>Ga0214479_100354_pt1 | contig 28417 bp, 23 predicted proteins | sample M1_20Mar14CPVII9_5_FD_165054 | JGI IMG/M metagenome (GOLD analysis project Ga0214479, IMG submission 165054) | Marine eukaryotic communities from Monterey Bay, California, United States - M1_20Mar14CPVII9sort6BwellE14 | ecosystem: Environmental > Aquatic > Marine > Unclassified | place: USA...
GGGAGCATAATGCCCCGATTTGCTGGAAGCTGGTTGAGATTCCAAATCCTTTTCCTGCCAATAGATACAAAAGTGGAACCGTGAGACCAATGAGTGGGCCGGAAAACCACCAAGGCCAAGGTTGTAGTAGAAAGTCTGTCATGGGTGTGGATCACTAAATATTATATGGATGTGGTTTAGTTCAACGCGCAAGAGATGGAGACGGGTTCTTGTGGGGGCGCGGATTTGAGCGATGGTGATTCCTTCACTATCGGATAGCCAGCGATTTCCCATTGTTCGATTCCGCCCGATAGATTGATTACGTTTTTGACTCCTAATGATCTGAGCACGCTTGTTGCAATGGCGGAACGACTTCCCGTGCGACACTGCAATACAATGGAGCGGTTATTTTCTTGAGACGTTGTTTGACCGAACTCCTCGGCGAGTCGCCCTAGGAAAATGTGTTCAGCACCAGCGATTCGTCCAGCGTTCCATTCAGATTTTCGCCGCACATCAACCAGCCGAATTGAATTGGTTGATAACGCCTCTGCCAGCCATTGGGGAGATTGTTGTTGAGATTTTTCACTTGCTAAGCCTGACGCGTAGACCTCATCTGCATCCAAATAGCCTTCGATATTGTCGATTCCAATTTCATGCAGAATTCGAACTGCTTCCAGAACCTTCTCGCCAGTCGAGATGAGATAGGTGGGAGCCTCGTAGTTGATGAGCCAACCTCCCTGGCTTCCCAAATACTTCATTGGCAGGTTGATTGTTCCGGGAACATGTTGGCCGGCAAATTTTTCAAATGCTGCGGTGTCGATGACGTTGCAGGCTTGGTCAAGAGAATCAAGTTGCTGCGGTGCTAATTTTGGGGGCCTAAAATCACCGATGATTTTAGGTCCCAACTTATTGAGCTTCTTCATCAAGCCAAAGTAAGGCGGTGCCTCGGGTTGGTCATCAAGGATGAATCGAACGAAGTCTTCTTCGTTTGTAAATTGGAGGGCTTGGTTGAAGCGTTTTTCATAACCAACAGTGCTCGAAGGGATCGCCCCCAGTCCTTTTCCGCAGGCGCTTCCTGCACCATGGGAAGGCCAGATTTGAAGATAGTCGGGCAGCGAATTGAACTTTTCAATCGATCGGAATAAGTCGCGAGCTCCCTGATCAGCCGAGCCGGCGATGCCTGCGGATTCTTCCAGCAGGTCTGGACGCCCTACCGATCCGACAAATATGAAGTCACCGGTAAAGATCCCCATCGGCTCATTAGCACCGGATCCACGATCGGTCAGGATCAGCGAAATGCTCTCGGGGGTGTGGCCGGGAGTGTGCATGGTGGTGAGCTGTATATTGCCGATCGCAATGTGGTCACCGTCCTTTAAGCGTTGAACTGAGTATTCCGAGCCCAGTTGGTATTTCCAATCGGCAGGGCCTTCGTCAGATAGATAGAGCGTTGCCTCGGTTTGCTTTGCAAGTTCGCAACTCCCTGAGAGATAGTCAGCGTGGATATGTGTTTCGACACAGCCAGTGATCTTCATTTTTTCAGCGGCAGCAGCCTTTAGGTAAGGCGTAATCGCGCGAGCGGGATCAATGATGAAGGCTTCCCCCGTTCTTTGGCAGCCAACTAGGTAGGATGCGTGAGCCAGAGCTGTATCATAAAAATATTTAAGTAACATTGGTTCACTTTTTAAGAAGAGTAGCGGTGCGATTTTTTGGACCCCATTCCTGTGACGGGGGGTGTCTGAAATTGGAACTAACCAAAACGACGGTTAATACAGCTCAAGATGTCTTGCAGTTGAGGTTCGGCTATTTCGTAGTAAACGGAGCGACCTGATTTCGAACTTGTTAGCAACCCACACTGTTGTAAAAAACGCAAGTATTCCGAGGTTGTCGATTGTGTTAATCCAAGCTTCTGCTTGATTTCCATGACGGTGTAAAGTTCGCCGTCGAGTAATAATTGGACAATCTGCAGGTGACGAGGGTGAGCGAGTGCTTTCAGGCACTCAGCCGCCCGCGCGAGTGATTTGTAACTTAATAGGTTGGTGGAGTAGTCTTGTTTCATTGGTTCTCCTTAATGGTATGTTTATATATCGAAATATGTCAATACATTGTTCTATGGTTTTTGGAGTGTTTTGCAGAAATACGAAAAAACAGCAGAAGCTACCCCGCAGATTTGCCAGCATGAATAAAAAAGGCACTGGATTTAGTGGTGTTTGTTCTGATCATTCAGGTGGCTAGAACTTTAAACGTGGTTGACGCCATGGTTCTAAAGAGGGGCGAGGTGAAGTCCATTATATGGGCCGTGCAGGCAAGAAATATTAGACGAGCAGTTGTTAGTTGCAGTCTTCGAGGGTGGGCGACTTGTCGTGGCCAACTTCGTTCAAGCAGGCTGGGTCTCGGGTACGGAATTGTGAGAGTTTCGAGTAACGGACTCGTCTGATATAGCTTGCCTGTCTGTCGGCAAGGCTTCAGCGATTTGGGTCAAGCGAGGTTGCGGATAGAGGTGAAGAGTGCAGCCCAATGGCAGTTTGAAACCACGTTTCGTCAGGGACTGGATTGACGTTGAAGAATGTCAGATGTCAAATGAGCTCGTTGGGTTTAAGGCGTTTGCCCAACTAACCGGAGTGTATTTTCCGAGCTGGTGCTCGTTTCTAACGTTAGTAGTTTCCTAAAATGAAAGGGTGCCAAATGGAATTTGGAAAAAACGAAGAGATTGTGGAGAGGGCAACTTTCGATAAAGATGCAATTATTAAGTACCATTGGACTGGGCTTATCTTTTTGTGTATTCCAATCGTGACCATTCCGCTCGCCCTGATCATCGCGGTGATTTATAAGCTTGTGCTTGACCGTGTTATCGATAGTTGGGAGTGCACTCTGACAACGAGGGCACTGCATGTCAAAAAGGGGATGTTGAACAAAATTGAAAAAACAGTTCCGTTGGAGAAGATCACAGACCTGCAAATGACTCAGGGATTTGTGATGCGTTATTTTGACTTGCGTAACATTGCCGTGGAAACTGCTGGCCAATCTGGACCAGGTAGCCTGATCAGTCTACTTGGCGTAAAAGACACAGAGCGTTTTCGTCGCGAGGTTCTTGATCAGCGAGATCGCATGGGGGGCTCGTCCGTCCCGGAACTCGAACCAGCGAGCGATAATGATTCCGATTCCGTTCTGCTGGAGATTAGGGACGAACTGAAGCGAACAACAAAGCTCCTTGAGGAGCTGGTTGAGCAAGGTTCGAATAATTGACGGAGCTGCATTTCCAGTTCCGGATCAGTCGTGCTTAGCGAAACGGGTATTCAACGATATTTCCATCACTTTTTTGAATCCAGTTTTTTAACGCCTGTTGTTCAATCGAATTTGGGAAAAACATAATCGATCCGTCAAGCAACAGTGCATTAAAGCCGCCGGGCCGGAGGTTCCCAACAGCGTTCACGTCCAAGGCTGGGTCAAACGGAATGTCTTGAGGGGCTGACCAGTTGACCGCTGCGTCCTCGTTGGCTTCGACGGCAAGGATCGTATTCGCCGTACCGTCAAGAATTTGCGCGAAGCCGATCGGTTTATCTCCAAACGCAGTGTCGTTCCCTACAAAACCAAGATAGACCGTTTGTTTTTCGAGTTCTAAGTTCGGACAAGCGAAGAAATGCGGCATTCTCGATAGAAGTTGGATGTTGTGCTCACTGTCCCAGGGTTCGTCCAAATGGAATTCGTCGTAGAGTTTCGATTCTTCGAGATAGGGCAGGATCGCAACACGCCAGCTTAGCAAAGGCCGCCCGTTTTTATCGCGAATGTTCGATGGGAATTTTCGGTGAACATCAAAGTAATTGTGAAAGGCAAGCCCAATTTGTTTGAGGTTATTTGCCGAAGAGGTTCTTCGTGCGGCTTCTCTAGCTTGCTGAACCGCTGGTAGTAACATTGCTGTGAGCGTTCCAATCACTGCCACGTTTGAGATTTGACCGCCTTGATTTTTTGCTTCAAAGAGAATGGTCTTTTGATTTCTAGTGGGTCGCATTTGGTCCTCCATGAACTGCCCGGCTCGTTCAAAATAGGCTTGAAAGGCCATCTGCATTGAGGGGTCGAGATTGGCAATTTGCCGGGTCATTTCTCCGGCTAAAACTTGGCGCCCCATCTGGATACCCATGTCGACCATGCTTTCAATCCGGTTTCCCGCAGCGTCATCGATGGCCGTGATTTTTAAAGACCCTTTTTGTTGGCCATCAAAGTTGGCCTCCACGACAACTGATTCTAGGAGTCCAGGTAGGTCAAGGAATTGATTAAAGGGAGGTGGAATCTGGTTTTTGGGCGGGAGGTTTTGCTGGATGGTTTCGCGGACAGGTTCCATGATCATGTAAGCAGAAAACTGAGAATCCGGGTCGGCACTGTCGATCAAATTTGCAAGATCTCCAGTGTCATTTTTAGAGGCAAGCATTCTTGTGACAAAGGGCTCAAGACCAACAATCAATGTATTCTTATTGTACTGCAGAACCACTGGTGTCATGGCGTCGCGGCTGCGGTAAATCGTCATGTCCTCGTAGCTGCCCTTGATAAGTGAATCAGTAATGTTGCCGCCAAGGCTTTGTGCTTCAGCGAATGTGATTACCATTCCAAAACCGGGTGGGTTTCTCAGGTCTGTAAATGAATCAACCATCAGAACAGCATTTTGAATTTTGCACGGGTCGATACCAAATTCTGTTTGCCCAACCACAGAAAGGACTTCTCGCGGTACCATTTCCATTCCCGGTGACTTTAGGATTTCTGCAGGTTTGATCATGATTGCGGCTGTGGTTGAAGCTGGCATCAAGCCTGGAGGAATGTCGCCCTGTTGGCCGCTGGCAACCGTCAGGTATGCCGCATGAGGGCAAATAAGTGCACAATACAAGGCGGTTGTAAGTAGGTTTTTGATCACGTTAACAATCCTTGGAATGAGTGGAGAATGGTTGACCAGTACACAGTTTTGCCAGTTTTATACTGGATTGCAACTGTCATACGATACGAGGTTCTTTGGGTGTGAGGACTTGGGGAAGGTGATTGGCTATCGGTAAAAACCTAAAAGGCTTTCGTTGTTAAACGATCGACATTGGGAGAAAAATATGTTTTTCCTTGATTTCCAACGCTTACCCTGAAATTCCAACGGAATCTGTTCAGTTTTTCGTGATGACTGCCCTGCTCTAATCGCAGGAGGGAACGGTCTTTTATTCAAGTGGACTTCGTATTGGATGTCCAGTGAATGGCTTCGCCTTTCCCGCCAAGACTGTGATTGGAAGCCAGCGTGATTGATGCGCCTGATAACGTGAAAAAGTAGTCCTTGTTGGAAACATCGAATTTGGGAATGGGATTGATTCTTGGGGCGTGGTGATGTTGGGAGAGACTTGTTGGTTTAGGTCGCAATCGGAACCGACGCTCCTGTTGAATCCCAATGTAAAATCGTCTCTAGCCAAGATTAGATTTTCTTGATTTCAGAAAAAGAGCCTCGGGAGTCGAGTGATTTTTCCTGTGGAATTCCTTCGACCGGACGGCCCCCGGTTCCCTGCTTGTAGTACAGCTTGTGCCCGGAACCCGACATCAGAACCCGGCCGACTTCTTCCGCGGTGATATGGTGGCGTAGTCCCGAGCCAATGATCTCTGAAACGGTGCCTTGGATTTTGAGTTCATGATCGAATCCTGATAATTTGATCTTGCCCAATACCATGTTTTCGATTGCTATTTGATAGCCATTGCCCGAGACACTCAGTTCATTGCATGGCCCCCTCACAATGACCTGCTTGCTTAAGCCGCTCACGCGAACGACCTCGTTAAGCTTCGCCTCGATTATTCTTGCTGATGTCGCTGGTGGATTGGTGGTTGGTGGGGTTGTTTTTGCTGGCTTGGGTACAGGTGTCGTCGATTTGGGCCTATTGGGTTTCGGGCTGATTGGTTTGGGATTGATTGGTTTAGATCTGATTGGTTTAGATCTGATTGGTTTAGATCTGATTGGTTTAGATCTGATTGGTTTGGGATTGATTGGTTTGGGATTGATTGGTTTGGGATTGATTGGTCGAGGTATGCCGAGCGGTGATGGTTCGGGCTGCGCCCATGAAATGATTGTTTTCTGAATTTCATTCCATGGAAATAGCGCAATCAGGATTAAACACGCAGTGACGCAAAATGCAGCGACTATGTTTTTAGGATTTGCAAATTGGGTTGGCGTGCGGGTCGGTTGGTAGGGTTTGCCGAAGCCAGGCTTGCGAGATTTTTTTCCGGATCGAAATTGTTTTCTTCCTAACGGTTTACCGTACTCAAAATCGCCGCGAGTGCTGCCTCCTGGTGGTCGTCGGGATTCAGGAGCAAATTGTAGGTCTTGGTTCTCTTGGTTGGCTGGACTGTCTTGGGAGGGATTTTGAGATTGCGGAGGGGCTGAGAAATCCGGATTTGTTTTTTTGGGAAGATCCGGGATCAGTCCTCTACGCCGCAGTTTTGCGTCGTATCTCTTTCTCTTTTCAGCATCAAGAAGAGTTTCTTTCGCCGCGTTGAGGTGTCGAGTTCGTCGTGCCGTTCGTTTGCCATCGGGGTTTCGATCTGGATGTACCGATTGCATCGCGCGACGGTAGGAGCGTCGTAATGTTGCCTCGTCCGCATCGTGCGGAACTCCGAGTATTTCGTAGTAAGTGCGAATGGGTGGCATGGGCAGGAAGGAGGGTAGCTGGGTGGATAATTACTATTTAGATTTGTGATTATCACCTTCGTTTCGCCGTAATGCCAATCAGTTCTTACTTCTTTTTTAGCTCTGTTAAATAGATTGCGATGCCTGGGGAAAGCGATGCCTAGGGAGGGCGACGTGCGGGTCGTTCGTGTTGCTGTGGGGAAGACCGCGAGGGGAACTTTGATTTCTAGTTGCTTCTCATCTCGCCGGGTGTTGTCCCGGTTGAGGTTGAATCGTGAGGTTTCTATTCTCGATTGAGCATGCTGGTTCCGATCGCGATTCCCGCGATGCCGATACCGAGCAGAATTCCGCATGGCAGCATCATCTCGGAGAGACTGAAGTCGCGCCAGATCGCGCCTTCCATTGCGAGGATTCCCCATTTAACTGGACTGAGAATACTCAGGCTTTTCATGAACTGGGGCATAAACATCACGGGGATCATGGCTCCCCCGAACATGGCCATCACCATGTTGATGGCCCAGCCCGCGCCGTTCACCGATTCCTCTGTTTTCCCCAGATTGGACATCACCATCATGATGCCCACAAAGCATGAGGCAACACACAGAGCGGCCAAGGCGAGCATTGGATAGCTTCCCGGTCTCATTCCAAGCAGGAGCCCAAGGCCGACCATGAATGAAATTACGAGCATGACAGAAAAAAAGCAAGCTAAGGCTTTGCCAATGAGGACACCGGATTGGCTGATAGGAGCGATTTGAAGCCGCATCATCGTTCCTTGCGTGCGTTCGCGGGCAATGGAAATTGCAAACCCCGCAGCGCATGCCAGAACACCCCACATGGTGGATTGGGGAAAACTGATGTCCCATTTGGATTTGATTTTTTTCATCTGTCCAGCTTGGCTGGCCGGATCAATTTTTCGAGAAACATCAATCGACTCAAGTTTAGCAAATTCAAAACCACCATTTTCAACAGGGCTGGAAGAGGAATCGTCCGCATCCGTCTGCAGGGCTTCTATGCTCTTGGTCATGCCTTCGAGTGAACTGAAAAAAGAATTAATCAGCAGGCGGTTGCCAGAGCTAATGGATTTATCATTCGCCAGTTGTTCCCGAGACTTTTTCACCATGTCTTGCATCGAGGAGAGGTCTCCCATTCTTTGGCCTGCCAATTGGCCAATGCTTTCCAAGATCATCCCTTGTAGCATGGCAGATTCCGCAGATCGCGAAGGGTCGACGCCGATTTGAATCGTTGGTGGCTTTTCCCAAAAGATGCCGGCGGTTTCTCCAAAACCTTCGGTCAGGACCAGCATTGCCAATCGCTGTCCTTTGCGAACACTCTCTTTCGCCGGCTCAAAGTCAGTTTCAATTAATTCGATCGACCCGTTATTCGCCAGTTGGCTTATAAACTTGGCCGATAGGGTAGACTGATCGAGATCGACAATTGCAATTTTCATTTTGGCCCGGTCGCTGCCCGAGGAGGGGCCTCCCATTACCATGCCAAAAAAGATGCCCATCAGGATTGGAAATCCAATAATGAAAAATGCACCGAGTTTATCCCGGAATAACAGCCGAAGATCTTTGATCGCCATAACAAGCACTTGATTCATCCGTCTCGTAGGCTCCTGCCGGTTAAGGTCAAAAACACGTTTTCTAAATTGGGTCGAGCAATGTTGAGTGTTTGAAATGCGACGCCCTGAGCCGATAAAGCTGCAACGTCCTGCAGCGGTGTGTCGGAGGCAAAGCGAATTGATTTGCCCGTCAATTCGCCCGGAAGTTCGATTTCTTTGGGTAGTTCGGCGAGGTCGCCAGTTACCATGGACGCGCCACCGTATTGTTCTATTAAGTCGTTGACTGAACTGAGTGCGAGCAGCTTTCCATGGTCGACAATTGCGACGCGATCACATAATCGTTCGGCCTCTTCCATGTAGTGTGTGGTGTATAGGATGGTCATACCACGTTCACGAAGAGCCTCGATGCTTTCGAAAATATGATTTCTCGATTGCGGATCGACACCGACAGTTGGTTCATCGAGTAACAGGATGGCTGGTTCGTGAATCAGAGCGACGGCAATATTCAATCGACGTTTCATGCCGCCTGAAAATGTTCCAGCGTAGCTTTTGGCTCGATCTTGTAGCTGAGCGAAATCAAGACACCAGTTCACTCGATCCCGCAGTTTTTTTCCTGACAGCCCGTACAGCCGGCCAAAGAATTCTAAATTCTCTTGAGCTGACATGGTTTCGTAAATTGAAAGTGCCTGCGGTGCGACTCCCAGCAGTCTTCGGGTTGCGGTCAGTGTTGGGTCGCCCGCCTCCGCACAGCTCGAGTTGCCAATAGAGACTGAGCCAGTGTCAGGTTTTAACAATCCTACAAGCAGGCTAATGACGGTTGTTTTTCCAGCCCCGTTTGGACCTAGGAGTCCCAGTGTTTCGCCTTGTTGAATCGCGAAGCTTAAGCCATTAACCGCGTCGATGTCGCCGAATGATTTCTTCAGCGCCGAGACTTCGGCGATAGAGTTGCCCATTGGTTCGTTGCCGCCTGTGGTTTAATCAATGTCTGCGATTGAAGGTGTTCGTCCCAAATTGGAATCCTAGAGGATGGAAATTAAAGTTCAACTGCCGTTTATGTTTGCCCTCTATTCCATGCTTGCAGACCGCGCATTGGCGAGGTTTGTCCTGTTAGTATTTCTTCATAATTTCATATGTTGGATTCCAGTGGTCGGCAATGCGCTGCGCAGTCTATTGGTTAACGATTTAGCTAGTTTCGACCTTCCGGTTGGATAAGGAGACTGTTGGATTTCAAGAGTCCTTGCATCTCCCTGCTGTTATTTTCGCTACCGAAGAAATGCGTCATCGGGCTCTTTGTGAAAAAGCTGCAAAAAAATGTCTTGACCTGTTGCTAGGTGGTCGATACTATGTATTGCATACTAACAGCTGGTAGGAGTTTATTATGAAGCTTGAACGGGAAATGATGCGAGGGGCTGGGCCAACGGCCGTCATGCATTTGCTCAGTGGAGACGAAATGTACGGTTATGAAATCGTAGAGCGGCTCTGCAAAGAATCAGCAGGTGTATTCGAAATGGGGCAATCGACACTTTACCCAATGCTGTACAACCTTGAGGGCAAGGGGTTGGTGAAGTCTCGCGAGAAAAAGGGAGACAACGGTCGGAAACGCCGTTATTACCGTCTGACGGCGAAGGGCAGTCGGAAATTAGAGGCCGATCGGAAGCAGTGGGGGTCTTTGATCGCCGGTTTGTCCGCACTCGGGGTAACACGCGTTTCGAATCCCATGTCATGTCTTACTTAAAAGGGGACTGCGATGAGTCAAGTGACCACACCAGAAGGCCGTTCAACACTTTCAAACACGCTGTTTGCAAAACCATTAATCGGGAGACTTTCTTGGAAAAAGCAGCTCACGCTAAGTGGCCTTCCTGCGGAGGTGCAGTCTATTCTGACGGAAGTGATGTCTCGATGCTGGCTTACTAGAGGGGAAAAGGCTTGCGTGATCGAGGAGCTAATTGCTCATTTCGTCGATGGAATGGATCGAGATGTAACCGCACAACAGTTAGTCGAGGACTTTGGTGAGCCTGCAGTGGCTGCAAAATTAATTCAATCATCCAAACGGCAAAATCGACCTTTCTGGAAGAAATCCCTTCATACATTTGGTTATGGAATCATCGCTCTGATCTTAGCCTACGCAGGTATTTGGGTCTTTTATCATCAAGGTGCGCCGGTCATCTCAACGGATTACGTTGTTCAGTTAAACGCGGGGATCAAGGATGTCGCTGATTCCGAAAAGGCCTGGCCAATTTATCGGCCCATGTGGACAAAATATAAGTTTTCAGTAGGCGAGGTAATTCCTGAAATCTGGTTCAGGGAAGGGGAAGGTGAACAAAGCTACTTGAGTACACGGTTTGTCCGGAAGGGGGAACCGGGGTGGGGAGCCGCAAAGGCGGCAATCTACGAGCATCAGGATTTAATAGATGCTTTTCGGGAAGGAGCAAAGCGACCGTATTTGGGAATTGAATTAAAAGCAAACCAAAGCGAATATTCCGAGGAAGATTTTGCTGCTCTGTTTCCTAATTTGACTCGCGGTGATTCTCAGGATGCCGGAGTGGAGGAAGGGAGCGATGGTGGGTCGGGGCGATTGCTTGATGATTGGCTCGTTGGCATCTTGCTTCCACATGTGCAGCAGATGCGAAATGCCGCGCGTTTATTTGCGTTCGATATTCAATTGGCAATCGAAGAGGGAGATTCAGATCGGGTAGTGCAAGATATCGAAACGATGCTTGGGCTTGCGAGACATGCAGCAGAAGGTCGTGTTCTGGTATGTGGTTTAGTCGGTTATGCAATCTCGGGAATGGCATTTTCAGAAATTGAAAGTGTTGTTAAGGAAGATCCCAATTTTTTTAATGAGCGACAGTTACAAAGATTGCAGTTGGCAGTTCGTAGTGCCAAGTTAAAAGACTGGATTTCCTATGATGGCGAGGCTTTGATAGTCAGCGATTTGATTCAACGTATTTACACGAATGATGGTCAGGGTGACGGTCGCATTACTCCTCAAGGCTTTGAGGTTATGTCAGCGTTGACCGGTATGGGCATGCCGGGCATTTTCGGTGGCGAATTATCTGAGAAGGAAAACTGGGAGTCTTTCGCTGAGAGTGTTATTGGGCCGCTCAGCCTTTTTGCGGTTGCCACAAGGGGGGAGGTTGCGGCCAAGGCAGATCAGTTTTTTGAAGCAGCGAGCACCGACTTAAACCGCCCCATGTGGGATGGGAAGTCAAAAGACATTTACAAAGAGTTAAATCTTGAAAAATGGAAGTATGCGGCTTTGGGGTTGGTCTTGCCTGCGACCGAGAATATTCGCAAAGCAATGGATCGGTTGATTGCACGCCAAGAAGGAGTGCTCGGAGCAATTGCGCTACAGCGTTTTTACCTTGCCAATGGAGCGTGGCCAAATTCGTGGGATGAAATTCCCAAAAGCACGCTCCCGCGGTCACCGGTAGATCAGCTGACGGGGGAACCCTTAATCTTTAAAATCGTCGATCAAAGTCCGCTGATCTACAGTTTAGGATACGATTTTGACGATGATGGAGGTGTGACTCCAGAGGGTATTAAGCCCGCAACCTACTTGCCGAATGTACAAAACGATGGCAAATCTGATGGGGACTGGATAGTTTGGCCTACCAATGGTGGCGAGGATGAGTAGTGTTCTTCGAGGGGCTGGTGAGTTTTTCTAGGGGCCCGGTGACTAATTTTTCCCAAGCGTTGAAGCCCGGTTGCCAGAAACTCTTGAATGGCTGGCGGATCGGCTTTCGCTTGTTTCCAGTAACGAAAACTAACGGAACTGGTTTTGCTGGATTCAGCGGGCAATTCAGGATCTTCTTTTGCTTTTGAAAAAAGTAAGGTAGCCTGAGGCAAACACAATCAGGTGGAGAGGCTAATGTACGGATCAATTGGTAACGTCTTTAGAGATTGGAACTCACAGATCATTACGGCGGCGTTCGTTTTGACTTTGGTGCTCGGGGTAGCTTCCCTGCAAGGTCAGGAGACTGCTGGTCCAGTCATTTTTCCGCAGGACGATATTTTTGGCAGAGATGCAAAGAGTGGAAATTTCATCGAAGTTTTTACGGCGGCGGATGTTTCTGACAAAGTGAAACAGGCGGTGGTTGAGACGCTTGCGGCAGCATCCAACACCTGGGGTTCTTCAGGAAGGCTTGAGTATTGGGTTTTGGGCACAGATCGGGAAGCGGCGTTGCAACTGGGGATAAAGTTTTGTGAGCGGCGGGTGGCGCGCGGTCAAATGACGCGTCGTGATTGTTTGGCGGATAACGACAATCGAGACCATGGATTTCTGATGTATCAGGAAATCGGTGCGAAGGCGCTGGCAACGGGAATGCCAAGTGGAAGTGCGGGCCATAACGGTGGAGCTGAATGGGGATTCCATCGAATGACCTCCTCCTTGCCGCTTGGGTTTGCGGGCGTTCTGAATATTGCGGGTGAAGATGAGCAGGTGACTATTTTTCACGAGTATTGGCACTCGCTGCAAAACTCATTCATACAAACGATAGATCATCGAAAACGGCAAGAGCTGATGGGCCCCGTGTGGTTTGTCGAAGGCTCGGCGGTGGCGATGGCTGAGTTTACCACCGCAAAACTTCGTCGCTCTGGGGAGCTTCCCAATTGGAATAATGCTGCCTATCGTTGGCCCACCCTCGAGCAACGAATGACTGACAAAATGAAGTTGATTCAGTCAAAACGAAAAACCTGTCCAACTTCTCTACCCAATTCCTACGATGACGATTGTCGACAGCTGGCCTACGAAGGTGGTGCCTGGGCGGTTGCCTATTTAATGGAACGCAAGGGGCATGATGTTTTACTCGAATCTTTTCACCCCGAAGTAGAAAAGCTGGGGTGGGAAGCGGCTTTTCAAAAAGTGTTTGGGCAGAGTTCTCGCGAATTTAAAGTGGAATTTGAGACGTTTCTCGATCTAAGTCTCGAAGAGCAACTCAAAGTGCTGAAGGACTGACGCAGTTCATCAGGAAGGATTTAAGGGGTTCGCGGGAATCAGGTTCTAGAGTTCTGGCTCTAAGGGGCGGTGTTACCGGAGATCAAATCTTGCGTCCGCTGCCAAGTGACCTCGGCAACTTGTTGACCGAGCCGTTCGCCGTTGAGATCACCGTCAGCAAAGTGGATACCACCGTAGCGTCGGGAAAGCCCCGCCTCTCTCGCGGCGTAGGTAAACGTATCCCAAGTCAGGGTGACACTCTGGCTGGGAGTAGCCCCCGGTTCGAACCTGGATTCTCCCGGTTCAAAACTAACCGAAGCTCCAAAATTATCACTACCACTGAATCGTTGGAGGATTGCGGCACCGGCGGCGCTAAAGGAACTGTGCCCCGATGCGTATTCTGAGAATGGAGGAGAGGGGTTACCGCCGGGAGTTTGGTAGGTTAGGAAATCTGTTGCAAGAATAGTCTGGGTGAATCCCTCGGGAGTCCAGGCGTCGATCGCAAAGCCATCGAGTTCTTGATTGAATTCGCCAATTAGACCGAGTCGCCCCAATTCCCGAATAGCGCGAACCGGTCGCACGTAGTCGTAATAGACCTTGGCATCCCAAGTGGCGATACCAGCGTCAAAAATGGCGTTGGAAAGCGCCAGAAACATCTTGGCATCTTGATCGAGCGAATGATTATCCCTTGCCGAAACGTACTGTCCAAAGGTATGCCACGTTCCTGGGGGAAAGGCTGTGCCGTTGGCGTCTTCCCAGAATTCCGCAATTAATTTTTGATCATCGGTCAAGTTAGAACTAGTCTCAACCAGCGCTTCAGCCTGTGAAATGAAAACCGGATTGATGACGGTCCCGATTAGGTCCCTGTTTATATCGAGTTCCGTGCCATCATCTAGCGTGATGGTCGTATTTTCAAGATCCGTAGTTCCGTCGACGAGTAGGAACGGTTCTGGTGGTTCAGGGCGGAACTGATCTGAGTTAGACAATGCGAATGGAGTGACTTCGGTCCATTGGGGTGTTAGGAATTTTTGGACTTTGATGGCTGTTTCGGGAGTGCTGTCGATAGGCACCCGCTCTGGGGTCCATTTTTCAATATTAACCGCTATGCCGACCGGGTTCGGCGGCACGTAGCCGGTGGTGTCTGAGTAGGGTTGTCCATTGCCGTTGGCGTCATTGCCGGTTTGGTTGGAGCCATCGGTGTGGCGGAATTCAAGGATTGCGTCGGCCATTAGATTACCAACACCAGCAGGAGTTTCCGGATTTCTGGATTGATCAGCGGAGTCGTATCCTAAATTGTCCATCAAGGACTGGAATGAGTCGGTTTCGCTTGCAAAAAGATCGTCAAGCACGCGAAAGGCAGCAAAGCTCATTGCTTCCGATTTGTTTTCATCGCTGATTTGGCTGGCAGGCTGTTGCAATTGGTCGTCAAGCTGTGTGGAGATTGCTGTTTCGTCATAGGCTGACCAGGCATCGTAGATTGCCGTGTGAACCATTCCGAGCGCGCGTGAGGCGACAGTCGGCCCGAGATCGGTCGCGGCGATGGCTTCCTGAGTTACTTCGTCCCACTGAACGGAAAGACTGGGTGTAGGGTCGTCAACCTTCACGGTTTGGGATTGAGGGTCTAGCTCTAGCTGGATGAAGTTGCGCCCGAGTTGTTCACTGAATCTCGTCGCTGCATTTTGAATTTTGTCTCTGAGTTTAGCCTGCATAAAGGCTGTTTTTTGTTCAAAAACGTCCCGCAGGGAATCGACGGTCTGGTCGGCTTTTGAGAGATTTGCAAACTCGACCTGTCTGGTTTTGAATTTTCCAGCAAATTCATTGGAGCTGTCAATGCTGCTACTGTCCGAACCAATACCCGCATTCAATTTGAATCGATTTCGAAAGTTCGTTGTGACTGATTCAAAGTGATCGCTTTGAATTCCCATTGCAATTTTAGTGTTCCCTTCAAAATTGGAATTTGCAATTGAGATCGAATCGGATCCAGTTTGGGAACTCATCAATGCATTGTCATTTACGGCGACTGATTGAAGGATGACTTGGTCATTGCCGAGACCTCCCGTGAGGCAAAGATCGTCAGCAATTGACATGTCGGCCATGAAGACAAAGTCGGTTCCCGATGAGCAATGAATTCGAACATCGTTTGCAATGCTGTCTTTTTGTTGGGAGTCACCGACGAAGAATAGTGTGTCGTCGCCTCCGGCAAGCTGGACGGAAATGTTGCCGTTAAAGTTTGGGTTGTTACCGTCAATGGCGACAACGTCATCACCCGAACCCATGAAAATAAAGATGCTGTTTAGTAAGGCGATGTTGATCGGGGCTGTTGAATTTTTGGAGAATTCAACTCTTGTTCCCTCACCACCTTTAACGGTGGCTCCGAGGTCTGGATCGAGGGAAATGCTGATTTCATTCCCGGAGCGGTCGCCACGGATAAAAAGATCGTCCGCGTAGAGATCGACATTCACAACTCCGGCAAGCATCTGCCGCGACTCAAGTGATTCGTAGGCGAGTTTTGGCGTGTGTTGCTTACGCGTTGGAGAAGTTGACATCGCACAGCCTTGAAGGTTGGTATGGTACTCCTGCGAGCACCCAACTTAAGGTTACGGTGGGAACCGCACCAACAGCTAAAAAAAGAGGAGATTTCTAAGCGAATTGCCTGAATTTCTAAATGAGTGACCGATTGCCGACCATTTAGGCGAGCAAAGTGGCTGATATTGTCTTCTCTCGATTTTTCTTTTTGGAGTGACAGGGGTTCGCCAAGTTTCCAGAGTCATACCCCGATCAGGTCAACGACCCGGCCAATTCTTGAATGACAGAAATTGCCATGTCGACGTCTGATTTTTCTGTATCAAATTGACCGATGGTAAACCGGATGACGAACTTCCCCTCGTGAAGGGTCTGGGTGAGATAGATTCGTCCGTCCGCATTGATCGCTTCGATAAGTTCGCGCGTTTTTGTGTCGGCATCATGACCTGGGGGGGCGAATCGAAAAGTAAATAAAGAAAACATGGGGGGCGTGACAATCGTGAAGTTGTTCAGTTTTTCTATTTCATTTGCTGCCTGCCCTGCCCACTCGATGTGATTCCGGATTTTTTCCTGTAGTCCGTTGAGTCCGTGGCTCCTGATAAGAAACCAGAGTTTCAAGGCTCGGAAGCGGCGGCCCAGAGGGATACACCATTCTGAATAATTGACGATTCGGTCCTGTTCAAGCGTTTCTAAGTAGGAAGGTTTAATGGCGAGGGTTTTGATTTGCTCTTTGGGTTCCTTGAGGAATTGAATGGAGCAATCAAAATTTGCCCCGAGCCATTTGTGAGGATTGAAGACAATGCTGTCGGCCATCTCAATCCCTTTCCAGATCGAGCGAAATTCGGGACAGATCATTGCGGAGCCTGCCCAGGCGGCATCGACATGCGAATACAGGTTGTATTGTTGGGCGATCGCAAGAATTTGGTCGAGGTGGTCTGACGCACCGATCGAAGTTCCACCGATGCAGCCAATGATCCCGGCAGGGACAAGCCCGTTAGTCCGGTCGGTCTCAATTGCGGACTGGAGGCTGGTCGGGCACATGGCCCAGTCTGAATCAGTTTTGACTTTGACTAGATTGTTCTGGCCAATTCCGGCAAGTCTGATTGCTTTGTCGATGGAAGAGTGAGTATGTTCGGAGGCATAAATTCGGAGCGTTGGCATACCGGAGAGGCCCTCATCGATGCCACGCCAGTTCAAGGCTTTTTCTCGCATCGTGAGGACGGCAGACAAGGTCGATGAGGTTGCGGTGTCTTGAATAACTCCCCTGAAATTGTCTGGGATCGCAAGAGCCTGGCGCAGCCAGTCAATCATTGCAGTTTCGAGTTCTGTCGCGGCAGGTGAAGTTTGCCACAGCATGCACTGGGCTGAAATCGCATTGGCAAGCTGCTCGGCAAGCATCGATGCCGGCGAAGCGTTGCTGCTGAAGTAGGCGAAGAACCGAGGGTGCTGCCAGTGGGTCATCGAGTCGGGTACTAGTTTTACAAAGTCTGCAAAAATGTTTTCGAATGGTTCTGCCGACTGAGGCGGTGCTGGCGGGATTTGTTTCAGGAAATCCCCCGGTGTTACGTTCGGGCGAATGGGGCGTTCACGTAACGTCGCATGGTATTCTGCTGCCCAAGCGGCAGCTTTTGCCGACCAAATAGGGAGTTCGTCGTATTGCATTGGAATCGATGTGGTTCTGGGATTTAATTAAGGTTTAAAGTGTCGAGTGCTGGTGATCGGTCGACCGGGAGGCGGCTGGTTCTTGCGATTAATCGTCGGTTGGAAAATTCAGTTGATAAATTGATTTGGCCAGTTCGGGTGTCATGAAGTCAACGATAATGAATCCGTGGCGATTGTGAGACGCGGTTCTTAGATAATCGGTCAGTTGTTGATTGATTGAATCGCTGATGGAACGAATGTTAGGAAGGCCATAATTGTTATTCACGTATCCACTCGTGTAATGGAGGTGGATTCGTAAATCGGACTTTTCTTTTGTGGAGAAAAGAAAAGCGTGTTCGATGGTTTTCCATTTAGTGTCGGCATCAGGCAGCGAGTACCGATCCTGGACGAAGATATTCTTAGCCTTATGGAATCCATTGCTTTCCCAATCGATCGCTGGAATCCCAAGAGGTTCCTGAGAGGCAAACCGTCGCAGCAATACAATTTTGCCGCGAACGTTCCCCAACGAGGGAATTGATTCTTGAAGATACCAAGTTGATCTCGATTGATCGATATATTGGCGTAGGGTTTGGGTGAACGGTTGTGAATTCTGACGCGGTTTGTATTCCTGTTTGATGCTGACTACGATCGTTTCGCTGGGGTGATTTTGAAGATGTGTTTTAAAGGTCTTGAGGACTTGGGTGAAATTAAGATTCTGGGATACCAGGCCGTGGTAAACTGCGAACTGATCTTTGCTGTGCCGACAGCGAATGTCGAAGAATCGGGTGCCCGATTCTAATTGCTCTTGAAGGGACATCGATTGACATTTAGCGGTTCCCCGAATTGGCTCACGAGTCGCGCCGCTGTTGTGCGTGCCCGGGATGTTTATTGCAGCCAGGGACGTCTTGTCAGGGATTTTTGACATCCAATCAGACTGCAAAGCGTGACCTACATTAGGCACGATTAGAATGAAGAGAGCGGTAAGAAGTAGTTTCATTGGAAGCCTGTGAAGATGCCGTTCACGGAGTAGGTGTTGCCGCGAAATTTTCGTACTCCCTTTAAAGGAGAACGAGCGTTCGTATTCAGGTGACGAGAATTGCGTGCTCTAAAAACCCTGGATGTATACGAGTAAACCTAAGATGAACTCCTGAGGACAAAAATCAGTTTAGCGGTTTTTGCCGAACTCGGCTAATTCAGGCGTTGGCTGGATGACTAAATACTCTAGTTGAGAAGGGATTCTGCGTTCTAATGTTTTAAATCCCCTTGCCACTACTGGTCAATATTTCCTGTGTTTTGTATACACAAAGCCATGTGGAGAAATGATTAAAAGCGATCCGTCTTGGCACTGTCTCCTAGACTTCATTTTTAATCGCTCCAAATTTATTAAAGGCTGCCCGGTGCCGACCGTTTGGATTGAGGACTGGGTTATGCGAATATCGTAATTATTGTCGCGTGGGTTTTGTAGAATATACGCTCGATTCATTCGGCTATTAAACGTGTGGCAACCGGTGCCAAATAAGAAATTATCAATCTGAAAGGAACTTGAGGATGGGTGTGTTAGTTGGAAAAAAGGCCCCGGACTTTACCGTACCGGCAGTGTTGGGAAGCGGTGAAATTGTTGATGCGTTGACACTGTCAGAGGTCATCAAAGGGAAGTACGGATTGTTGTTTTTCTATCCGCTTGATTTTACCTTTGTATGTCCATCAGAGTTAATTGCGTTGGATCACCGGATCGAAGAATTTAAAAATAGAGGTGTAGAGGTTATCGGTGTCTCGATTGACTCTCACTTCACTCACAATGCCTGGCGAAAGACAGCAGTCGAGGACGGTGGTATCGGTGCAGTGAATTACACCTTGGCGGCGGATATGAATCACGAAATTTGTCAGGCCTACGATGTCGAGTCGGAAGGTGGAGTGGCCTTCCGCGGTGCCTTTATTATTGACAAAGACGGCCTGGTGCGTTCACAAATCGTAAATGATCTCCCGATTGGCCGGAACATGGATGAGTTGCTGCGAATTGTCGATGCAGTCCAATTCCATGAAGAGAACGGTGAAGTCTGTCCGGCAGGGTGGCAAAAAGGGGATACTGGAATGCAGGCTTCTCCAGAGGGAGTTGCTTCATACCTAGCTGGAAATGCTGAAAAATTATAAAGCTAGTTTTTGCGTGAGCATCTGGCACTTGCTGTTGGTTAATCGCTTAACAAGAACTTGATGAAGACTAGGCAGAAAAGAGAAAGAGCCCGCCAATATTTGATTGGCGGGCTTTTTTTTGAAATGGAACTTGACGTTTACGTACGGTTGCCGTATCGTTACGGCTAATTGACGTATAGCTACGGTTTCTTTACGTATTCCTGTGGTTTCAGTCTGGTTTTTGTCGTTCGAAGTTGACTGATATTTGAAAGAAATTGGATGAGTGTGAAAAGGTTGACGAATGCCGAGCTCTCGGTAATGGAATTGCTTTGGGAGTCGGAGCGGCTCACGGCCCGCCAGATCTTGGAACAGCTCTATGATGATTCCAAAAAATCACAGCATGGAACCGTTCAGCGCTTAATGCAGAGTTTGGAGCAAAAAGGTTTTGTTGAGCGAGATCGAACTTTGGGCGTCTACCTTTTCAGTGCAACAATTACGAGGGAAGCCTATGGCGGCTTGCAATTGGAGTCACTTGCCCAGCAGTTGACGGGGGGCTCGATTGCTCCTTTGTTAACCCATCTATTGGATGAGAAAAAGCTAGGCAAGGTCGAAATTAGGCGTCTTCGAAAACTGCTAAAAGAGGCTCAAGGCAATGATTGATTATATTTTGCAGATGACATTAAGTAATCTGCTGGTGGCACTCGCACTGGCGATTGTGGCTTTGGTTTTGCAGCGACGATACCGGGCAAATGCCCTTGCTAACGTTGTTTGGGTCATGGTCCTTCTAAAATTGCTTACCCCGCCATTGGTTTCGCTTCCGTTGGTGGAAGTGGAATCGTTGGTCGACAGGGCTGAGGCAACTTTGCCCCATCCCATCGCGGCTGAAACGGGAGTGCTTACTGGTGTGGTGATTTCTGACGCTGCTGATTTAAACCTCCCAAGTACCGTATCAGGGGAGCAGGGGTTGGCTGACAACGGGGGAATCATTTCGTCTCAGGCGGTCGTTTCCTTGGGGGTTGTTTGGGTTGGGGTTACTGTACTCTTGTTGATCGTTTCCCTGTTCCGAATTATCCGATTTCATATTCAAATTCATCGGCAAGCCAAGTCCGTCGAACCTTGGGTTCGGCAATTGGGAATTCAGATTGCTGCGACACTAGGTTTACAGAAAATGCCTCGCATTGTAGTGCTGCCCGCAAATGTTTCGCCATTCGTATGGTGGTTGGGAGGTCAGCCGCAAATCTTTTTATCTCAAGTGGCGATTGATCAATTGCAGCCCACCGAATTAAGGATGGTTTTGGCTCACGAGATGGTACACATCAGGCGATTTGATCATTACGTGCGATGGTTAGAGTGGTTTTCGGCGGCAGTATTGTGGTGGAATCCGGTTATGTGGGTGGCAAGACAGCAACTGCGGGCAACGGAGGAAATTGCGTGTGATGAAACGGTCATACGATTGGCAGGGATCGCTAAATTCGATTACGCAAACTCATTATTGAAGATGGCAGAGATATTGGCAAAGTCGACGAACCGTCCGCCGACCGTCGCCAGTGAATTTAACAGCGGCGGAGATTTGGAGAAAAGATTGAAAATGATTATTTCAAACGAACAATTAGGCATCAGCCAAGGGGTGCGGATGCTCACAATCGTCTTGGCCGTTTGTATTTTTCCAGTGGGCCTAGTTTATGCTCAGGACTACGGAGCGGTGCAGCGTCGCTTGATCGAGGCCGTTAAAGCGGGCGAGTTGTCCCGTGAGCAAGTTGCTCCAATGATGGAGGCTATGAAAAGGAAGCCGAATTTGGAGGAAGGTGAAAAGGCGACCGGTCGTGAGCGCTATGCCGCTGGTGCCAAGAGGATCGAAGCTGCGATTAAGTCGGGCAAAATTTCTGAAGTAGAAGGAAAAAACCTGCTTGCCGAGATGCGCAAGCAAATGTCGTCTGCTCGTGACAAAGGGGATGCTAAATTGAATCGAGCTGATAGCGACGACATGGAGCAGCGTAAGAGTCGCTATATGGCTGGTGCCAAGAGGATCGAAGCTGCGATTAAGTCGGGCAAAATTTCTGAAGTAGAGGGGAAAAACCGGCTTGCCGAGATGCGCAAGCAAATGTCGCCCGCTCGTGACAAAGGGGATGCTAAATTGGATCGAGCTGATAGCGACGACATGGAGCAGCGTAAGAGTCGCTATATGGCTGGTGCCAAGAGGATCGAAGCTGCGATTAAGTCGGGCAAAATTTCCGAAGTAGAGGGGAAAAACCGGCTTGCCGAGATGCGCAAGCAAATGTCGCCCGCTCGTGACAAAGGGGATGCTAAATCAGATCGGGCTGAGGGTGGCGACATGGAATTGCGCAAGCGTCGTTACATGGCAGGTGCTGAGGAAATCGAAATGGCTGTCGAAGCTGGCAAGATGTCAAAAGGAGATGCTGAGAGGAAATTAATTGAGATGCGAAAGAAGATGTTCCCTTCGCGCAGCAAAGGGGACGCTAAATCGGATCGGGCTGAGGGTGGCGACATGGAAGTGCGTAAGCGTCGTTACATGGCAGGCGCTGATGAAATCGAAATGGCTGTCGAAGCTGGCAAAATGTCAAAAGAAGATGCTGAAAAGACGCTGATTGAGATGCGAAAGGAGATGTTCCCTTCACGCGGCAAAGGGGACGCTAAATCGGATCGAGCTGAGGGTGGCGACATGGAAGTACGCAAGCGTCGTTACATGGCGGGCGCCGAGGAAATCGAAATGGCTGTCGAAGCTGGCAAGATGTCAAAAGGAGATGCTGAGAGGAAATTAATTGAGATGCGAAAGAAGATGTTCCCTTCACGCAGTAAAGGGGACGCTAAATCGGATCGAGCTGAGGGTGGCGACATGGAAGTACGCAAGCGTCGTTACATGGCGGGCGCCGAGGAAATCGAAATGGCTGTCGAAGCTGGCAAGATGTCAAAAGGAGATGCTGAGAGGAAATTGATTGAGATGCGAAAGAAGATGTTCCCTGCACGCAGCAAAGGGGACGCTAAATCGGATCGGGCTAAGGGTGGCGACATGGAAGCACGAGAGCGTCGTTACAATGCTGCCGCCAAAGAGATTGAAGCGTCGGTTGAGTCTGGCGTGTTGTCAGAAAAAGACGCAAAGGAAAAATTGGGTGAAATGCGAAAAAAGATGTTCGGCAAGTAGGTGACTTTATCGGACTAGCATAGGGCTCTCCGTTTATTCGGGGAGCTTTTTTTGTAGGCTGAAATATGGTTGGTCGTACAGGTTTCGTTGAAAACAATGCGGTTTTGAGCAAGGTGGGCCGGTTTCGCTAGTTTTGTCCTTAGTTCTAGGGTTACTTAGAGGGTCCACTTGCGGTTTGCGACAGCAGACGTCGAGGGGCTTCCTCAGTTTTCTGGCAAACCGTTTATTGGCAATTTTTAACCGAAGAGTATATCAATGGCTTACTTATGCTTTCTACTACTGTCATTTGTTGTCACTTTCACACCTGCAGAAAACGGGGATCGCGACAGAGTTTTATTCGACTTTGATAAACCCGATGCGGTTCGCGCCTGGCGGCCAGTCAATGACGGGGTGATGGGGGGTAGGTCTTCAGGCAAGGTCAAGGTCAATCAGTACAAAAATCTTGAATTTTATGGAAATCTGTCGCTCGAGAATAACGGGGGATTTGCTTCGATCAGGGCGAGGGATGAGGGGCTCGCAATGCAATCTGGCGACACGATGGTACTTCGCGTTCGTGGCGATGGTCGTACTTATAACTTCAACGTTTACACTCAGCGAAACATGGGAGGATATTCGTACCGCCAGTCATTTGCGACTGTGGATGGCAAATGGGTAGATGTGGAACTCCCTGTCGATAAGTTCGTCGCCACATGGCGAGGGAGAAATTATCGCAACAAAGCATTTAATCCGGCCTCTGTGGCCGGTCTGGGGATACTTTTGGGGGACAAGAAACCGGGTGGTTTTAAACTTGAAGTTGAATCCATCAGCCTCAAGGCGAAAAAGTAAGACAGCTCATTACGCCTTTTAGTGTCGCCTAACTAAGGCGTTTATGACTGTACTGAATGTCATCCTTTTGTTTGATCCAAAAGATCATTAGCGGGATGGTCATTGGCCAGGTACAACCAGATGTAAGTCCCAAGCAGATCAGAATGAGATTGTAAATCCAGCCTCCTAATCCTCGATTCCAGAAGAGTCCAACTAGGAAAACGATAGCCAAAAAGAACACTGGTATGCCAAAAAATACTAGCATGATCGTTAGTTCGTTTGGCGTGGTTTCAAGTAGTTGACTGAAATTCTTTAGATCGGTCGCCATGTAGACAACGCCGATGAAAAGGAAAGTGTACAGTGCGAACATCAGCGATACGTATACCCGCTGATAGGGGAGGACTGTTGGATTGGGGACAAATCCGGCAGCATATTGGTCGTTAGATACAGTTGTCGGTTTATCTTGCGAACTGTAAGGATTGTTCATATCTTCGACCATCTTGAGTTCCCTTGGGAAAGCTGACTGTGTTAGAACTGCGTGCTGTTTCAAGCTTAACCAATTGACAGGATCCTGGGTATCAAATGTAGTTTTTTAAGTGCCTTAACGTGATTTCAGGCTGTGATACACCTCTGAAAATTCTCTCGCCATGCGATACGCTGAGAATCGCTCGTGATGTCGCTGAATCGCATTTTGGCTCATCTCTCTCCAATTGATTTGCCCTGTGACAAAGTTCTGAACCGTGCTTGCGAGCGCTTGAGGATTTCGATTTGGAATGATCCAACCGTCGCTTCCATGAGCGATCGCATCCCGAACGCCGGGTAGATCCGAGCCAATCATTGGCAAGCCATGAGCCATGGCCTCTAGTAAGACCATGGGTAAGCCCTCAGGTTCTACGCTGGGCATTACGAACAAATCAAAGTTCTTTAGGTGTGAAGGAACATCGGTAGTGAATCCGGGGAAGTGAATGTCAGCAGCCACACCGTTTCGATTCACTAGCTGCATGATTTCCTGTTTGTAGGATTCAGTGTAAAAGGTTCCAACGATGGTGGCCTCGATTGGGCATTGTCGTTGTTTGAGAATTGCGATGGCTTCGATTAAGACTTCGATTCCCTTGCAGGGACGAATTAAACCAACGGAGCCCAATGTCCAGGTTTTCCCGGGGGCGAGGCGATTGAGATCTTTAGCCGTGGGAACGCCGTTGAGGATCATTCGGCGTGACTTGCCAAGCGTTAGTCGATCTGCAAGTTGGGTTGTTTCTGGGGACACGGTGGTTACGAAGTCGGCGTGTTGAAGCCGTCGAATACTGTATCGATTAAAAGCGGATCTCACGAGGCCAGCCTGCTGCCCGAGAAACATATCGTGGACGGTATAAACGACAGGGCGCCCGGTCAGTTTTCCAGCGGACAAGGCGGCCCATCCACTCCTCGGTGTGTGTGCGTGTAAGAGATCGAAGCCTCCTGTCTCAGCCATTTTTGCAATCGACTTGATGGATTGGATGTGCCAAGGGTGAGAGAGGTTGTGAGACTCCAGTGGAGCGTCTCGGCACTCTCGTTTTAGTGGGAATTGGTCACCACGGACGCAGGCAAATCCGGAGTCAATGCCGAACTGGGTTGAATGGAGTGCAAGTAGATCCTGCACCTTTTCCGCGCCTGCGTAGTACTCACCGTTGATGACGTGCAGGACCTTCAGCCGTTGCTGAGCTTTTCGTTCGGCAAGGATGGGCGAAACGAAGCCAGAGGTGGAGGTATTGGAAAGGTTGCAAGGTAACATTCGACTGCCTCTAAGCAATACGGACGACGCTAAGGAAAGCGTCACCCCGTTTGGCCGAACCAAGTCCGGTTGTAATGGTTTTTTGGTTAATGACTGCGCAGTTCAACGGCGCAGGCCGAAAACGATTGGTAATCTGTTGAAGCGTAGGTCATTGGTGAAAATTAAGACTGTGAATTTGCCAATAAAACTTAAAACGCTTGCCGCCTTATTATTCAAAACGTAGGCTTCTAAAAATACACTTTATTGGGTCGCACTGAATGTGCACCAACTTGATATGTCGTCTATTAAAAATCATTCAAAAATCGTAGCACTCGAGTGTTTTCGCCAGGCGACACTTCCCTATCGCTGGTGGAAGCATTGGACAACTAAGCGGGCCAACGCGATGCCTTTGCATTGTTTGTACTATCACCGCGTCGCTGATGTTAATCCGGTGGCCTGGTCGCTTTCCAATTCACAGTTCAAATCGCATATTGACTGGCTGGAAAAGCATTTCGAGTTTATTTCGTTGGAAGAAGTTCAGAATCGTATGCGGACGGGGAACACTACTCCTGCGGTTCACCTCACTTTTGACGATGGTTATGCAGAGAACTGTGATCAAGCGTTGCCGCTATTGATCAGCAAGGGAATCCCAGCAACCTATTTTGTCACCCTTGAAAATGTCGCCTCGGGAACCCCGTTTAACCATGATCAGGATGCCGGCACGCCTTTTCCCGTGAACACGGTCGAAGAACTTCGTGAGCTCTCGTCGAATGGAATTGAAATTGGTGCCCACACACGTCACCATCCGAGTATGGGTAGCCTGCGGGATTTGCCTGAGATCTATGATGAGATTGTCTCTACGAAACGGGAGTTAGAACTGCTGGTTCAGCAGCCCGTTCGTTATTTTGCATTTCCATTTGGGATGAAGCCGGATCTCAGTCATCAAGCTGCCGCGATGGCGAGGGCCGATGGCATTGAGTGCGTGGTGAGTGCTTACGGTGGTTACAATTTCCCTGGAGAGGATCCCTTTCATGTTCAGCGCATCCATGGGGATCCTGAGTTGATTCGGATTCGAAACGCACTGACGTTCGATCCTCGCCATCTTCAAAAATCAAAATTTGAAATGGAAACAGATGGTTTAGTGGTTCAGGACGCAATTGATTTTTATCAAGCTCAATCGCAAGCACTTCCCAGTCTATTTCCAGAGTCGTCTGAAACTTCGGTTTCGAGCTCGCTAAATACATTCAATTAAATTCAATTTTGTAGTCATCAATGTTCGGTAGAAATTTTAAAAAACTAGTTCCGCTCGCGGATCGCGGTCCTTTGAGAGTGATGTTTATCCATACCGAGGTGGTGGTTGGTGGAGCGGAGACGCTCTTGCTTGAGATTATTCGGAAAATGGATCGGACACGTTTTCAGCCCGAGCTTTGCTGCTTGAAGCAGCTTGCAGAACTCGGTGAAGTGATTTCTCAGGAAATTCCAACGTTTGTGGGGCTATTAAAAAACAAGTATGACCTTGGGGTGATTGGCCGGCTGGCGAAGTTACTCCGAGAGCGGCGGATCGATGCCATCGTGACTGTCGGAACCGGAGGTGACCGAATGTTTTGGGGGCGTTTAGCCGCCTACCGTGCAGGTGTCCCCGTGGTTCTGTCAGCGTTGCACGCTACAGGCTACCCGATGAAAGTCGAACGATTAAACCAGATGTTGTCGCCTATTTCAGACGGATTTATTGGTTGTGCTAAGACCCATTCGCAGTTTTTGATTGAAGGCGAGCGGTGCCCTAAAAATAAGGTCTTTACCGTTTGGAATGGCGTTGATGTGGAACGGTTCCGGCCGCAAGATAAGGCGGCGATGAGAGAGCGGATCGGAATTTCAATCGATCAACCAGCAGTGGGAATTGTGGCGGCATTGCGGCCAGAAAAACAGCATGTCATGTTGATTGAGGCCTGGTCAAAAGTGATCCAAAGATTACCGGATGCCGTTTTAGTCGTCGTTGGCGATGGAGTTGAGCGTTCGGCGATCGAGAGTAAAACACGTGAGCTGGGACTTGAGGATAATGTGCGAATGCTGGGGATGCGATCAGACGTTCCAGAGGTATTGGCTGGGCTCGACTTAAAAGTTCTCTCTTCGAAAATGGAAGCAAATCCAGCCTCAACGCTCGAGGCGAATGCTTGTGGTCTTCCTGTTGTTGCACCAAAAGTTGGGTCACTGATCGATACAGTAGAGCATGGGGTTACCGGTTTGTTGTGCAAACCGAATGACATCGAAGCGTTGTCTCAAGCGATCCTTGAGATATTGACGAAAGATGATCGCGGTGCTGAGATGGGAATCGCGGCCCGGGCGAAGGTCTGTCGAGAGTTCTCTTTGGAGGTGATGGTTCAGGGGTACGAGAATCTAATTGAGGGTGTTTATTCAGCGGCTCAGTGTGGCGATTCGTTACTTCCCGCTACGTTTGATCAGATCATGGAAAATCGACTCTCAGGAAACGCAGCGATACCGCCAGTTGGTTCTTTGAACTAGTCGAAAGATTGATAGTCTGAAAATTATCGGATCCTCGGCACCGGCCTGATCTCACCACTTTAGGCGGCTGGTCACGCTTGATCAGCAGACGCTCGTTAAATACTGTATTGCAGCATTCTCGATAAGGCTAGACAAGCGGTTGGCGTGCGTCAGACTGTGTCGTCGTTTTTCCGAGGCCCAAAAGATGGCCAAGCAGAGCCCAGCCGCTCAGCCAGATGAATTGGGAGTTGGTAATCAGGTAGCGTTTAGCGAGCCGTTTGGGTTCTTGGGAAAGCCGGAAAAACCACTCTAAACCGACGGTTTGCATCCACTGAGGCGCACGCTTCGTTCTTCCTGCGATTACATCGAAGCTCCCGCCGACCCCGATTGCCAGCTGGACATTAAGGTCTTCCCAGTGGTCTTGCAGGAATTGTTCTTGGCGTGGAACACCCATGGCAACGATAAGTAATTTAGCGCCGCTTTCACGGATTGCCTGAGCGCGAGCGGTTGCCTCTTCGGGCGTAAAATAACCGTCCTGAACCCCAACGAATTGAGCGTTGGGAGTTTGTTCCCTTAAGTTTTTCGCAACGTCTTCCACGATGTCCTGTTTTGCGCCCATGAGGTAGATACCTGCTTTTTCCTCGCTGGCGACATTCACCAGTTCATTAACCAGTTCGACACCGGCGACTCGTTCTGGGAGCGGTTTTCTTAATAATTTTGAGAGCCAGATTAAGGGTTGTCCATCGGCAACAATTAAACCTGAATCATCGATATATTTTTTCAGACGCGCGTCTGACCGC
>Ga0214479_100355_pt1 | contig 28415 bp, 21 predicted proteins | sample M1_20Mar14CPVII9_5_FD_165054 | JGI IMG/M metagenome (GOLD analysis project Ga0214479, IMG submission 165054) | Marine eukaryotic communities from Monterey Bay, California, United States - M1_20Mar14CPVII9sort6BwellE14 | ecosystem: Environmental > Aquatic > Marine > Unclassified | place: USA...
CATGTCATTATCTCGGCAGAAGATATAGAATTTTCCAAGTACCTTCAGTCTCGAAGGCAACAGGATATTCGTGTGAATTTTAACCAGCTTGGCGAAGCTGTTCTGGGAGACAAGGAAGCTGATCGACGACTCAGAGACAACACCCAACGGTTGCTGGAACCCGAGGTGGATTATATTTCGATAAAGCTTTCTGCAATCGTGAGCCAAATCAGTCTGACTGGTTATGCGAATACCATTGAATTGATTAAGCCGCGCTTGCGATCAATTTATCGAGCTGCGATTGAGGGCGGGACAGCCGCAGCACCAAAGTTTGTAAATTTGGATATGGAGGAGTATCGGGATCTTCACCTGACCGTGGACGTGTTTAAATCTGTTCTCGGGGAACCCGAATTTGATCACTTTGAAGCGGGGATTGTATTGCAGGCTTACCTGCCTGATTCCTTTTGTGTGCTGCAGGACTTGACTCGTTGGGCTCAAGCTCGCAGAGAGCGGACTGGAACGGGGATCAAAATTCGGATTGTCAAAGGTGCCAATCTGGCGATGGAGCAAGTTGAGGCGTCGTTAGAAGATTGGCCGCAAGCTCCGTATCAGAGCAAGCTTGAGGTAGACGCAAATTACAAGCGGATGCTTGAATTTGCTTGCCGACCTGAAAATGCGGCGGCGGTTCGAATCGGCGTGGGGAGTCATAATCTTTTTGATATCGCATACGCAATGCTGTTGCGCAAGCATTTTGGTGTTGAAGCGCGAATTGAATTTGAAATGCTTGAGGGAATGGCAAATGCTCAATCGAAAGAAGTCCAGGAGAGGACCGGGGGGATGTTGGTTTATTCTCCGGTTGTTTTAGATGCAGAATTTGAGGCTGCGATTGCTTACCTCGTTCGTCGACTCGATGAAAACACCGCCCCAGGCAGTTTTCTTGGTGCGTTGTTTGCATTGCGAGAGGGGAGTTCAGAGTGGGAGCGGCAGTGTGAGGCATTCCGAGAGTCAGTTCTGCTGTCGGGTGAGTCGCAATTGTCATCCGTTCCAAACCGAGTTCAGGATCGGCTGAGCGAGACGCCGATTCCCGTGGGCGAAAAGGATGCATTTCACAATGTTGCGGATACTGACTTTTCCTTACCGTGCAATCGACAATGGGCAACAGAGATTTTGACGAAATGGAAAGATCTAGAGGTGGCTCCTATTCCAATACAAGTGGGAGGGGAGTTTCAAAGTGAGTTGTTGACCGGGCACGGCAAAGATCCATCGCGGCCCGGGCATGAGGCCTATCGGTTTTGCCAAGCTGACCAAGATGCGATCGAGATGGCATTGAAGACAGCGGTCGAGTCTCAGCCTGAATGGGAAGCATTGGGGACAGCGCAGCGGGCGTCTATTCTGCGGAATGCTGGGAGTATGATGGCTGCGAATCGGGCTGATACGATTGGTGCCATGTTATTGGATGCCGGGAAAAATATTACTGAAGCTGATGTCGAGATCAGTGAAGCAATTGATTTCGCAAACTACTATGCAAAGAGTATGCTGGCCGCTGGCTGGGATGATGGCACTGTCGGTCGAGCTTGTGGAGTTGTGGTTGTAACGCCCCCTTGGAATTTTCCGTTTGCTATTCCTGCGGGAGGTGTGCTGGCAGCACTGGCAGCTGGGAATTCCGTGATTTTAAAGCCAGCTCGCGAATCCGTGTTAGTCGCCTGGATGTTGGTGCAGCAGTTATGGGCAGCGGGTGTTCCCAAAGCGGTGCTGCAATTTGCACCAACGGTTGACGGAAAGACAGGGAAGTACCTGGTTGCGGATTCTCGTGTCGGCGCGGTCATTCTGACGGGAAGTATATTTACTGCTAAATTGTTCCAAGAATGGCGCCCCGAGTTGCGGCTTTATGCTGAGACCAGTGGCAAGAATAGCTTAATCATTACAGCGGCAGCTGACCTCGATCTCGCCGTTAAAGATTTGGTTCGGGGGGCTTTCGGACATGCGGGGCAAAAGTGCTCGGCCACGAGTTTAGCCCTAGTGGAAAAAGAAGTTTATGAGAATCCAAAATTTATCCAGCAACTCAAAGACGCTGCCGAGAGTCTGACAGTAGGTGGTTCCTGGAATGCGTCGGCGACGGTCACACCAGTCATTCGTAATCCGGATGAGTATCTTGAAAAGGGGCTTACTCAGTTGGAGCCGGGGGAAACTTGGCTGGTCGAGCCAAAGATGATCGACGAGAATCCGTGTCATTGGAGTCCTGGAATCCGCCTGGGTGTTCAGCCTGGAAGCTGGTATCACACGACGGAGTGTTTTGGTCCTGTGCTCGGGGTAATGTGTGTTGAGGATTTCGAAGAGGCGATTGAAGTCCAAAACAGTAGTGAGTTTGGCTTAACCGGAGGCCTGCATTCGCTGGATCCGAATGAAATTGCCCAATGGCGCGATCGTGTCGAAGTTGGCAACGCTTACATCAACCGCACGACTACGGGCGCGATTGTGAGGCGTCAGCCTTTCGGCGGGTGGAAAGATTCTTGCGTGGGACCCGGTCCCAAGGCGGGTGGCCCAAACTATGTGTCTACGTTCTTCGATTGGACAGAGGATCGACTTCCGGAGTTGAGATCGCGACCAGCAGCTGAAACGCGATCTGTTTTAAGTCGGCTGAAATCGATGTTGGGTAACCCGTATGTGCATCGACTTGAAGCGGCGGCAGAAAGTTATGCTTATTGGTGGGCCAATGAATTTTCGATCGAGCATGATCCTTCGCAAATTCATGGTGAAACAAACCACTTTCGCTACGTACCTCGCCCCTGGCACTTGCTGCGGTTTTCTGAGGCTTGGGCGGGCGAGAGTGCAATCGACTCCGCACTAATCGCACTGGCCTGCCAGACGGTGGGTACACGGTTGCGATTGAGTGCAGCCCAGCCGGATCATGAGTTGGAAAAGTTTGCCAAATCCGTTAGGGCGAAACTCGTGGTGGAAACCAATGAAGAACTTGTTGAACGCCTTAGTGAGATGCAAGGCGGAACTTTGAGGTTTTTCGGGGGCTGCGATCGGTCGCAGTTTTCTCCTTCTTCAATCGGTAATTTACCAATTCTCAATTCGTCATCATTAGCTAATGGGCGAATTGAATTGTTGAATTACCTCAAAGAACAATCGATTTCGGAGACGGTCCACCGGTACGGGAATTTATTCGAATAACGTATTGGAAAATTCAATAGGGGTTGATGGCGGGGTTGGGCTCAGCGTCGCGAAGGTTAAATGCAAAACACGGGGTTAATAGCGGAAATGCCGGATTTGTTCGCCTCGTACACCGATGTCCGTCATCGCTTCGATTCCAATTTCGATGTGTTGGTCTACCCAAGTATTAGTCACCTCGCGGTCGGATGCTCGAGTCTTGACTCCTTCGGGGGTGGTGGGGACGTCGGAAACTAAAAGTAAAGCGCCTCGTGAAATGGAGTTGTAGTGCCCGACGATGAATAGGGTCGCGGTTTCCATATCAATTCCGATGCAGGTTAGTTTCTCGAGTCGCTTACGAAACTCTTGATCGTGTTCCCAGAGGCGACGATTGGTGGTGTAGATCACTCCGGTGCGATACTCAAGGTTTCGGTTGACGAGGCACTCGGAAACAAATTTGTGTAGTTTGAAAGATGGCAGCGCGGGGACTTCAGGGGGAAGGTAGTCGCCACTTGTTCCTTCTCCTCTTACCGCAGCAATTGGCAGGATAAAGTGGCCAATTTCGGATGATGCTTTTAAACCGCCGCATTTCCCAAGGAATAAAACAGCATTTGGATTTCGCGCAGACAGAAGATCCATGATGGTCGCCGCGTTGGCCGAACCGATTCCAAAGTTAATAATTGACAGTCCCGACGAATTGGTTGCGGCTTGCATGGGGCGTCCCTCTCCATAGATGTCGCAATCGAAACGGTCCGCGAAATGAGTGACGTAATAGTCAAAGTTTGTCAGCAAAATATTGTCACCGAATTTATCAATTGGCATTCCGGTGTATCTTGGAAGCCAGTCTTTCGCAATTTCGAGGCGGTCAATGTTTAGGTTGGTATCCATCATTAGCTCCATTGCGGGGTGTGCGAATAACTAAGATTCTAGTCCATAGATTCCTGGAAGCGATCGTTGGGCTCAATTAAAGCCGAGCAGTTGACCTATCTTACGTTTAAAAACATATAAGAAACGGGGGCGGTTTCAAACGGCATAAGGAAAAGCCAAAGGTTTGAGGGCTTGGATTGGTTTTGAACGCTACTGAAATTGTCTCGCGAAGCGGTGGAATTCCTTCGGATTTATTGGACAGTGGATCGCCGGCTAGTTTCGAAGTGAAAAAAATTCCTTTAGACTGGCGTCCGATAAGTTGAGTCCGTGAAAATCGGGTCCTTGAGTATTGTTTTAGTTTGGGAAAAATCATGAGCGGTGATTCAGTGGAAATGCGGCAGGGTGAATTGATCCGTCGTGGTGCCTACCCAGAGATGACGTGGCAAGCAATTATCGTGGGTTGGATTTTGGGAGCCTTGATCGCGGTTTCGATCAGTTATGCGGCGCTCAAGCTTGGTTTTTCTATTGAGGGATCCGAATTAGCAGCGATCCTTGGTTGGGGCGTCTTGCGCGGGGTGATGCGGCGGACGAGTATTCTCGAAAACAATATTAATCAGACCGTTGCCTCGGCGGTCAATGGTGCCTCCTCGGGGATTATGTTTTCGGTGCCAGCGCTGTTCATTCTAAGTAAAAAGCCTGAACTTTCCGGTGTAGCGGATTTTAATGTTCCGCTCATGTTATTTGCCTGTATTGCGGGAGCTTTCATTGGTTTGGCGTTTGTAATTCCGCTTCGAAAGCAAATGATTGATTTTCAACGTCTGCCTTATCCCGGTGGAATCGCGGTAGCGACCATTTTGAAATCTCCGGGTGCGGGAATCACCAAAGCGATGTATCTATTCGGGGGTGCAATCGTTTCTGGTCTGTTTTTCTTTATTGTTAAAAAAAGTTATGGTCTCGAGGATCTCGGGGTCGGGGAGATGCTGGGCTTGCCGCCCCGCTACAGTTTGGTTTTCTATTGTTCTCTCATGACGATCGGTGTCGGATTCTTGTCTGGCAAAGGTGGGTTTTGGTTTGGGGCAGGCGGATTTATTTGTTACTGGTTGCTTTCGCCCATCATCAGTACATTTGGTTCGCCAGATATGCAGGGGATGGTCGAAATGCCCGGCATCATGCGAAAGTTTGTGTATAAGCCAACGGGAATTGGGATGTTAATTGGGGCTGCGATGGGTGGCATCATCATGGCATTTCCTTTGATACGCAGTGCCATCAGTTCGATGAATCGGGCCAGTAAAGGCGATTCGGCGAGTCAAGACGAGATGCCTATCAAGTTACTCGCAACAGCGGTTGTTCTGGGAGCAGCCTGCTTGGTCTTTCTGGCTTATAAGTCTGCACCTGGGATGTCGCTTTCGACTGCTTTATTGATGGCGATCTTGGGAACCGTTTGGATTTGGATTGCGGGTGTGATTGTCGCGGAGTGCGTTGGACGCACCAATTGGTCTCCTTTGTCGGGAATGACACTGATTGCTGTCACCATCTTAATTGTGATTGCGGTCAACATGGGATTAGGCAAAACGGAGACGATTGTCAGTTGCATGGTGGTTGGCGCAGCAATCTGTCTCGCCATCTCCCAGGCGAGCGACATGATGTTAGATCTGAAGTCGGGCTATCTCGTCGGTGCGGTTCCACGGCGTCAGCAAATGGCGCAATTTATTGGTGCCTGGTTGGGCCCATGTATCGTGATTGGATTGATGTTCCTCTTGGAAAATGCCGGTCGTCCAACCGAAGTGGCTGATCAACCTGTAGCTGCTGTTGTCGTAAACGGTGAAGCGAATGAAGACGGTGAAATTCAAAAATTCGATATTGAAAAGAAAGAGTATGGAATCGGCAGTGATGCCTTGCCGGCAGCTCAGGCGAGTGCTTTGGCGAGCGTGATTGAAGGCCTTGTCGATGGCAATGTTCCTTCATATCGCTACACGGCTGCTGGTGGTCTAGGATTCTTGTTAGCAATCAGCGGCCTTGGGGGAATTGGTGTGATGGTGGCGCTTGGGTTTTACATGCCGTTCAATATTGTTCTAACCTACACCATTGGGTGCGTTCTTCGGGTTGTCTGTAATAAAACCGCGGGTAACCGGTGGGCGGAAGAATTTGGAATTCCAATCGCGGCTGGACTTATTATCGGTGAAGCGTTGGTCGATGTTGGATTCACGTTACCTAAAGTGTTTGAAGGTTTGTTCCGGACGATGATGATATAATTTGACGTTTTGCTGCGAGAGTAAGATATTTTTGTAATTCGATGAACGGTGCCATCCGCGGCAGCCAAGAAAAAGTTGAGTCAAGCTATGAAGACAATCGGTCAGGTTTTATTGTGGGTTGGATTTTTATCCGGATCACTGGCGACTGTTTATTACGCCCCATCAGAAGGGGTGGGGTTCATGAAAGCGATGACTTCTGACGAGGCGATGGAAAAAGATTTTGAGTTGCCCGATCTGCAGGGAGTGGTAGTCCCAGAAGAAGGTTGGCACTTGATCCCTTGGGTTTGGTATGGGATTTCGGTTGCCATCTGTGTGGTCGGGATTGTCGTGCTAACAAAAGCTGCAAGTCCAGAGCAGCACGTTGAGCAGGGCTCGAAGTTGAGTTTAGCGGATTTGAGTACGCGGTTGACTCAGTTGATTAGCAATTTGGAGGAGATGATTGGGTCGATCGATCAACTTCCGCCTAGTCAGATTACTGGTAGGATTGATGCACAACTTGCGGATGATTTTCGAGAGTTTGCCGATAGTCGCAATTTAATTACAACTGAATACGGGTTGGATGTGTTTGCTGACGTAATGACGCAGTTCGCCTCGGGAGAACGGTCGGTTAATCGAGCATGGAGTGCGGCAGCGGACGGATATGTTGATGAAGCGGAGGCTTGTTTAAAGCGAGGTAAGGACCTTTTGCAGGAAGCTTGTCGTCTGCTAGATGACGCAGCGAAAAATTAAGCCTCATGCGGCTCGTTTTTGCAAACCCTCGTTGCAAATGGCTGCGGCAAATTGTTCAATTTGCTGCTTGAGATCGTTCAGTTTAACCGCTTGGTCCGCATAGTTGGCTCGACTGGATTTAAGTTCTGCATTGGCTTCGCTAAACATCGCACTGAGGGATTCGATGTGCGCATTTTTACGTTGGATGATTTCAGCTTTTCTCATCAAAAGCTCGTCCATCTGTTCGACCAGGTTGTCGATGAACGTGTCTTTGGTCTTGATGTTTTTCTTTTTGCTCTCAATGATCTGTTGAATTTCCTGTTTTTGTTTTTCAATATGTTCTCGCTTCTTTTGTAATTGTTCTCGCTTCTTTTGTAATTCATTAGGAAGTTGGTTTAAGCGAGCAATGGCTTGATTCAATTCTTGCTGCAGGCGAGTGACTTGCGTGTTTTGAAAAACTGGATTGTTAGGGTACAGGCAGTGAGTATCCCAGTTTGTTTCAGTTGTTTGGATTTCGCGTGGATTCGTTTGGAGAATTTTTTGCGGGAATTGCAGGGGCTCGTTTGAAGCTCGTGCTTTCACACCAATTTCAACCATCGTTTCAATCAATTGATGCATTCGCTGCTTTGCCGAACCCCGGTGTTCGAGATGGTCGCGAAGGGCAGTTTGTTGGTAAAATAGTTTTGGTGGCGGGGGGGTTTCAAGCTCTTTTAAAACGTCGTTGATATGAAGCGGGGCTGATATTGTCCACGCGGAATTGACGTAAGCTGGAGTATTGTTGAAATCAAGGATTGCGGTAGGTCTGTTTTTTACGACGCTGTCGAGGTAGAGCGTTGACGGTGTCGTGATTACGGCATCAGATAGTTCAATCATGTCAGAGAGAGTATGCTGGCGGTCTGATCGGTCGCGACGACGCGGAAGATTTAATTCTTCGTGGAGCCCATCGGTCAGTCGCCAAGTGACTTCGACATCTCTTCCATTGATCTGTTGGTTTTTTTCAAATCGTTGCTGGAGTGCTTGAATGGATTGAACTACGTGGTTTCTCTGAGCAGCATCGAATGCGGGCGAGTTGGCGGTAGCGATTAATAGACGAAACGGTCCATCTTTTTGAATCGGTAAATATTCACTGTCGAAAACTGAGTCGAATCGTGGAAGTCCAGTGACCTCACACTTTCCGTCGTTTCCCCAGGATTCGATATGTCGAGCTTGAGAATTTCCAATGCAAGCGAGTTTGTGGCCAATCATCGGCTGGAAAATCGAACCGTCTGCAATGGTTGGGTTTTGCCAGGTGTTCCTGTATTCGAGTATCCCGTCAGCAAGAATCAAAATTGGAATTTGAGTAGATTCATAAATTCGTCGCAGAGCTGAAATTTCATCCCAGCGATAATGCATGTGAGTGATAACAATTCCGGTATCGTCCGGAGGTTCCCAAGTATGGATGGCAGTTTCGACAAGCTTGCATTCCACGGGACAATCTGACATCCAACTGGAGTAGTTGGTGTTTTGGTTGGCGTAGGGGTTAAGGATGTAGGCTTTAGGAGTGGGCACGGAAATCGATACAAGCAAAAGGGGGTCGGGAGATGTTTGGCTATTTCGGCCTTTCGAACTCCTAAAAAATAACACTTCCCCTTTTGATTACCCAGATTGATTCGGTAATTGCTAGCGTCGGGGCGGTTGAATTTTTGTCGTGAAACCGTCAAATTAATGGAGTGCGATAAAATGCTGGCACGAAGCAAAAGCGGTACGGGACTGCTGGGTTTTAAAAAATTTAAGATGCTAGACCGATGAATTACGAACCTTCCAATGAATTTGAGAGCAATGAATCGATGACTCCTGCAAGTTCTGGGTCCAACTCTGCCAACCCCAAAAAGGCATCGGGAACTCCTCGCCCTGCAGTAAATTCGAGCGCTACGTCTGATGATCGCGCTAAGTGTCAATGTTCTTATTGTGGGACTAAGTTTTCACGAGAGGAATCCGATTCCATGCCGTTTTGCAGCAATCGCTGCAAACAAATTGATTTAGGGATGTGGCTCAATGAGTCATATCGACTGCCCTACGAGGGGGAGTCTTCGCTTAAGCAGTATGAAATGTTGGAGGAAGATGAGTAGATCACGCGTTGATCGCTCCTGATTTATCGCTGTCAACAGGTAAGTTGCTCCGCTTCGATTTGGGCAAAATCGGAGATAATTCACTAGTCTTAAGAGCCTGTGTTGTCATCTTAGGCTCAATGAGAATAGAATTCTAAACATTCTTTGGCCGACAAATATTTTGTTTTGGCAAACGCTGATTGCTGCTAAACGCATCAGTGGGTGGAATGATATGAATTAAACATCAGGAACGTGCATCAATGACTGAACAGCCTGTAATTGTACAGAAAATATCTTGGATCAATTTGTGTCCGTGGGTTTTGATTTTCAAAACTTTTTCAATCGCCGCGGGGACTGGTGTGTTAGTTTTTGCCCTGTTCGGCCTTTTGTTGTCTCCATTGGGTTGGGTAGTCAGTGAGAAAGTCTTTCTGGAGGAGTCCAGTAATCGGAGTGTGGAGTTAACAGAGATTGTAGAAAGTAACAACAGTCCCTATCGGAGCATATTTGTTCCAGCAAGGTCTTATTACTTTTCAAATCCAGTATCAGGCGGAGAGCTGAATGGACCGCAGCTAGTATTTCGCCAGATTGAAAGGCCATTCGAATTTATTTTTAGTTCTGAGGCCAGCTTGGGAGAGTTCGCTTACTTTCTCTTCGGAGGGATTTGGACTGTTTTGGTTTGGTCTTTTGCTGGTCTTGCGATTGTCAGAATCAGCCTCTTGAGGTTGACCCGAAATGAGCGAATTGGAATTGATGATGGATTTGCATTTGCAATGGGCAACTGGAAGACGGCGGTTGGGTCGATTGGCATACCCCTGCTGGCCGTTTTGCTCCTTTGTATTCCAGGGGCTTTGATTGGCTTATTGATGAACTTTGGGTTCGGTGCTTTCATCGCGTCAGTTCTGTGGGTGTTTGTCTTATTGTTTAGTGGTTTGGCTGCTTTGCTATTGTTGGGGCTAATGTTTGGATGGCCGCTGATGGTGGCCAGTGTTGGGTGCGAGGGGCAGAACTCGTTTGATGCGATGACGCGTGGGTACGCGTATACCCTTCAGCGGCCGTTTCACTATGCTTTCTATGGTTTGGTTGCAATTTTAATTGGCAGTTTTGCGTGGTTTGTTGTCGGCGGCTTAACGCAGGGCGTGTTTGAAATGTCCAGTTGGTCGTCTTCGTGGGGAGCCAATATCTTCCAACCGGATCGTTTGGATCAAATCGTTGCTGGGGTTGACGGTAATGGAGATGAGCTGAGTGGCTGGAAGCAAACGGGGCACACCATTATTCAGTTTTTCAATGCAACGCTTAAAACATTGGCGGCGGCGTTTGTTTATGGTCTTTTTTGGTGCATGGCATCTGCGATTTATTTGGTGCTGCGTTTTGATGTGGACGAGACTGAAATGGACGAGATTTTCTTGGTCGATGAAAAGCGAACTTATCAGCTGCCGCCATTAAAGACTGATTCAAATGGGATTCCTCAGATTCAGAAAACTACTCCCGCGGAGAGCGGTGAACCATCGCCGACGGAAAGTCCTTCTCCTGAACATGAATAGCGATGTGTTTGCCGGTTGGTCGTTTAGTCATTACATTGACTCGATTCAATCGTTATCACGAATGGGAACTTTGCTCGGCAGATGGGTCGAACTAGGCGGATGATCAAACGGTGGATTTGTCTGGAATGCGTGATAGTTAACCAGCTGAAGCGGTAATTGAGGCGAAAAAATGGAAACATTAAATTGGATTAGCTTGGCCGGTATCTTTATCATGGTTGCCCTTGCATGGACCGTCAGCTCCCACCGCACGCGTGTCAATTGGCGTTTGGTCGCGATTGGAATTCTATTGCAAGCTGCGTTGGCGGCGGTTTTATTCGAGTCTCAAAACTGGACGTTCACGGAGAACTATCGAAGCTTTTCGGAACTACAGCAATCTGTTGACTCCGGCGGAATATCGGTTGAAGCGGTCGATCAGTATTTGGCTGCCGATGATTCAGTATCTTACGGGGCACTCAGCACTGAGATTCAGGCAGGGACAAAAACGTTGTCCGAGGTGAATGATTCCCTCGGTGAGATGGCAATTGCGAAATATCCCAGTGGTATTTTGTTTGCCGGTGTGAACGCATTTTTTGCTGCTATTAATGAATACGTTCGGGAAGGTTCTGCCTTTGTCTTTCGAGCCAATGCCGTTCCCGAGGATAATCCGACCGATCCAATGGTGCTGCTTGGTACTTTTGCGTTTGGCGTTCTGCCGACCGTGATTTTCTTTGCCTCTTTGATGTCGATCTTGTATTACCTTGGCCTAATGCAATTGTTAATCAGGGGCATGGCCTGGGTGATGCAGAAGACATTGGGGACTTCTGGGCCAGAGAGTATGGCGGCTGCTGCCAATGTTTTAGTCGGCCATACTGAGGCGCCGCTGGTGATTCGACCGTATGTCGAAAATATGACGCGCAGCGAATTGAATGCATTGATGGTGGGTGGATTTGCGACAATTAGCGGTTCGCTAATGGCAATATTTGTGTTCTATGGGATTAGTGCGGGGCACCTCTTAACCGCATCAATTATTTCCGCGCCGGCTGCGTTGGTAATTGCGAAAGTCCTTCAGCCTGAAACTGAGACGCCAAAGGAAGTTACTGCAGTTTCGATGGACCCCGAACAGGTCGCGACGAACGTTATCGAAGCCGCTGCAATTGGAGCGAGTGACGGTGTGAAGTTAGCAATCAATATCACAGGAATGTTGATTGCGTTCCTGGCTCTACTCGCCTTGTTGAATGCGATGGTGATGGGGTTGGGTGAGTTGACGCAGTACTTGATTAATCTCGGACGTTCTGGCGAAGATGTCGATCTTCACTGGTCAATGAATAATCTCTTTTCAATGTTGTTTTATCCATTGGCTTGGATAATGGGGATCGAGTCCGGTGACTGTGCAATTGCTGGTGAACTGCTTGGCAAAAAAGTGGTTGTCAATGAATTTATTGCCTATGCAGAAATGGGCGAGATTATGGATGGGAAAGTACTTGATGCATCCGGGAATGCGGTCACGATTACTGATCGAACCAGAGTGATTTTGACCTACGCGTTGTGTGGGTTTTCAAACTTTGGTGCGATTGGCATTCAAATCGGAGGAATCGGTCCTCTCGCCCCGGAGCGGAGAAGTGATCTTGCTCAGTTGGGATTGCGGGCGATGTTTGGCGGAATGCTGGCTGCGTGCATGACTGCATGCATGGCGGGCGTAATGTACGGCTGGTTAAATTGAGTTGACGCTAAGAAATTTAGAATTTGAAGTTTTCGGGGATTAAATCTTCGATGCCCCACGTTTTAACGTGTTCAGGATTGTTGGCGTCGACGGCGATAACTTCGATCTGTTTGCCAAATTCCACGATGAATTGTCGACAGGCTCCGCACGGAGTGGCAAACGGATTTGCAGCAACAGCAATGGCTTGAAATTCTTGGTGCCCCTCCGAGACCGCTTTACAGATGGCGGTTCGCTCGGCGCAGATGCAAAGTCCATAGGAAGTGTTCTCGACATTGCAGCCGGTGTAAATTGAGCCGTCGGCGGTTAAGAGAGCCGCACCAACGAGAAAGTTGGAGTATGGGGCATAGGCAATCTGTCGCGATTTGATGGCAAGTGAAATCAACTCTTTTTGGACTTCTGGCGTCATGGTTGTATCTCGATGAAACAAAATTTTGGGAACTGAATCAAATCGCTTCCACGATTAATTTGGGCGAATCGATTGGCTCAGGAGTTAGTGTGATTGAGGACTCAACCAGTTTCGCTGCATGGTCGGCAGCAGCTGTTTCGCAAAAAATATTGGCTATCGGTTGGCCAGCTTCGATTCGGTCTCCGATTCGGACAAGAAATTCAATTCCGATGGAGTGGTCGATAGGATCGCCAATTTGCTTTCTTCCACCGCCCATTTCAATAATTGCTAATCCCAGTTGATGGGCGTGAATTTGTTGAACGAAGCCCGATTGATTGAGTTTCAGCGGGTTTGTTTTAGCGACGGGACGTACGGTGAGCAAGTCTCCACCGTGGCTTTCAACCATCGCAGCGAGTCTGTTTAACGCCTCACCTGACTCGATTAGCTGGTTTAGTTTTTGTTTCGAATTTTGGAGATCGGAGTGGACTCCAGATTGCACCAGTAGGCGGCTGGCCAAGGCGAGGACGACTTCGGTTACGTCAGATGGTCCGATGCCGCGAAGCACTTCAATTGCTTCGTTAATTTCAACTGCGTTTCCAATCATGTTTCCCAGCGGCTGGTTCATGTCTGTGATTAAAGCGGAAGTCTTGACTCCCATTTCGTTTCCAACGTGAACCATTAGTTCTGCAAGTTCACGCGCTTGATCAATCGTTTTCATGAAAGCGCCCGTGCCCCATTTAATATCTAAGATGAGGGAGTCGAGGCCTTCGGCAAATTTTTTGCTAAGGATGCTGGCGGTAATCAAGGGTGGTGAAGGGACGGTGCCTGTAACATCACGTAGTGCGTATAACCGCTTGTCTGCGGGGGCTAAGTTTTTGGATGCACCTGCAATCGAGCATCCATTTTGATTGACAATCGATCGGAACTCGTCAATTTTTAGTTCCGTTCGATAGCCAGTGATGGATTCCATTTTGTCCAGTGTGCCTCCGGTTACCCCGAGGCCACGCCCAGATATTTTGGGAACCTTGACGCCGCAGCATGCCAATAGGGGCGCCAGAGCAATGGAGACCTTGTCACCAATTCCACCGGTTGAGTGTTTGTCCACAACGGTGTGGTCGGAAGGCCACTCTAGTCGCTCTCCCGAATCGACCATGCATTTTGTAAATACGGCTGTTTCGTGAGTGGTCATTCCCTGGAAGTAGACTGCCATGGCAAAAGCAGACATTTGGTAATCAGGCACGCTATGGTCAGCATAGCCGGCAACTAGTCGACTGATATCTTCGTCAGCTAATATTTTACCGTCGCGTTTGGCCGCAATGATCTGGGCAACATTCATTCGTCTATCTTTCAATCGGTTAACAACCCGTTTAGAAACCTAGCTACTGAATCGAAAAAGGTCTAGGTGTTTCTTGGAGGGGCTCTCTTTCCAATGTGATGTTGGGTAATTAACTACGCTAATTTTGTCATAATTATTGGGTTTCAGACCCGAGTTGGGTGCTGCGTGGCGGTAACGTGTTAAAAATTACTGGCAGGTTTAAAGATAGGACTCGTTCATATGGAGTCGGGTCTTTAAACTGTAGGCGATAAAAATATATTGAGATACCAAGTCTGTCTTCTGCGAGTCAATAATTGCCATGGTGAAAGTACTTTTAACAACGACATCTTATCAAGACACGCCCGGGCCACATCATGCGTTATTAGAGAGTGTTGGTGTTGAAGTTCAGCGCGAGCGTGGCCCCTTGTCCGAATCGCAAATGCTGGAACTAGCTGGAGAGTTTGACGCATTTTTATGTGGTGACGACGCGATTACCCGTGAAGTTCTCGATCGCTCCCTTCCGCGGTTGAAGGTTATTTCCAAATATGGAATTGGTGTCGACAAAATTGATGTGGAAGGCTGTACCGAATTGGGGATCCCGTTGACGTTTTGTCCGGGAGTGAATCACACGACCGTCGCCGAGCATACGTTCGGTCTTTTGCTAGGTGTGTATCGTCATATGCTTGAGCAAGCCAATGCCGTTCGGGATGGGCATTGGAAACGAATGACCGGGCATGAGATCATGGGCAAGACGATAGGCGTTATTGGTTTGGGGCGGATCGGAAAAGAGGTTGTCAAGCGAGCAAGAGCATTCGAAATGAATGTAGTCGGACTGGATTTATATTGGTCGGACGAATTCGCAGAGAAATATGAGGTTCGTCGGGCGGCGGAATTCCAGGAAATTTTTGAAACGTGTGACATCATTTCGTTGCACACAAATCTTACCGATGAGACACGGAATTTAATTCGCGAGGAAACTCTTGCTTTAATGAAGCCGGGAGTAGTGCTGGTTAATTGTGCGCGCGGCGAACTGGTGAATTCCCTTGATATGGCGAAGGCTTTGGAAAATGGAATCGTTGGAGGCTATGCAACCGATGTGCTTGATCAAGAACCGCCGGCAGTAGATCATCCTTTGTTGCAGGCAAAGAATTGCTTAATCACGCCTCACATTGGTTCACGGACTTTTGAGTCCGTTGAGCGTCAGGCGATGATGGCAACTGAGAATCTGATACGATGCTTGCAGGGTAAGACTCCGTTGGCTCAAGTCAATGAGGTGCCTGTTCCTGCTCCCCTTCTTTAATCCCCTTCTTCGATCTCCTCAGTCGGAGTTTGTGAGTGGGGTCTGTCGAGAATTAAGTCAATTAAGTTTGGTCCGTGTCTGGTTTACGGCCGACGATTTACCAATAAGAGAACATCAATGTCTGAGAAATTTTTTGTTGTACCAATTACGCAGCACAATGAATTAATTGCCGCTGCCTATGCCCATCGCGGATTTGATCAGAAAGAGTGTGAGGCGGCAGCAAAATTTTCTGCCTATGCAAGTTGGCATGGGATTCGAACCCATAATGCAATTAAGGCTCTTCATTTAGATGATCATTTTGGATCGAAATCAGAAGGTTGTGTGCCGGGTGCAATGATTGAGAAACGGGAAACCCAGTTTGCTGCTTCTCAAATTTGGAATGCTAATAAAAAACTGGGGCAGGCCACTGCCTACGCAGCAATGGATGAAGCTATTGCCATGGCTGATCGGTACGGAATTGGCCAAGTTTCGGTTGACAATGCGTTTCACTATTTGTGGGGCGGAGGTTATGTGATGGAGGCCGCGGAGAAAGGGTATATCGCATACACCAATTGCACGGCTGCGTTGGCGGAAGTGGTTCCGTTTATGGGAAAGTATCCAACGCTTGGAACCAATCCTCATTCTTGGGGATTCCCGACAACCGATGCTGTAGGTTTTCCCCTGGTAATCGATTGGGCGACCTCTGTTGTCGCAATGGGGCGTGTTCAGCAATTTCAACGTGAAGGAACAGCATTGCCTCCCGAAGCAGCCGTCGATTCCGAGGGCGCAATGACGACTGATCCAAATCAGGTTGCCGCCCTGACGACGTTTGGGAAGCACAAGGGTTATGGTTTATCCGTCATCAATGAGATCATGGGTGCTTTTATTGGAGGATCGTTGCCAACGATTCGTTCTCGATGGGGGAACGTTGAAAATGAAAAACATACCCCGGCATTTTATTTTCAGGTCATCCATCCTGACGCAGTCAGCGGAAATGCGTTTTCTCAGGGAAGGACGCAGGCTGAGAATGTGAAACTGGTTTTAGAAGATATTGTTGGGCATGGGAACGAGCAGTGCCTGCTTCCAGGAGAGATTGAGGCGAGAGCGGCAGCGAGGTCGAAGCAAAATGACGGGTTGCTGTTTACAGAGGCCGAGGTCGAAGCATTTAATCAGGTTGCCAGCGAATGTAGTCAGCCAAGTTGGGATGTTAAGTCATTAGCGGTCGCGGAATAATTCGCGATGTCTGAGGGCTGGTTGCGTGGTGCTGTGTTGGCAGTGCGTAGCCTTGTGGGTGGGAATTCCAAAGTACTAACAATCAAAACGAACGAGAAATAAGCTGATGTCGCAAACCTATTTGGAGTCACTGTTTTCATTGTCCGGGAAAACTGCTGTTGTTATCGGCGGAACTGGCGAATTATGCGGGGCGATGGCGGAGGGGCTGGCATCTGCTGGTGCTCAGGTGGTTCTCGTCGGTCGGTCTGAAGAGAGAGCTAAGGCACGAATCGAAAAGATTGAGGCGGGTGGTGGTTCAGCCGTTTTTGAGGCGTGCGAAGTTGATTCAAAATCAAACCTAGAGAATCTTCTCGATCGCGTGTTAAAGCAATTTGGATCGCTCGACATTCTCGTCAACGGTGCCGGCACTAATAGTGCGACTCCATTTTTAGAAATACCGGAAGATGAATATGATCGAATATTTCGAATTAATATGAAGGGCGTATTCCTTGCTTGCCAAGTATTCGGAAAATACTTTGTTGAGCGAAATCAGGGCGGTTCAATTATTAACGTGGGTTCGATGTCGGGCGTCATTCCCCTTTCAAGGGTGTTTACTTATTCTGCGACCAAAGCAGCGGTGCACAATATTTCTAAAAACCTTGCCCGTGAATGGGCTCCGCTGAATATTCGAGTGAACACTCTCGTTCCCGGTTTCTTTCCAGCAGAGCAAAACAAAAAAGTGTTAACCCCTGAGCGTGTGGAGCAAATCATGGGGCACACGCCAATGAATCGATTTGGCGAAGCTGGAGAATTGATTGGAGCAACTTTGCTGCTTGCCGGCGACGCCGGCTCATTTATCACCGGCACAGAAATGGTGGTTGATGGTGGCTATGCCGCCATGACAATTTAAACGAAGCCGATGAAGGCTTAGAGGCTAAAGCAAAATCGAGTGGGTTGACGCTACTTGTTTTGGCCGTTGCCCGCCTTCTTTTTGCCCGATCCCGATTGCTTTTTCTTGTTAGTTTTATTTGCGCTCGCTTCAATTGCCGCTCGTTCCTCTGCGGGACTGAAGTCTGGGTTAGGCTTCACTGGGATCGCTGCTTTGACATTGGTTTGCCAGGTTTGCAGGTCGTTCATAAGCTCGGCAACGACTTGAGGGTTTTGCTCAGCAACGTTGTCGGCTTCGCTGATGTCGTTGGACAGGTTGTAAAGCTCGAGATTTCCCGTTTCAAAAAACTGCATCAATTTCCACGGTCCTCGTCGTACAACACTGCACGGGCGTGAGCGGAAAAGCGGATCTTGTTGTTCTGCGGAATGTCCTTGACCGTAAGAATTCAAATAAGCAGGGAAATGCCAGTACAACGATCGCGGAACGCCATCGATGTTGAAGTTTTTTGTTTTTTGATCAAAGAGCGGTAGCAGGCTTTTGCCATCGAGTGCTTGGGATTCAGGAAGGGGAGCTCCGGCGATGCCACAGAGTGTGGGGTAGAGATCGACACCGGTAATAGGTTCGCTAGATTCAGTTCCGGGGGCGACTCTACCCGGCCAATTGACAAAAAATGGAACCCGGATTCCTCCCTCGTAGTAGGTGCCTTTGTAACCTTTGAGTGGTGCCATGTCCGTGGCGGGCCCGTAGCCACCGTTGTCTGAATAAAACAAAATGACGGTGTTATCGCGAATTTTTAGCTGCTCAAGTGTGTTGATGATTTTCCCAACTCCATCATCGACTGCTTGGATCATGGTCGCCATTTTGACATTGTTGTGAAGTTCACCGGGCTCTTTACCTTGGTATTTTTGAACGAGCTCTTTTTTGGGTTGAATGGGAGTGTGAACGGCAAAGTGTGTGAGGTAAGCCATCCAGGGTTTGGATTGGTTATCTTCGATGAATTGGCAGGTTTCGTCTGTAAGCCGATCGGTCAGGTACTCATCTTTGTCTGCCCCTTTGAGACTTGGGATGTTGTTGTGCGGCGGGTAGTAGCCTCGGGGAGGGCTGCCGCTGTGCGTGCCACCAACATTAACGTCGAATCCGTAGGGGATTGGATCGTCACTCAGATGCCATTTGCCAATCGACGCTGTCGTGTAACCTGACTTTTGAAGTTGCTGAGCCCATGTTTGGATGGTGGTGTCGAGAGTGTCGACGCCTGGTATGTGTTCCAGTCGCCGATAGGTAGATTTCCCTCGCGGGCTAGTGCCAACGTTGTAGATGCTATGCCTAGGGGTGTACTGGCCGGACAGTAGGCAGGCCCGAGCCGGCGCACAATTGGCAGCACAGGAATAAGCGTTGGAGAAAATCATTCCCGACTTGGCGAGCTTGTCGAGGTGGGGCGTTTCATAGAAATCAGAGCCCATGTAACTCGTGTCGCGCCACCCAAAGTCGTCGAGGAAAATCATCAAGATGTTAGGCTGGTCCTGGTCTAATTTTGGGGTCTCGCCGAAGGTAAGTTGCGGAGAACTCAAGATGAAACAGCAGAATAGCGAGACAGCAATGGCGCGGAGTGCAGTGGGCAACACGGGAGACCTCTGGGGTTTACATCGAAACAGAGCGAAAATTTGTTTGCTGAACGCAAGCAATTATTAAAGATCTTAGTGCAGTTTCTAGCGTAGTTCCAGAACTTAAGAGGTAGATAATTCCACCTCTAGCGAGAAATTATCCAACTTTGCAGCGGCAAACAGATTGTGGATTTCTTTTAATTCAGATTCTGAATAGGGCGCTAACGGGTATTTTCCCCATATCGGTGCAGGCCAAGCCGCGTCGGACTGATAACGAACGATATGGTGAATGTGCAGTTGCGGCGTCAAGTTACCAAGTGCAGCAACATTTAATTTGTCGCCGTTAAAGAGTTTCATGATGGCCAGACTAAATGTTCTTGACTCTCTCCATAGCTGTTCGTGTTCTGCTAATGATAAGTCAATGGTGTCGGACGTATCCGGGATTTCCGGAATTAGAACGAACCAAGGGTAGTTGGAGTCATTGATTAGCAAGACGCGGCACAATTGAAAATTCCCAAGGTGCACACCATCGCGTTGGAGATCAGGGTGGAGTTCGAATTTGCTCATGCGTCTTGAGGTGCGTGGTTGTGACAGAGTTGTTTATTAAAGCGAAGGGTCGAGAGTTGACAATTTCAGGTCTTTGACGACGTTTTCTTTCGAATCGTTGAAATCAAAATATAGTTCGCTATGCACATTGTAGTTTTCGGGAATGAGTTCTTCTGACTCGTTGAATGTTGAAAATTTTGCAATGGATTCTGGTAAGAGTGCGAGCGGCCAGGGGGTCGCTGAGTTGGATTTGGTGATGAGGATGTTGTAATTCGCACCAATAATTTCAGGGTTGTTGTCGGAATAGGCAAGCTGGAAAAATCCGTCCTGATTGGTGACGCCATAAGCCAGTTTCAAGATTTCGTTATTGTCATCTCTGAGGTTGACAGGAATGAAAACAATGGCGGCCCCGGAAACCGGTTCGCCGTCAAGAGTCACAGTGCCGCTCACATTGGCTGTACTTGTTACCGCGGGGGTAGAGTTCTGGCACCCGAGGATTGCGACCAACCAAAGAGCGAGTAGGCATGCTGGAATTGATTTTGCTTTGTTTGAATTTCTCAACATGACCGACCTCCAGAGTCTTTCAAACGGGTGTCCTGTTCTGAGAGTGGCGGAAGGGGAGTTTCGAGAATTCCCTTTGCTTTGGGCCAGATTAGCATTGCTTCAACTACCATCCATAACTGCAGGGCCAGTGTTAGTGTTCCGATGGTTGCGACGAGGTATTTATCACTACTGTACCACCATCCGCTCTGTGCATTAAAGAGCTGCCAGATCAATGCCCAGCCTGGCAGTACGATCATAAAGATCATTGGGATCAGCACAAATCCAATGGGTTTGTTACGCCGCCAAAGATAAAAAGTCATCACCATAAATGCGAGGCCTGCTAGTAGTTGGTTGGTTGCGCCAAATAGGGGCCAAAGTAATAGGCCACCTGAGCCCATGCCGGTGGGGCCTTTCAGCATCGCAATCATACCACCGAGGGTAACGGCGGTTAGGGTCGCAATGTAGATGTTTTTTAGCGGTGCGATTTTGAGTGTGCCTCCCAGTTCTTGGATCACGTATCGTTGGAGTCTGGTGGCGGAGTCAAGTGTTGTGGCTGCAAAGCAGGCGACGAGGACCGCAATAATTCCAATACCAAGTTTTAATGGAATGCCCAGAACATTCAGAAAGTTTGCACCTCCCTCGACAAATGCTCCGATCTTACTCGGGAGTGTAAACGACGACCACGTTTTCTCTTCGCCAAGTTGGTACGTTTTTCGCCATGCTTCCCGGTGGACAAGTGGTTGGCCCGTTTCTTCGCTAAGCAAGGGTTGGTAGCTGATTTGTGGGGTGCCGTTTAAAAGCCCTGTGTTTTTTTTCGTGAACTTACCCATTCCCACACCGGCACAACAGGCAAGTATCACGACAACGGCCAATGCTCCTTCTAGAAGCATGGCTCCGTATCCGATTGGGAGGGCATCTTTTTCATTTGCAAGTTGTTTGCTGCTGGTTCCGCTACTGACTAAACAATGGAACCCGCTGATGGCACCGCAGGCGATGGTGATGAAAAGGAATGGCCAGATGGGTGGTGTGTTTTTTGGTAACTCCTGGGTAATGGCGGGGGTTGAGGCCAGCAGGTCAGCCTTGCCGGTGAGGCTCGCAATCATGAGTCCGACGACCAGAAGGAATAGGGCAACAAATAACTGGTGACTGTTAATGTAATCTCTTGGTTGCAGCAACCAGGAGACAGGAAGCACCGAGGCGATTGCACAGTAGATTAAAAGAATGATCGTCCACCCTACAATTGGGTTGCTGACCGGAAGTGTGATTGGAAAGTGATAGGCTCCAACATAGATTGCTAAATAAATCAGTACGAGTGAGATTGCAGACATCGGCAATAATTGATGGCCCCCTTTTCGCATCATAAAGCCAAACACGATTGCAATCGGTAGTGAGACCCAAACTGCTAAAACGGATTCTGGATAAACCTTGAAGATGATTGCGATGACCAGTCCGAAAATAGCGAGAACGACTGTCAATGCAAAAAAGAGAGCGAATAGGAATAGCAGTTTCGTTCTTGGTGAAATGAGGCGTCCAGCAATTTCGCCGACGGTTTGGCCGCGGTTACGGAGGCTGACAACCAAGGCTCCAAAGTCATGTACCGCACCGATAAAAATACTTCCGAAAACGACCCAGGCCAGTGCCGGAAGCCATCCCCAGAAAACAGCAATGGCGGGTCCGACGATCGGGCCAGTACCAGCGATGCTGGTAAAATGATGACCAAATACAATTGAGCGTTTCGATGGAACAAAGTCGACGCCGTCTTCCATTTCACAACTGGGAACCGAGGCGTCAGGATCTAGGTTGAATATTCTCTTTGCAAGCCAGCGCCCATAGGTGTTGTAGGCAACAATAAAACCAGCAAATGAGCCGATGGCGATTAAGAAAGTAAACATGCGGTTCCTGCGGTGGGGGCAATGGAAGCTCTATTTTACCACAATCAAGGCGATCGCCAACTCATGCCATTGGCGGCATCTTTACGAGATTGGCAGTAAAATGGAGGGATAATTTTAATCTCTCCAGTTCACCCAGTTGCGGCATTTTTCAGGAGTTCTAAGCGGTGGATAAAAGTTAGCCTTCGCTATCAAACTTTCGATAAGCTACTGCCCTCGGAGGTGATTTAACCTTATAATTTTTCTTTTAAATCTAATCATAACAAGCACAAAAAGCCTAGATGTCACTGGAGTAATTACTCGCGGCACCGAGGCTGTTTTTGGGAGGAAATACATTGGCTGAAAAAGTCGTAATTATTGGGAGTGGTCCTGCTGGTTGGTCGGCGGCAATTTATGCTGCAAGAGCGAGTCTTTCACCCCTGGTTTTTGAGGGCACGTTTAAGCCAGAGATGATTCCACTTGGTCAGTTGGCATACACGACAGAAGTCGAGAATTATCCAGGTTTTCCCTTCGGTAACATTCGCGGTTTCGTCGAAAGTGCGGTATCGAAAGATAGACATTGGAATCTTCCGCCAATCCCCGAGCATTCCAAGGATCCGAAAAGCCGAAATTCACTCGACGACATCGCTCCTCATTATGCGGTGCAGGGTATTGAATTGATGGAGTTGATGAAACAGCAGGCGCTCAATTTCGATACGCGTGTTGTGGAGGACGACATTGTTGATATCGATCTGTCCTCCAAGCCTTACAAGGTGATCCCCGCTAAGGGAGAGCCAATTGAGGCGCATACCATTATTATTGCGACCGGAGCTCGAGCCAATTATCTTGGTCTTGATTCGGAAGAAGAGTACAAAAACAAAGGCGTCAGCGCATGTGCTGTTTGCGATGGTGCTCTTCCCACATTCCATGCGAAACCGCTGGCAGTGGTTGGAGCGGGTGATTCTGCAGTCGAGGAAGCAACCTACTTGGCAAATCTTAAATCTGCGGTGAAGGTCTACATGATTGTTCGGCGAGATGAGATGCGAGCTTCCAAGATCATGCAGGAGCGAGCTTTAAACCATCCGAAGATCGAAGTGATTTGGAATACCGTAGTAGATGAGGTCCTGGGAGACGGGAATCTAGTCACCGGGCTAAGGTTAAAAAGCACCAAGGATGACTCCACCAGCGAGTTGGCGGTGGGGGGAATGTTCGTAGCCATTGGGCATACGCCGAACACCAGTTTCCTCGGAGACAAGTTGGAGATGAATGATAAGGGCTATATTCAATGGTCCAAACCATTTCGCACTAATACTAGTGTTGACGGAGTTTTTGCTGCGGGAGATGTCGCTGACGACTATTATAGACAGGCGATCACGTCGGCGGGGACCGGTTGCATGGCAGCCCTCGATGTTGAACGTTGGTTAGCAGAAAACGGAATCGAGTAATTTTACGTCTGATTCTGATGAGATTAGTTGGTGGGAATAAATCGCGAGCGAGGTTCGTTTTTTTAATTCCGCGTTATCGAGAGGCTTTCGTTTCAATTTTAATTGCAGTGTAAGGTGAATTTTTATGACCACTGAAAAAGCATTTCGAGATCGTGAAATTCTTTCAGAAGCTCACTCGCGAGGGGCGGTTGCAACGTTGGGTGCGTTTTTTAGGCTGTCCGGTCCGGGGTGGTTGCAAAGTGCAATTACACTTGGAGGTGGGTCGCTTGGTGGCGCACTTTATCTCGGTGTGATTGGCGGAAGCAGCATGCTCTGGCTCCAGCTAGTGGCAATCGTCATTGGCGTAATCATGTTGTCGGCGATTAGCTACGTAACTTTGTCGACCGGTAGGCGTCCTTACGGAGCAATTAACGAATTCGTAAACCCGGTTCTTGGGGCAAGTTGGATTACAGCAACAATTCTTGCCAACATGATTTTCATTTTGCCTCAGTTTTCACTCTGTTTTGATGTGCTGGACAAGAATTTCGGGATGTTTGGCGAAGCCCCCACGGAAAGCTCCAAAATTATCTTTTCTGCTGTGATCGGAGTTTTAGCATTCGGAATTGTGGTGCTCAGTTTTAAGCCCGGTTTTGCGTCACGGATGTTTGATGCTTTGCTAAAGCTAATTGTCGGTGCGATTGTCATTTGTTTTGTTCTGGCAGTTGTCTTTCTGGCACGCACGGGAAAAATCAATGGCTGGGAAGTCTTGCAGGGGTTCATTCCCGATTTTAGTCAGTGGTTTAAGCCCTCGCCGGGTTTGGCAGATAAAGTCAACGGTCTCGATGAGTCTGCCAGAATTTTCTGGAGGCAGGCTTTAGTTGAGCGTCAGCAAAGTGTGATGATTAGTACGACGGCAACGGCGGTTGGAATTAACATGACCTTTTTATTGCCTTATTCCATGTTGGCTCGCGGTTGGGACAAGCCTTTTCGAGGACTGGCTCGATGGGATCTAATGACGGGGATGGCAATTCCATTTATCGTGGTGACCACCTGTATTGTTCTAGCGTCAGCGAACGCGTTTCATGCCAAAATTGATACTGAATTTCAGAGCGATGACTGGAATGTTGTGCAGCAGAGTCGGTTATTTATGGGAACCGAATCGACGATAATGAAGCGAATGGAAGAGGCTGATCCCAACTCGCTGGCGCCGCTGGCAAGTTTGGGAGAGGATGGTTTGAAGCAATGGCAATCCGAGCAAGTCGCAAAGTACATTGCAGGCATGAAACAGGACGAACGGATAGTTGCTTCAGCACTCGTTAAACCCAACACCGAGGCTTTGGCAAAAACGCTACAGCCCGTTTTGGGGAACTGGTCTAATACCGTTTTTGGTTTAGGCGTTCTGGGAATGGGATTTTCCACGATTATCATTTTGATGTTGATCAATGGTTACGCAGTTGCCGAGATTTTTAATCGATACCAGAGTAACTGGCTTCGTATCGTCGGTGCTGGGGCGGCGTGTGCGGTCGGTTTCTGCTGGTTTTGGATTTGGACTGGGGATTCGAAGACGTATCTTGTCATTGTCGCCTCCAGTTTTGCTGCCATTTTATTACCGATTGCGTACTTCACATTCATGGCGTTGATGAACAACCGTGAGTTACTTGGAGATGAAAAACCAACCGGCATCCGAATGACTATTTGGAATGTGCTGATGGGTGTTGGTGTAGTCGGAGCGTTATTGCAATCCGTGGCGGCGGTTTCCACTAAAATCGACAGCCCAAACGGTCCTTACGTTATTGGCGGCGTTGTGACTTTCGTGATTCTTGCGTTGGTTGGTTTTTCGGCCAGGCCCAGACGTGAGAGCAATTAATTAGAGGTGCGGTGCCGTTGAAAGCTGGGATGCGCTTTGTTGTATTCGGCAAGAGGCAAACCCCGCCGTTCGTACGGTAGATTTCTGAGTTTATTAGTTTGTAAATTAAGACAGAGACGAGTTAATGGAAAAGATTTCAGTCAAGGATGCGAGAGATGAGTCGTCGATTGGCAGCACGTTTCTAATGCAAGGGTGGGTAAGGACTCGTCGCGATTCAAAAGCCGGTTTTAGTTTTATTGAAATTAATGACGGTTCTTCTCAGGGGAATATTCAAATCATTGCGGAAGCTGCGCTTGAGAATTACGAATCTGAAGTTCGACAGCTTACTGCTGGCTGCAGCATTTCTGTGGAGGGAGAGATAAAAGAATCCGGCGGACGTGGGCAAAAAACAGAAATGTTAGCTCAAAAAATCTGCATTCACGGATGGGCGGATCCAGAGAACTATCCGTTGCAGAAAAAGCGGCACTCGATGGAGAAATTGAGAGAGTGGGCTCACCTGAGACCTCGAACCAATACATTTGGTGCCGTGGCGAGGGTCAGGAATTGTATCTGCAATTCGATCCATCAATTCTATCAAGAGCAAGGGTTCTTATACATCAATACCCCCGTCATCACCGCGAGTGATTGTGAAGGTGCCGGAGAGATGTTTCAAGTAACAACGATGAACCTTGATGAGCTTGCAAAACAGAAAATTGAAAATCTAAATTATCGTTTTGATTTCTTCGATAAGCCCTCTTACTTGACCGTCAGCGGGCAATTGGAAGCAGAGACTTACGCGTGTGCCTTAGGAAAGGTTTACACTTTCGGGCCAACTTTCCGTGCTGAGAATTCAAATACTTCGCGGCACCTTGCCGAATTTTGGATGATTGAACCTGAGGTGGCGTTTGCTGATCTCAATGACAACATGGACTTGGCTGAGAAGTTTTTGAAGAGAATTTTCTCTGATGCACTTAGTAAATGTTCGGAAGACTTGGAGTTTTTCAATGAGCGGATCGATGAATCAAAATCGCTAATTGAGAGACTGACGACCATCGTCGATTCAGAATTTATCCGATTGCCGTATACCGAAGCGGTAGAGATTCTGTTGAAGGCGGATGTGAAATTTGATTACGCCGTCGAGTGGGGGATTGATCTTCAGTCGGAACACGAACGGTATTTGACGGAGCAACATTTCAAGAAACCTGTGATCCTGTTTGATTACCCGAAGACGATCAAACCGTTTTACATGTATTGCAATGATGATGACAAAACGGTTCGCGCTATGGATGTGCTCGTTCCCGGGGTTGGTGAGATCATTGGTGGAAGTCAGCGTGAGCACCGTCTGGACGTTCTCGAATCCAGAATGAAAGATCAAGATCTCGATATTAATGAATACTGGTGGTACACCGACTTGCGAAAATACGGCACGGTTCCACACGCCGGTTTTGGGCTTGGGTTGGAGCGTGCGGTGCAGTTTGTGACCAGTATGTCCAACATCCGAGACGTCATCCCGTTTCCTCGTACCCCCGGAAACGCTGAATTCTAAAAGCTGGTTTTAGAGGTTTCTCGTGGTATCCCGTTGAGTCAAATCGATTGGGTAATGCACAACGTGCTGCGCAAATAGTTCCAGTTTGGCTTGGTGATTCTCAAAAGGTTTCCCTGGCTGGTTTTTGGTTGCGAGTCCACGGGGAAAATGTTGATGTCGAAACCGTCTGTGCTAAACTAATCTCCATTCCCAAGAGGGCAAGCCTGCCCTCTTGCCCCCCCTTTCCCCACCTTGAAATGGAGTTGTCATGAAGTTTTTGAATCGTGGTCTTTTGCTGCTCACGGCAGTTGCCCTGTTTGTTTTTTCCAATACCGCATTCGGTCAACGTGGATTAGACAGAGCTTTGGAGGCTCAGAGAGCTCACAATCCCAATTTTTTCCAAGTAGAAGGCGTGGTTGCCACCGGTGTTTCGGTTGATAGAGCCGGCAACGCGGTAATCAAGGTCTACACTGAGAATGCTGGTGCCAAGGTTCCCGCATTCGCCAACGGCGTTGCCGTCAAGAAATTTGTCGCGGGCCCGATAACCGCTTGGGATAGGCCTGTTGATCAGATGAAAAAGCCCGGACGTGGCAATGGAGGTGGTGGAGATAGCGGTGGAACAAATCCACAGACTCGTTTGGCTCGGCCAGTTGCAATTGGAGCTTCGATTGGAACTTATCGTCCAAGTGCTGCTAACGCCTGTTTCGCAGGAACTTTAGGTTGTCGTCTCAAAGGCAGTAACGGGCAGCGATATATTCTAAGCAACAACCATGTAATAGCCGAGGAGAATGCTGGATCAGTTGGAAACGATTTGATTATTCAACCTGGTACGTTGGACAATGGTTGTGTTCTGGAGTTGGAAGATGTGATCGGTTCATTATCTGGTTTTGTACCTATTAAATTCAACGGTCAGGCGAACTTTATTGATGCCGCGGTGGCAGCTACAACGGTCGCTGATACTGGTTTTGCATCCCCGACGGAGGCATATGGTGCTCCTTCCTCGAATACTCAGTCCGCGTACGTCGGAATGCCGGTCCAGAAGTTTGGTCGAACAACGAGCTTGACGCTTGGCGAAGTGGATGCAATCAATGTCACGGTCAACGTCGGTTACACAGCGGGTTCGGCTCTGTTTGAAAATCAAATTATCATTATCGGTAAACGGCAGCGCGGGCGTAGACTCGTAGATGCAACATTTAGCGAAGGTGGTGATTCGGGATCTTTGATCGTGACTCAAGGGAATAATAATCCTGTCGGTCTGTTGTTTGCCGGTAATTCATCGGTGACAATCGCGAATCCAATCGATGAGGTTTTGACGACTTTGTCGGTATTGAATGGCACAGTTCTGTCTGTTGATGATGGTAATTAATGTCTTCCAAACGAGAAATCGAACCATCTGATTTGAGAGAATTCAAACAGAAACTAATGTGCATAAATGGAGTTCAAGCGGTCGGTGAATCTGTGTCCGATGGTTTATTCTGCTTGAAAGTCTTCTTCGACCATGAGCGGTCGATGAGGGACGCCGTGTTACCCGAATTGGGGCCAGTTCCTATTGTTTGCACTGTATCGGGTTCTATTGAAACTCAGTAAATAACTATGAAGTCTTTAGAAAGCCACGTCTAAATCGGCGTGGCTTTTTTATTGAAACCAAATCGCGATTATGGAATTCGTTACCCTTTTTAAAAGTGGCGTTTAACCG
>Ga0214479_100356_pt1 | contig 28370 bp, 26 predicted proteins | sample M1_20Mar14CPVII9_5_FD_165054 | JGI IMG/M metagenome (GOLD analysis project Ga0214479, IMG submission 165054) | Marine eukaryotic communities from Monterey Bay, California, United States - M1_20Mar14CPVII9sort6BwellE14 | ecosystem: Environmental > Aquatic > Marine > Unclassified | place: USA...
CATTGATCATGCTCGCATCCCAGTTTTGTGTCTTGTTTAGCCCACGAACTCTCCTTCCACGTCCGAAAGTCTCCTAGTCAGTCTCCCACAAGAGCACCAGCTGTTCCAACATTGGTATTACCACGCCCAATCCAAAAGGTCGGTGATAATGGGGTACCCGAACATGAATTCCCTCTTGAAAGTTGCTTCGGTGACTGTGATAAAGACTCAGACTGTAAGCCTGGTCTGTACTGCTTTACCAGAGATCCCGATGAGTTTCCCGAGATCCCAGGCTGCACTGGCAGTACTGAGGAAGCTGATGGGTATGATGTTTGCTTTGAACGTCCAGATAACTATGTGTTCAAAACGGGCAATAACGGTAATGATAACAGGGGAAATCCTCATCTCTTGGGTGCATGTGAAGGAGATTGTGATAATAATAGTGAATGTGCTGAAGGATTGGTATGTCTTCTGAGGGACGCATACGAGCCTGTGCCATATTGTGAAGGAGTTGGTAGAGAGGCTGGGGTTGATATCTGTATTTATCCCACTCCCGAGGTGAGAGGTTCCAACTGTACAAAAAGTTTGCATGTTTATTTGACATTGACAATAGCTCATGTTCCTGTCTTGTGCCTTGTTTAGCCCACGACATCTCCATCCAAATCTCCTTCTTTATCGCCGAGTGTATCTCCAACGACGTCAGCACCAACGGACGCCCCCACTCTCAACGAAGTGTCAAACATCTTGGATGAGGAGTCATACGTCTCAGTCTTTGGATGTAACAATGTTGATGTTAATGTTCCTCCTCGACTTGTAGATGGATCTACCAACAAGTTTGTCTGTGATAGAACCGGACTTCAGGGAACAGCGAGTGGAATGATCATTATTCCGTCTCATAACAAGGTATCTATTGCCAAAGCTCTTCGAGTATACAGTCATAACGACTGCTCTGGCTGTGATCCTGTCCAGTACACACTAGAAGGCCGATCTAGTGCAGAGGGCTCATGGACATCCATCAGCTCGGGTAGTTTGCCATGGACCGATCCAGTTCCAGGCCGTAACTTTCAAGGTGAAGACTTGGCATCATCATATGACTCTGGTGATAGTACAAAAGTCTTTACTGAGGTTTCCCTTGGTAATAATCTTGAGTACTTGCACTACAAGTTAACTTTCGAGGCAACCCGTGACTCTAACTCCAACTCACTTCAATTTGCCGAGATTGAACTTCCCGGTGTACAGTATGAAGAGGTAGACTTTGATTCTTCATCCACCGAGTCATTTGTTCAAGCCTTATCATGCCCCTCTGTTGGATCCTCGAAGGTGATTGGTGCTGGTACTAAGATCGTGAAGAACTCTGATGCCTTGATCTTCTGTGGTATCTTCATCCACAACTCGGATGTTCTTACTCCGTATTCAAGATCATATGATACCTTTGATTGGGAGGCTGCTCCAGGTCCACTTGCCGCCTCTCCTGATAGCATCTCTTGCACTGGGTCTAGCTGTTTGATGACATTACCTGTACTAGCAGATAGCTCATCAAGTTATGTTATCCTTTCCAAGGATGACGTATCTTCAGATGGCACTCGGAGATTCCTTTCTACTTCAGGTGTTCGTAAGAGTATTGCAAAGTTCCTCGAGATGGTCACATTTGGTACCAAAATGTCTGAGATTGACGAACTTGATAATGGCAATTGGGGAGAAGCTGCTCGTGCAGCGTATGTTCACGATCAAATCAACATGCCCAAGTCAAGTCATCGAGAGTACTTCCGGAAAAGAGCTAATCGTAAATGGATTACAACCGCTCAAGAGGCTCGGTCAGATCATCCCTGCTCACCCAACTCAAAGTGGAGACGATATTCCTTCCTCCCAGAAGATCGTTACGATCCTCATTTGGGTGATGACCTACCCAATACTGTCACTTTTGAAACAGTCTCCACTGAACAAGATACAAGCCAAATCTTTGAAACAGATGCTGAAGGAGATGTCGTGGCACACAGTGGTGTTTTTGAGAATTATCTGTCTGGTGTATCTGGACTTGGAAATTTTGACTTTGGCTCAAACTACGGATTCCTTGAGCTTAATGTTGAACTTGCTGCAGAAGACGCAGGAAACAAACAGTTATCATTCAGATACGCAAACGGCAGCTCTAAATATGGTGGCAATAAACCTTGCCAGTTGTTTGTTAATCAACAGCTAATCGAAGCCAGTTATGATTTCAAGCACACTGATTCGGGGAACTACTGGATGTATTCCAAGTTAGTCAATGTTGACCTTGTTGCTGGTTCAAATAATATCACACTCGTGTCGATTGAAGCTTCGGGCCCTGACATTGACCACCTTCGTTTAGGGAAGCCTGCAGCTGTGCTGATTAAACAAAATGGTCATGTACGTGCAGTAGCCAAGAATGGAATTCATGCTCTTAGACAATTTGATTATGAATTCGCTGAAGACACCGACTATAATTGGTCCACCTACCCTTATCCTCCTCTTGGGGACCTCTACCGTTATCCGTTTGGTAGGGCTAGTGTCAAAGAGGCTCCATCTGGAGATGCCGTACATCCTGATGTTGGTAACCTACCGGTTGATTGGACTGGCTATGAGCAATACATTGGCGACTACTTTGAGTTTAGTGAAAGTGATGTCTTCATCGACACGTCATCTGATTTAGTTGCCCCATATGTTAACATTCGTGGAAATGAACTCCTACTAACAAGTGGTTTTAGTGGACCCATTTGTGACCTCGTGCCTCACTTTGCAGAGAAAACTGATGCTCCTATCTTTGGTAAGTTATCAGATGGTTCGTGGGTCCAGTGGACACCAACTATTATCCAAGAAACCAATGGACCTTCCATCAACGATGAGGATATGACCGCTAATGTACTTAGTGACGGTGGTGCTGAAGTGTTCAATAAAACCGGTGGCGTGACGAAATGCTCCAACGTCCCCCGATCATTTGTCAACGAGGATACATGCTTTATGAGCAGTGAGGCATGTCTGTCTAATGGAGGAGGTATAGTGCATGATGCCATAGTCTGTGGCTCGTTGGGAGAGGTGGCCAATGATCCAACTTTAACTGAGACATATGCCATTGAGAGTGAACTCGATGAGTGGTATAATGATGTTGTTCAACCGAATCAAAAGACTAATATTTGGACTGAGATTGCTTTGTATGAGAACGATCAGCTTCGTCAACGTATGGCATGGGCTCTCTCGCAGATTGTTACTACAGTCCCTGATGTAAGTTGCTATTATAGTGTATTGGTATCCCTCAGGGTATCTTTACTTGTGCATAAGATATGTGCAAACTGTTCATATCAAATATCTCATCCATTTACCTCCTCTTTCTTACTCAAATTGTACACAGAACATCAATGCTGACGATCTCACAGAAGTGCATACCAATTTTTACGATATAATGGTTCGCAACGCGTTTGGGAACTATAGAGATATCCTTCGTGAGGCAAGCTACAATGCTCTTATGGCTGAACATCTGACGTATGAGGGCTCCAAGAGTACTTCTTTTGTTTACGAGGATGATGATAAGAGGAATTCAAACGCTGATGAGAATTATGCTCGGTAAGTCCACTCCCCATGAAGCATCCATGTCTTCTCTTATCCTAAATCATCTCTCATCCCCGTGAACCTGTCTCTCTTGTCACAGTGAGATTATGCAGTTATTTTCAATTGGTTTGATCAAGTTGAATGATGATGGCACACCTGTTCTAAATGCCGAAGGCAACGCTGTTGAGACGTATTCTAACGAAGACATTGTATCTTTTGCAAGAGGTTGGACGGGATTCTCCAGAACACCAGCACGTGGAAACATTGAAATCAGGTGGACTAGTTCTACTAGCAACCGACTTGATCCAATGAAGATTGTTCCTGAATGGCGAGATCCTTTCCCCAAGACCGACTTACAGGGTGGCTACATCGGTGACAAAGAGTTGTTATGCACAGATCTACCACCTCAAGCCTTTCTCAAGAGAGGGGCCACTTACCGTCTCCTTGGTTCATCATCTATTCCTGAACTCATGGAGGATGAAGATGAATTAGCAGATGATGCGGCCTACAACGTTTCACGGGTAGAGCTGGTCTCTCCTTCCGCTTTATATGATCGTTTATACAACGGAGGTAACTACGAGCTCACTGTAGTGTTGGAAAATGACCTTGCATGTACTCCTGACACTGTAGAGTGTCTAGTTGATACTCTTCGTGTCATCAAGGTTGGATCTGTATACTACGAATATGTTCAGATTCCTTGTGTTCAGCTTGGATACTATGACAATGGGAAGCAAGTACAACTTCGTGTCAACACTTACCGAGGTACCATGTGTGCAAATCCAGAGCTAGCTGTTGCAAGGGAAGCATGCTGCAAAGAGGATCATTATCAAGACATTCGGATTGCAGAGAAGGTGTCAGGTGTTACTCACTTTTATGATCAAGAGCGCATTACATATGATACTGCCAAGGATCGATGTGTTGACTATGGGAAAGATCTTTGTTTCTATGAAACTATTGATCAGCTACCAGACAGAGACTCATGGAGGGAACACGGATACCACTGGACCAACAAGGATTGTAAGTAGGGAGTTTAATATTGTTGTTTCTTGTTTGTTTTAAATGTACATGAAGAGCTAACACTTCTTCTTCTTTCTCCTCTCATACTCATAGGCGGCATCAATGCCAAGGTCAACGCAGATGGTTATGTGGCCATTGTTCACGATGTAGTGGACACATACATCGATACCATTCCCTGGCTTGTTGCTGAAGATGATACTCTAAATTGGTTCAAGGTTCATTGGAGTGGTGACTATCCTGGAAGTAGTGAGGTCAGTTCAAGAATCAGTAGTGGTCACGGACTTTCTCCTATTTATGTTCTTCATCTCATATTCAATACTTGTTCTGTCTCTCTTAACACATCAGACTAATACATGTGCAGCTAATGGATGTAAACAGTTGTCTAGTGGCCACTGTTTGTGTAAGACAATCGTGACCGAGACTGCTGTCTTTTCTGACACTAATGTTTCTGTAGATGAGATCATGAGCCAACTTTTCCTCGGAATATATGCCCCCCCAAGAAGGAAGTGTGCCTAATGACTTAGGAAATGGTGTCACGGCTCATGTCGTAGGAGATAGTGTTGACAAGACCACAGTCTTTGAGGTCTCATACCGAGGAAAGACCGTCTTCTTGAAGAATGTTGTCTCCAATGTTGAGCTCGAAGGCTGGACAATGACCCCAACTATCTATGAAGCCGAGCAAGCCGAGGTGTTCAATGCGGAAATCAGGAGTTCAGGTACTGTTTCGGCAACTGGAGGGGAGTTAGTGTGGCTATATTCTGGTGCCAATTCTTCTTCATACATTGAATTCAATGATGTCGTCGTACCTGCTGATGGTGAATATGAGATATCTTTGAGAGCTGCTGTTGATTATTCACCTCGGCCCTTGTCTGTCTTTGTGAATGATCAAGAGGTTAAACGGCAACTATCAAATCCGAATACTCCTCTCCCTCTCAACAGTATCACTAGCGCTTCTCCGCTCCCATCTTCTCTTGCACGGTGTGATGGAGATTGTGATGCAGACATAGATTGTATGCCTGGTCTGTTTTGTATGCAGAATACCGGTTATGAATCTGTCCCTGGATGTTCGATTGACGAGAGTGCATCATGTCCAAGTTGTCAGAAGAAGGGATGGGATTATTGTGCTGATATAAATGACTTTGATTATGGTTTCACTGTGTTGCCAACTGGGGGATCTGACGATGATTGGCACATGACAAAGCCACTAAAGGTCAACCTTATTGGTGAGTCATATTACTATATGTGAAGTGTACTCAACCAACCCCATTTCATCACTCATCACTTCTTCTTTATAATATTTCACCTATCTTTAGCTGGACAAAACAATACTATTCGTTTACAGATCCCCGATTGGTACTCAAGAGGCCCTAACATCGATCACATGGTTGTCACGGGAGCAAGCTCAGTCGTTCCTTCGTCTTTCAGAAACCCACCTCATTATATGAGTCTCATGCCGGATGGTGCCAACTCAGCTACCCATGGTGAAATGACTGTAAAGGATGCACAGTATGAAACGGAAGCTATCTTGGATGAATACTTTTACCATCCTAACACTGCCCCCTTCCTTTGTCCTCGAGTTATGCAACGATTTGGATTCTCGAATCCATCTGGACGATACATTGCAAGCTGTGTCGAAGCATATCGTACAGGAAGCTACACATCCGGCGGAGTAAGCTTTGGTACAGGAAAGTACGGAGATCTTGCAGCAATGGCGGCGTCAATCGTCCTTGACAGAGAGGCCACCGATCCAGCCATTGTATTAGATCCTGCTCATGGCAACATGAGAGAGCCTATTTTGAAACTGACAAACTTGATGCGTAGTATGGACTATAGAACACACATTCCGGAAACCTTAGACGGACCATTGATGCAAACTTCTTATGGCATTAAGTTACCTTCCATTGCGGCAAAGATTGGCAACGGTCCTTACATGTTCCCATCTGTCTTCTCCTACTACCTACCCGGATATATCCCAACAAGTGGATCAATGGCGAAAACTCAACTGGCAAGTCCCGAGGCGTCAATTGTCACTACGCCTAACATTGCCGGCATTATCAACGGACTCTTGTCATTGATTAAGTATGGTAAGTAGATAACTTGATATTGATTTATTCGAGACGTGCTGCCCAGTGTTGTACCTTGAGTATCTTTCAACTCACACATCTACTTCTCTCCTCAACCCCAACTTTTCTAAAGGTCTTGGAAGCTGTAAAGAAGGCTTATCAACCGACCCAGGCTATGGCTCATGTGTGGAAGATGGCCAGTATACAGAAAGCTATGGACACTTGTTCTATGAGCCTGCTGCTAATTCCTCTCTTGTCGAGCAAGCTGAAGAGTTATCTCTTCTCTTGACGGCAGGTCGATTGACGAATGACAACATTGACAAGATTGTTAGTGCCTGTTCGGCACGGCCAGATGCAGGAAGTCAGTTCAGATGTTTACAACAGTTGGTTGTAACGTCAGGTGAATTCCACTCAACCTCTGAGGTGACCCATGCAGTTGTAGATGAAGCTTCCCAACCAGCACCTGCCCGTAAACTTCAAGAATCAACAGCCCCAGAAGACTACAAGGCCATCGTATATTACAATCTGGCCGGTGGTGTAGATTCATACAATATGCTCGCTCCATACTCCTGTTCTCCAATTGATGTCTATGACAACTACCGCAAGGTTCGTGGACAAAGCGAGCTGGCAGAGGGTATCGGTATGCCTCTAGATCGTTTGTTGGAAATCCCAGCCAATAATACAGAGCAACCTTGTTCAAGTTTTGGTATTCATGAGATGCTACCTGCACTTCGTGACTTGTACCTTGACGAAGAGGCTCTGTTCATTGCAAATGCAGGCTTCCTTTCAGCTCCTGCCACTGCTGACAATTATAGAGATGTCCTTGACAAGACTCGACTCTTTTCACATGACGGCATGGCACTCGAGATGAAGCTTTTGGATGTACATGATAAGTATGTTGGGACAGGAGTTGGTGGAAGGATGCTTGATACACTATATCAGGCAGGAATCAATGCTAATGCCTTCTCCGTTGATGGAGAACAAGAACTTCTCGTTGGTACTCCTGGTCAAGGCGATTCTCCCTTCATTGTAAACAGTGAAGGCGTTGTTGAGATCAACGATGACCCCTCAATCGAGAATATGAATGAAGTTATTAAGGATATCAACGGTGCTAGTACAATTGACAGCGGCGTCTTTGCTGAAACTTGGTCGTCCAAACTACTTGATACATTTGCCAAGACTGAACTTCTCAAGGCGGAACTTGACAAGGTGTCACTACAAACCACATGGACTGCCGACCATAGTGATGCCCGCGAGTTCAAGACTGTTACCCAAATTATGCAAACTGCCGCGGCTCGTGGCGTATCCAGGGATTTGTTCTTCGTACGAACAAGTGGATGGGATACTCATTCGGATGTTGATGCAAGGCTTATCGAGAAGTTTACTAGAGTGAATGATTGTATTCGAGACTTTGTTGCAGAAGTAAAGGCATTAGGATTGTGGTCAAAGGTTACCCTAGTTCAGTTTACCGAATTTGGTCGTACCTTAGATCAGAACTCGAATAACGGAGCTGATCATGCCTGGGGTGGTCATCACTTTATGCTTGGAGGAAGTGTAAAGGGAGCGACTGTCCTTGGCAAATATCCAAAAGAATTTGAACAAGGCGATGCCGATAATCTTGTTCTCTCTCGAGGACGAATGGTTCCCACAAGTCCCTGGGATAGCATGTGGTATGGCACAGCTGAATGGTTTGGAGTTAATGCGACAGGTCCTGACATGGACAAGGTTCTACCCATGCACAAGAATTTCCCAAGTGATGTTTTGTACGATAAGAACCAGTTGTTTTTGTAAGTTTGGTCCTTTTGGTGTAGAGTCTGATGAAGAAAGGAGGAAAGTGCTGCCAATGCACGAAAACTTCCCCAGTCACTTGTTGTATGACAATCTGTTTTCAATTTTAAGGTATGTAGAGAAGTACTTTTTACTCTCCACTTCATTTCAATACTATTACTATTTCAATTACAATGGCCTCAGTAGCACTCGTCACATCTTCTGCCTTGGCCACTGGTGGTCCTCGAGCTATTGCTAAGTTGATTGATCATCTAGATGATGGTAATCCATTAAGAGAGGCAGTCTTGTCACAGCTTCGTGGCATACTAGCTACTTCGAATAATACAATTTCTTTTCATTCTCTTGAGCATTGGTGTGAGTTACATGGACAGGAATCTCAAGGCTTGTTTTGGTCCGCTCGTCAGGTCTATGCTATGATCGCTTGCCACAAAGACAAAATCAGGACAGCCGCAGATGCATTTGCTGACATTAAACGAACATTCAAATATACAAACTTCCTAACTTTTGAACATGAAGCTGCGTATGATCTTGCGAAATGTATCATCACTATTCTACATGGATTTCAAGGTAAAGGTTCAAGAGACAAGGCTTTGCAATCCGAATTGTTTAGATCTGCTCCTGAATTAGTACAACAAGTTTTGATGCAGTTTTGGTTTGACAGAGACGAGGATAAGTTTGATCCTACCGAACACTTTGCTCTACCTCCTGTAGATAGTGACGGACATGTTAAGGGAAGTGGTAAGGTTTCTTCTCAATTTGATTCCGACGGAATCTTACGATTGGTCAACGGTATTGATGATGTTGTAGGCGGCGTAGAGATGGACAGTAACATCAGTATGTCATCTGATGAAAAGTATAACGCCCCAACTCAGGATACTCCCTACCCAAAAGATGCCGCTGAAGAGGCGGAGATGCCTGATGATGAGTCAATGTCTTCTCTCACGTTGACTAAACAGCCGACCAACAATGCATTAGTAAGTAATCAGCAAACTGCTGCGAAGAGAAAGGTATCATTGGCAGCAGACCAAGATGCTGATGAAAAGACCAAGCCAATAACCAAACATACAAAACTTTCCGTGAGTGGTGTGTTTTATTGTCGATACAACTTCCACTGTCTTGTGTCACAAAACATATCAACTCAGTCACTTACTTATATCTACACCGTGCACCACAGGTGGATAAGCCATCGTCTCTTCCCCATGGTCGTTCTTCTATTGACTCGTCGATGGATGACACTTCATCTAAGGAGGATGTCTTGTCAGATCAGTCGGCTGTCAAGGCATCAACTAATTCCCAAGATAATTCATTCAATGAGGCAATGGATGACACTTCAACCGAGGAGGATGACTTGTCAGATGAGTCGGCTGCTAAGCCACCATCTCGTTCATTATATGACGAGACTGGCATTTGTATTGAGACGGGGAGAGGTGGATCGGATAGTGAATCTGAATCTGAGTCTGAGGATGAGCATATGGACGATGAAACACATTTGCAGGATAAGTTCCGTACACTAAACCAAGATTATTGGAATCAATATCCTACTCGTGAACTTACTCATGAAGATCTTTTTCAAGATTCAGATGGAGATACATGTATTAATGCCTGTGTGTGTGAGATTACCCACTCACGTACCATTGAACAGTTCTGGCTTGAATGTCAATCTTGTGGTTGTTTCTGGCATGTTGCAAAGGATTGTGTTGGCTTCAATGAAGAACGAGCTAAAGCTTTGGACTTCACATGGACGTGCTGGCATTGCAACCCCCCTGTAGAAGGTCTTGGATTATAGACAGACAAAGACAATGTTTTCATAATACGACACATTTTATGACTTTTATTACTCTGCAATAACACTTTACTAGTACCATCTAATACATGGCCCCAACCTTGATCAACATCAATCACTGTCTGAGCCGCCACTGTCACTTCCAACAGCCTCCTCGTCGTCTTCATCATCACCATCATCACTACCGTATGTTACTGCCGCCATACCCCTGCTTGATCCGCGTCTGCTCCCAGAATCAGCATTACTCTCGTTACCTTCCTCTGCCTCTTCGTTACCTGCCTCTTCCTCATTCCTTTTCTTTTTCCTCTTCTCTTTCTTTACATCTATTAGGCATCTATATGCCCGATAAATGCTGCCTTCGGTAGGAGTTTTCGCACACTGGGTTCCAATATCATCCCAGTTAATGATTGTGGCATTGAAAGTTCTATCATCCCCCCTTGAGAGTAACCAAAGACGGCCTCTATTTCCTCCATAATCAAGTAACTCCTTAATGAACTCTTCAACACATGTCGAATTCCATTTGGTCTCACCGGATTTTGTTTTACTTGCAATTTTGTTCATTAATAATCCAAGTGCACAAGACTTCACATTAAAGCCACTAACAACATCATGCATATTACTACGTGTTCCTATTTTTTTTGCAGAATATACCATTACATCCCTATCCGAGAAACTGCTCACAACTTCATCGTAATCTTGCAAAGTCAATAATTCACGTAATGACATATCATGTTTACTAACACCAATCATTTCACCATATGGAATCTTCGCCACATCATAACTGGTATTACTGTTTGGATCGATCAATGATTTCCACATAGCTTCTACCAAACCTTCCATTTCATCATCATATTTAGCTAACATCTCTTCTGGTCCAAATGCTGAAAGTTCCACAACATTTGTCAACCCATTATCGTTTGTTGTAGATGTGGAAGACATCAATTGAATTGCACGTGCCATGATTGTATCTAAATCAAATCCAAGACGAAAAAAATCTCTCTTTGCTTTCCAAAGTGTGCCATCTCTGGATATTTGGATGGCATGATAAAAATCATCTGGAAGGTTGTTGAGAAGTTGTTTTACACCATCATTTGTGATAACATCTGATTTTTTCAATTGATTTCTGGTGTATTCACGACGAATCGCAAACATACATCCAACAGCTTTATCAACATCATCTTCGTCAGTTTGGTTATGTAACCGACCAGGATTTATGTTAAGTCTACCTTTATCCTGTATAATACTGAAACAGTAGGTACCATGTGTCCAAGAAAAACCACTTAATGTCTCATTACCTTTGTTATTAATACAGTAACCAAACGTTTCATTATATGCAAACCGTACTTCACTAATAGTACACCCACGGCCCAAATCAATTGTTGATTTTAGTACTACATATGCACGAAGTGCATCAAGTGTTGATAATTTAATGATGTGAATATTAACTTCACCATCACTACTGTCATTACTTTCCTCTTCTTCATCATTATCTTCAATAACATTTTTGTGACCGTGCATACGAAAGTAATCAATATCACCTGGATTGAGATTAGTAAGGTCGATAGTATGAGACTCCTGAAGAACTAATTGTGACTGCTGTAAATGCTGTTGTATCAAAGTCAATGGTGCATTAGTTTCCACTCTAATCTCAGCAGAAGGGAAAAGTATGTTGTTGTATTTTGATGGCGCCATATTGAGTTGTTACTTAATATCTTCTTCTTTGTAAATTGTAATGCCTTTTGAGGGAAGTACCTATAATTATTTGATGATACATACCTATCCAAGTACCCACCTGAACGATGTCACGTTCATTACCAAGTTCTACACACGAAAACCTAGTAGCTAGAAAATTACATAGTTTTGGGTTGCGGTATCCACTACCCCTCATCCTACCAATTACTGCCAATTGCTCCTTCTACTCTCTCTTATCCTAATACCAAGCGCAGAACAAAATGGATGAGGGGTTATCAACAACAGTGGTGTCTGATATTGCATCCCTATGTACCAATATTGATGCTGATGGAGAGAATACCGGTCTAGATAGACTAAAAAGTATTGTAACATCTGTTACAACAAATGACGAGATTAAGCAACTAATTGATAATGATTTATCATTTTGTACTCCTCAAACAAAAGAAATGGCCGAACAGAATATGGCCGAACGGACCGCGTCACCTATGAATCAGGATAACAATAATGGATATACTCCACCATACAGTTTGGTTGAGTTAATTGCAATAACAATTTTATTTGCATCAACATACTCAAGAGATAATGGTATGGCTGCAAACAAAACAAATTACCTATGGCCTTTCTATTTATTCCTTTGCGGTGCCGCTGATATTAAAATGCCTACATTCTTCCCTTCACCAAATGCGAAGGATTGGAACGACGACAACAGCGCACGTGCAAATTATCTCGAGGGGAGTTTATACACCATCCTAAAACAAGCAATGCCTCTTGCCATGTTCAAAATAGTATCAGGGGTATTGAGTTATCCGGCCTCAATAGCTTCAGATGTCCTACTCTACTTTTATCTCATTGGATATATTGATGGAGATGGAAGTTACTATGGTATTTTTGATGGCCGTCAAAAACCAACACTACAAATTGCTATCAAAAATGGCCCCGCTAATCTTCCAATTCCTTTTGTGGAACTGTTGAGGGATGTGGCAGGTGGTTGTTCCATAAAGAAGTCCGGGGTGACGTGGGTGTTAGGCCGCAAGTTGTTATTTGACAGTTACTGGTTCCTTGCTGGATTCCAATGTCATACTATCAAGAGAGTACAATTCCATCAGATCGTCAAGTCATCTGCTGCAACACAATTGGCACAAGAACAACCCACCCACGATCAGACTGTTATTGATACAAGAGCAACACAGACTAGTCTCTTGGCGGGAGCAAACAACCTCCATGGCCGCATCAAACAATCATATTACGACCAGTTGTTTAATACCATGATTACAAGTCAACGTCGATTAGCGTTCCCTGTTAGTTTGGCTGGTATGATAGGTGCAGATGGAGGCGTTGGATATAATGACCTCAAGACTTGTCGTTTGTTTCAATCATGCAAGAACTACTGCAATGCATTAGCAAATGCAACACAGCAAGCATTTGATTTTGATGATGCACCAAGTGTAAATTCAGCAAGTGAAAGTGATCGCACCGCAACTGATAACTCCTCTGCAAGTTTCAAAGTGTACTTCAACATGGTCCAATCTGTATTCTGTATTCTTCACATTGGATCTTTCGATTATCGACGCAAATGTCAATGGTTGGCATTTCTATTGGCTGTATTGAATCGGGAAGCTCCACCCTTTGCCACAAAGACAAACGTTACTGAATTCCTTGAAGATTTGATCAAGGTCATTAGGAAGGACGAACTGTCATAAAAAGGTAGAAGTTGGGGAGATAGATTGTAATACATAATGCATAATAGAATTAGATGACAAGATAATGGGCGACTTCCCTACCCCTCTAGGACGTGTACTAGGAAAGTATCTTAGTGAATTTGAGCCAGGTCCGGAGAATCCTCTCATGCTAACGAGAGGACGAGTCGTTCCTCAATTCCCATGGGATGCCATGTGGTACGGCACGGCTGGATGGTTTGGCGTGCCTGAAGGACCTGACATGGAGAAAGTGCTCCCTATGCACACGAATTTCCCAAGTCATTTGTTGTATGACAAAGAGGAGCTCTTTCATGTACTAGGGGAGAATAATGATGAAACAAGCACCGCATAAAGAAGAAGAAGAAGAGGTGAATATGTTTGTTGTGAGATGGAGGTTAGCTTAGGCCTCCATCATGTATAATAGAGCAAATCATTAGGATTGACTTAGTTTTAATTAATGTACTATCCTAGCATTAGCATATCAAGCTACTCAATAATGTCAACAATAATGTCAATACAAGCAATATATCCTTGCATAATATGTCTATACAAATGTAAACCTAAGTATCACTTTTATGTTAATATGATGAGTTGAGAGTCATTTGTCATATGATCTTTTCAATATGGTGGTATCTTTCCTCCGCCTTTAGGTATTGAGATTAATTTGGTGGAATCATTTCCCTTTTAATCCTTACATGAGAACTGCTATACATTGACACTACCCAACAGTATGGGCCTGCTAATCCACTCTTCATCACACCTAACTTCCGTCCATTCTTGTACACTGATAATGTGCCCTCATCTAAATCTAGTAACATTCCTATTTCATCGTCAGAAGACATAATTTCCATTCCCTCCCATCTTTCTACTATCTCAGGATCATTCCAATCACTTGAACAGCAATACCTATTCAACATACAACAATGAACATTGTTATTATTATGTTCCTCCCCATAACTCATTCTTCGAGAGAAATTTTGGTAGAACCGACCAATGAGGGGAGTTCCACTTGCCTCTTCGTTTGCCTTGCCTGGTCTCATCACCCCAACAAACAAAGTGAGACCGGTGTGTTTAAATGATGCGTAATGCTTGCCGGCCCTCAGTATATTGTTGCTAATTGCAGTACCCCAGTCATCTTCATAAGAGGCAGTATGCCTAACACACGTTTTATCTCCATTATTCACATACTCAGCTCCGCCAACAAGCTGATCAAAAGTGAGAGGGCCTCTCATGAATTGTAGATAATGATGATCCTCTAATGAATTCTCACCATTATAATACGGTAGTGTAGCTAGTTCTTCTTCTGTTGCAATTTCATGCACTAATATATCAGCAGACATCTTAATAATAGAATCATCATAATTATTAGATATACCAAACTTCTTACACGTCAGTGACAAGTTTAGTAAATCAACCGATGGTAAATATGATATAATCTTAGACAATGTATCACTATTGAATAGTACCACCTCTTTGCAATTGTTTATTGTTGATGTCTTATCGACTTTTTGTTCAGTGTTGTATATCATATCTTTTGCAAAATGTAACATAAATGTTCTCTTTGTTGATATCACGTGAAGATAGATGATATACCGCCACACTTCGACGCTTCTTCGTTTATTAATACCAACCACCCTTATTAATTGAAGATAATGATAATCTGCCAATGAACTTTCTCCGTCGTAATTAGGTAACGCTGCTAATTGTTCCTCTATTGCAATGCCTTGTACTAATATATGAGCAGACTTCTTAATAACTGATAGTTTCTCATCATCATGATGTATCCCGAAACTTTTAGAGGTAACAGCTAAATTGAGTACATCAAGTGAAGGTAGATATGATATAATCTTTGTTAATGTATCATTATTGAATAGTACCACCTCTTTGCAATACTTTTGATGTAAATGTTCTCTTTGTTGCTATCACCGAGATAGATGATGTGATATCATACCGCCGCTCTTTGATACTTCTTCCTTTATTAAATACCAAAACCTATAATCCTCATATGAAAGCAGGCTAGTAATATTCGTTTGGTCGCCATGCAAATATCACCTTGATTCACAGATCTCTGCCGGATCTTCGAGGCATCTGGCAAAAAGACAATCGACGCCATGAAAAAGCTGGCCGGCAGCAACTAACCTCAAGTAATCCATCACCTTATCAACCATTGCTCCAATCATAATATCATAATCTTTTGCCAAAGCATAATAACAACAAATCAATCTATCAGCCATCAAACAAACAACAATTGCAAAAACATAAAACACAACCATCATGAAATTCTCACTAGCACTCATTCTATCAGTATCAACATCACAAACCACAGCATTCACCACCATCCCACCATCATCAACACGTCGTCCTACCACATCAGTATCAGTATCAAAAGAATCCTCGGCATTAAAGTCGGATAACATTGCCGCTGACTTTGAGAATACATCACCGTCGGATGTTTTGTCTTCATCAAATGGTGCCAAGGCTGGTCAAGCTGAGGTTGTATTAGTTGGATGTGGAGCACCGAATAGGGGTATGGGATGGTATCATGCTATACAAATGTTGGAGGGTCGGTACGTTTGTTTTGTGTCTAGATTGTGTTGAATGTATTGTATAGTTGTGCTGTTTTGTTGATTGTGGATATGTGTATCTTTTTTGTGCATATCTTGTGTGCGTTTTGATATGGGCGGTTTGCTTGATGGGCAGAGAGACATATTATATGCAAATAGATGGTGTATGTATAGACTCATCTTTGTGATGTGTTAGGGTGTATCAAATTGGTAGAAAGAGGGATAAGTAGAGGGAAATTGATCACATCTTATGCATCAAAAAATCCTCTTCTATTGCAATAACTCATATATCTTCTCAAATCTCTCTCTACTTACCCCTACCTCCTACAAACTACAGCTGTCCATCAGCATCACTCGATTACATCATTGAACCATGGTTCCTAGGACCAGGAGCCGAAGGACCCGGCGGTCCCGAATTCAATGATTGGTCAGCCGAAACTTCTGAAAAGTACGGAACACAATTCCTAAGCACATCTATTACAGACTTGCCAGATCCTAAACAACCACGTGTGGCATTAATCTCAGGCCGTACTGCTGATAATCCACGATTGTTAAGTGAATGTATCAAGGCTGGATGTAAATGTATCTATTTGGAAAAGCCAGGTGCGCCTACTGTTGCGGAATTGCAAGGGATGAAGGATGAGGCTGAGAAGGCTGGGATTGAGGTGTTGATGGGATATAACAAGGTGAGTTATTCGTTTTGTTCATAAGATGTGGTATGATTGTGCTATGTGATATCTCCAACTGATGTATCACTTCTTCTACTCCCCACTTCGCAGAATGTCTGCAAGTATGTACGTAAGACACGTGAATTTGCCGAAACAGTTCCCGGATCACATGTAACATTCGTATCCAACAACGCCTACGAGAACACACCCGAATCACTAGGGGAATGCTTCGAACGTAATGCCGAGGGTATGTTAAAGAATATGGCCATTCATGAATTAGCACTACTTGTTTCATTCTATGATGTTACTGTTGAGAATATTGAAAGTGTTACCGCTGATAAGGAATTCTCTAGTATGCAAACACTTCCTGGACCATCTGGTAAGGACTTTACTGATTTTGATAAGATTAAGTTCACAATCAAGACAAAGACGGGTAAGGAAGTGAGTGTTGCCGCTGATCGATGTGGAGGTACTGACTCTTATGCCACTGTAACCGATGGAGATGAGGAAGTTTTCCGTTATTACATGCCCGATGAAGAAGATAAGGTTAAGGTACAAGAGCTTACTGAGAAGTATCCCACGGCTATGCCATACTTCTTTACTCAAGATCCTGATTATGTTACCGTTAAGGAACGTGTTGCCAAACATACTGCAACAGGCGATGATGCTGAAGGTGTGGCAACGATTGGTGTGGCTGTTGAAACTTTGAGGGTTGCTGAATACCTTACACCAACACTTATGGAACAGCTCAAGTAAGTATGTCGAGAAGAAGAAGTTGGACAAAAGTAGCTGTTGTCAAGATAAGAATAGGAGATTAGTGATGAGTTTGTAAAGTTAAGAACAGCTCCCATTCAAATATGTGTTTTACGCCTCTTCTTTACATTTACATCTAATTAGAATAATACTTACAACTTTAACTCAGATCGGCAAGTGGCTAGACAACACTCAACTGTACACACATCATTTAAGGGTCTTTTCACTGTGTGAGATTACAGTTTCTGAAACCAATGGATCATACTTCTCTGCAACCTCATCAGCAACAATTTCTCCACTTAGCATCGCTCCCTCAATGTATCCTGCCCATTCATTAGCTGTTTCAGTACCTGCAAAGTGAACATTTTCAACAGAAGTAGCAAGAGTAGACCTGTACTGCTTATGCTTTGTGATAGATCCAACAGGAGGTACACCTGCATATCCACCACAAATGTAAGGCATCGATGGCCAGTCTCCTTCCACGACAGATAGTGGATGGAAGGATCGTTCATCCGGAGAAGTGGGATCACTACCAACCAAACGCTGAGCACCGGCAATGGCCTCCTTCTTCCGTAGTTCTTTCTTATCATCCCCACTATACTTCACAGCATTATCACCATAGAAGAATGTGGCAAGCATTGGCTCATTATCATGACTCACATCAAACACCAAAGTAATTGGTGTGCCCAGTAAGGGATCAGCAAATCCAGATGTCTCGTTCCACCATCGTTCTTTGTATGCTACAGTGGGAAAGGAAGAAGATGAATGGAGGTCAGGGGTGTTTTAGTAAAAGTGCTCATATCATGTGCACAAACTTCTGTGTGATTACCTAACACTGTCTTAATGCACTTTCCCATGTTCATCTCATCGCAGTAGTCCATTTGTGGCAGCTTAGGTTCAAAGGTAATGTCACGATAACGAGTAGGAGGGATAGTAACGATGACATCACTTGCCGATACAACCTTCTTCTTTCCAGATTTAGTTTCAACCTCAAGGTGCACCTTCCCGTCCTCCTTTTGAGTACAGCTAACAACCTTTGAACCAAGCTCGATAGTAACACCATCCTCTTTAAGACCATCCATTAAAGTTGGCACAAGTGAACCAAATCCTTGCTTAGAACGATGTGATTGTGCACCAACAGTGAACATATGGAAACTCTCAATCTTGAGGCAAGCAAGAAACATGAGCATAGAGTACTCTGTAAGTTAAAGAGAGATGATATGGCTTCTGTTAGTACATGTGGTTTGCAAAGGTAATCAAATAAAGACAAAATGAAGGCCAAATGAAGTAGCCAAATCATCAAGACCTCATATTGAACACACGAAGACTTTCCTGTAGTAGGGAGGCAGAAGACAGCCAAGACAATTCCTCGTAAGATACCCCGAGCAGCAGTATTACTAACTTCTTTCAATAACCAATCTTCCACACTGAGATTGTCCCACATCTCTGCATCCTTTGCCAACCACGGCTTCTTGACATCTTGAATAACTTCATTAGCAAGTTTATCCAACTTTCTCCCGGCACTCACATATGCAATAAGATCTCCTGCCGGCAAGGAATACAGTTTGCACATTCGTTCCTCCTCTTCCTCTTTTGTCTCAACAAGACGTAACATACGAAGTAGATTCTTCCATAATCCACCTTGTGTCATAACATCAGCACGCATCCCTCTGTCTTGCTATGAGGAGAAAGAAACTTCTTGTTAGTACTTGTGGTTTGCAAAGGCATCAATGTAAACAAATCATAATCAAATGAAGCACTAGATCTCAAATACTAAACCCTACGGGTAGCCGAACATATGCATTCATATAGGATAAAACAATACTAACGCGCGGACTTTCCTGTGCCACAATTTCCATCCCCTGCTCCTCACATAACTTCCAAACACTCTTCTGCTCCGGACAGATCCATGCACCACCAACATCGACAGGATGATTAGGTATACGATCACAATCCTGAGTTAGTTTGTAGGTACGTCCACCAACTCGATCGAGTGGTTCGATGATTAGAATATCTTCTCCTTTGATATTGATATCTTTATCGAGGAGTTTTCGAGCGGCGGTAGCTCCGGCCATACCACCGCCGACTATTGCAATCTTATACTCGGTCTGATTGGACATCTCTTATTAGTTGCACAACTATCTATTTACAATTAATGAGGGAGATAAGGACGCCATGATAGGTAGATGTGCTGTTGTCGCAAAAAGATATTATGAGAGTAGTAATTGAGGGTTTATCCATAGACCCAGGGGCCGGGCGCCGGGCGCACTAATGTATCCAAATTTGACATGTCAGTGTTCTCATTTTCTGAATGCTATCCCACTTCGGTATCCCCGTTGCAAGAATGAACGATTGCTTTAACTCCAGCAAAATACTTATACCATCACATTGTAACCTTCAGATGACCTCTCTTCTTCCTATTACATAACTACCCTGTTGATATATTCCATACCTACCTCCTTTTACTTGATTATTGAAGATATTCTGTGCGTCGACGATATATTATACCATCTATCGTATTTTTATCACACTATTCCTACAAAGTTGTTGTTGTGTATCGTTTGAGTTTGAGGTAATATAATTGATTGCAACTATCATCTATCAAAGCGTACTATGGTATAGTGTAAATAAACAGTATCGTATTCTCCCACGTTGCTATCGGGTAGCATATTGCTAACATTGCACGGAGATAGATACAATAATCTAAAGTTCAAGTTCAATTAGAGAATGATGTCAAATAATTTGGATTGCATGCAGTATAGCAAATACCTACAAATACTTCACGGGCACTATATGGAGAAAGTAAGCAGCATCATGGTATTATAATGCTACATCGTTTAATACAACAAAATGAAGTTCTCTCTCCTACTCATCGCTGCCGCCTCCGCGGCCGCGGAATCATCTACTACATCCTATGAAGTATGGGGTTGTGATCAATCAAATACAGTGGCTGGTTTGGATACTCTCGGTGCGAAAGGATCATATCTTTGGATATGGGATAATGCAGATGTTGATGATGTTATTAATACGGGTGTCACGCCCAAGAGTAAGGGATGTACCCCTGATAGTACTGAAGGTCCTTGCGATTTGCTCGAGATGTTGTAAGTTGTGACAATTCTATCAATATATGTCATATATCACTATGTACTCTTCAATCGTTTACATCATACACTGTTAGATATCTAAACGTTTTCTTATATTCGTATTTCAAAGCCCTGGTACATTAGTCGACTTCAACAGCAACACAACCCTCTCCGGCTCTGAGGGCTTTGGTCGTTGGCATGGAATAACCACCGATCCGCCAATATCTTTGCACCAAATGGTGGCTATGTGGGTATAGTTGACGCCGATACCAAGGGAGCAATTGCACTATTTCGTGTAACATTAATGACATATGATGCAGGTGCTGACGATGGTAGTACCAAATCTACAAGAAATGTGCATATGTCTTTCTTTAATAGCGATGGTAGTGCTATTATCATTCACAATTTGGCAGGCAAAGCCGTGGAGCGTATCAATGTCGAACGGGATGATAACGGTAAGATTACATCCCTCATGTTTGACAAAAGTGCAACTACTGGTGTTGGGAAGGGCATGAGTATTTCAGAAGAGGCGACGTATTATGTTGGTGAGAACGCCTTTGGTGAGAAGTTGCTTGGATCAGTAACTGGTAGTTATGACGAAGCGGACATTGGTGATATTATCTTAGGTACAGAAGATCTAAAGGAGGGAAGTCTGATGTGGGAAGGCCAAATGTGAGTCATGTTATTTGGTACAAATGGAAAACACAAGTTGAATCGTCAGGATTAAGGCCGTCTCAGAAGATACTGCCAGTTGTATACTCGTTGATTATGTTCAATGCTTATATATTGACTCATTGATCTTCTTTCTTTAGAACGTTCCCATTTGCCCTGTTATTGCAAAGAATGGTCTAGTCTTCAACACATTTGGAGGAGGTGGACTGTTGGTGATGGACTCGACTAAGACACCAATGGCGGTTGTTGCTTCTTATCCTAACGGTGTTATATATGGCGCCGGCGTATGTGGTGAAGCTGTGGGAGACAAGGTGTACGTTACGAGCGGCAATTCAGCTTCTGGTGTGGGTGTTACTCAATCGATGTGGGCTCTCTTTGCATTCGACTCTAACCAGTTTGATGGTATCATTACTCCTGACCCAGTTAGCTCGTTTGAGTTTCCTGGCACTGCCACTGGGGGGCGTAAGGAGGGGGCTGCATCTGATGATTCCGGCCAGATTGTTGGGATTACAACACGTCGGGATGCCCATGATCTAGCAGGCACGATTGATGGCAAGTACGTTCATGTCGTTGACCGTATACAAGACGTTATTGATGTTTTTGATACAATAACAGATGAACATGTTGGTACTTATAGTCTACGTACTGCATCTGGTAGTATTGACGATATTGACACCAATGGAGCCTGCTAGGCTTCTGTGATGGATGGAGGAGATAACTTCACAATCAATAATCCTGGTGCCGACTTCATTGCCCCCTCCCCAGACGGCAAGTACATGATGCTATCTCTTCGTGGTCCTGCTCCAGTCAGTGCTACTCATTCGGCACAGGGAAGTTGCCCTGGAGTCGGTATTGTAGAACTAAAGGATGGTGGAGCTTCAGGGTCCTTGGTTGGTGTTCTTCGGACAGTGAATGAAATTGAGGACACTGTGGGCGTTGTTAGTCCAGCGGGAGGAATCCCTTACGTAGGCAAAGAGCGAAGTGATGTTCACGATGTTGTTGTGATAAAGAAGACTGGCTCCATTGACACAGATATCAGTGTCGAATCATCTTCTGCCGCATCGTATGGTATGGTTGGAGTTGGAGGAGCCCTGATAGGTTCTATGGCCTGGTTGATCTGTTAATTTGTCTCTGCTGTGTATCTGTTCCCGATCAGTATCTTTAAACTAATAGTCATTGATTACTTTAATGTCAACATTAACAATTTACTACGAACAACATTACGTTTACAATAATGCAGCTATGGGTAGTAAACCCTATTAAGCTCTAATACAAATTAATTTTTTATTTTGCTACTAAAAGCATATAGATGGCTTCTACTATATGTATTTGATAAGGTTGTGGCGGTAGAATGCTCTAAGCATCTCTCATTGCGTTGATGTAGTACCTTAAAGTTGACCTTAGCAACTTTGATGCAATTTATCCGTGGGCACTTGTGGGGGGCAGGAGCCCCCTAACGCCCACGCTAACTTCGCTCGTACAAATTCAGTGAATTTAGGGGGGCAACATGAGAGAGTTATTGATGTAGTTAGTGTTGTCTTATCATTCCAAGATTATAGACATAGCTACAATGGATGTATATACGTTATTCAGTAGCCGTATAATGGTACTACTAACAGTTTACGAGGCCTAGTCAAGGTGTCAATTACGTAAGATATCCCAAGGAGGTAACCCTCGGCAAAAGATAAGATAAGTATTTTGAGATTGTTGCTGTTGTCCCCACTCCTTGCACTTCGGTACAATCATTCAATATCACCTACTAACGTGATCCACAGCACTTTTTCTACCTCGGATTGCCCATTTCCTTCCTCATTTGTTGGCCTTAAGGACTGCTCGTATTTGACTGTATACTTTAAACCCTCCACAATGTGATATGTATCATACCCCAAACGGTAGATCCACCCAATATTCGTAGTAGAACCTTTTATATACCTATTCCAATAACTACGGATGCGGTTGTTTCGGTTGCGGAGGCTGTAATCACCGCACCAATATAGTCCACTCCAATAATAATTCCTAACATAATAACTTTATCTCATTCGGGATAGCTTTAAGCGATTTCCAATAATATACATGCTGGTTGCTACGATCCTCCAATTATAATCGATACTAATAGTAATAATAAAGAGAACCCGCGCCACATATATGTATACCCGACGTACACCACCAATAATAGGGCAACCATAATACAGGTGTATTAAATATCGGCAAAACAAAATAACGCTTACGCTACCGTTGAGGGACGTAACGACCACCCACGCCAATCCAACCCACACGTAATTTACTAACCATATAGGATAAGTGAATGGAGAATGTAATTTGGTGTAGGATAGTGCTACACCATCACATGATAACCATAATCACCACCTGAGTAAACTTCCCTCCAAATCATCAGTGGTGGTATATACGTATTGAATCTTCCTCCCTGCTGAATTATGCAGAACACTGGATTATTGTTGTACGATGTCTTGCCATGCTCTGTGCAAGGGGGTGGGGTATAATTCATTATAATAACATACCAATATGAAGATACGTGAAATATGCACCTTATCACGTATACATAATTACACACACTCAATCTAGTATACGGCCACACCAGATGACACCCTACCGAATGGAAACATGATCTATAACACCTTAACTTGCTCTCTGCAATAGGACTTGGTGTAGATCGATGAGGTGAAGAGGATAAAAGACAATGTTAGTAGGTGCACATCAAGGAGTCTCTAGTGTTGATAAGATGACTGAGACTGATGTATTCTCCGGCCTTGAGATTGGCTGTCCACATGGCCAATGCTTGGATTGTTGTAAAGATAATGAAGAAGGAGATGTCGCCGAGCCCGAGGTGTTCTCCAGTGTTGAGGGTTTGCATTGTACTCACCCAGGTCCTACTGGATGTTCTTCCTCTACTTGTACTGGCACCGATAGCTATTGCCGCAGCAGTGACAATTACTGTTGCCGTTGGCACTCTTAATCAGATTTTGGTTGGTCAGTAATGGAAGTTTGTTACAAAAGAATACCAATTGAAGCACCTTGGTATCAGAATTAAGAATTAAAGATATGTGTAGAATGATATAAGAAGTAAAGTAAGAAGAGCAATTTTGTTGACACACACGACTTTATTGCCCATCTTATTGATTGGTTACTTTAAGTTCAACAATAACAATTCCAAAGCATACAAACAACATTACTTTAGCCATTACAACACACCAATATCAATCTCAACATTCAAGTATTACTTCATATACTTTTGAGCATACGAAACAGCAGTAACTCTCTCATCCAGTGGGTCATTATCAATATCCAAGGTAGCACTATTGCCAAATCCCAATCCAACAACACTACCCGATGGTGACTCCAAGTTTTGACTATAAGTTTTTGCGATACCGATCGGGACAGTGCGGATATAACTACTTGAACTCATTCTACTACTGATACTACTAGTAGCACTGGATACACTGCAAGTGGGTGATGGTAAGGGATGCGAGTATGAGTATCTGCCAGTACCACGACCATGATTGTCAAAAGAAGAAGCAGTTGATGATGCTAGGGCGTCGATTCGTTGTTGGATATCACTAATGCGTGATTTTACAAGCCCGCTACTACACTTCTTGGATGCTGACTTGGGAAACGAACTTGTTGTACTCTTGGGAGATGGTATCTTTCTCTTCTGTATTCCACTCTCGAACGACTTCTTGGGCACAACACTGGAAGATGTAGAAAGAGCAGTCTCAACTGACAGTTTGATCGACTTCTGAAGTTTGGTGGTGACAACTAGTTCATCCTCGGATTCATCCTCATCATTTATATCACTAAAGATAGCTGGCTCCTCCTCCTTGGTATCTTCTTCTTTTCCAACTTCCTCATAAGGTAAAGAGCTATCACCGGCCTTGCTGTCAATTGCTAATTGAGCAATACTCGTTTGGTCAGAATGAAAAGTATCTGGAGCTGCTTGTGCGTATCCTTCGGTATCTTCTTCAGCATCAGTGTCTTCTTCTTCGGCATCCACATCATGAATATAAGAAGCTAGAAGGGCTTTCTGATACTCATCTAGGTATGAAATGTCATTTGACTCAGTTAGAACACTTTCATTGACTTCTTCTGTTTCAGCTTCTTTCTGGAAAGTAGTCTCTGAATGTGTCAAGTTCATGGCCTCGATTTCATCAGGAGTGCCACTACATTGATCCACTTCTGTCTTAATCTCTTTGGTATCTTCCTCAAGAGCTATTGCTACTTCTTGAGTAGTCACGTTGTCACTATCACTAATCCTAGCTTGCTCTATTACCTCGACAGAGATACTCTCCGAATCTTCTTCATTCACACTAAGAACAGGGATACTTGTAGGTGGCTGAGAAACATCTAAATGACTATCCGATTGCTCGTCAAAGTTCTTGAAGTCATAGTTGACTGCCCCATATAATAGATTCTGAGGAGGACGCCACTTATTACAGGTGGTGTGGTATTAATGATTGCACCACTATCATTTCTAACAACAACACTTGATTCAACTGACATAGTAGATATGGCTGAGGGTGATACAGGCATATCATCGGCCTTGGGTGAAGGTACAAATACCTTGACATCAGTGATGAGTTCTCCCTGTTCAGTAGTAACAAGTTGTTCGGCCTTGTTTGGTTTTGATCTACCAAATGAGGGAAGTATCTTCTTCATTGCATTCTTTAAACCAATCTTTCTCTTGGTACGAATGAGTAGGATACGTTCCTTCTTGGGTTTACTATTATCAGACTTGGGTATCTCGTCACTCATCTTTACTGGCTCATCTTCCAGAATAACTACCTCATCACTACCCTTGTCAATATCATCACCAAAGTCCAACGTTCGGACTAGTGGTTTACTCGTTACAGTCAAGGAGGGGATGGTAACATCTTTTCCGACTACATCATCATCCACCTTCTGGAGATTGCTTGAAGATGAATCAAATCCAATTCGATCCTCTCCAACAAACTTCTCTTCATCGGCACAGACTACCATTGAAATATCTGGTGCCACTTCATTCTTAATATCTTCCTCTATCTCCTCATCTACTACACCTTCTCTTTCACTATTATCATCTATTGAATCAACCGAATCAATTAATAGTCTTTCCTCCTTCACAACAACTTTAGTCAGCTCCTCCTCCACTGGTATCTCTTTCTTCTCTATTGATTTGGTACTCGTAGTGGTAAGATATGGTGCAGCTTCATTTAACATAGCTGAATATATGTCAAGAGATGTTTCTCTTGATTGATCTTCTACTACTTCTGATGTCTTTACATTATCATCAACCTTGACACTAACCTCCATACCATCCATTGTTTCAATACCATTCGAAGAAGCAGTAGGTGTTAGCTCAACTAAAACCTCGGGTATAGGACTTAATATCTTCTCCTCCTCTTCCTCTTGCACTGTACCTTCTTTACTGATTGACAAACTCTTTTTCTTCGTTGTATCCTTCGTCTTCCGACTTAATAATCTATTTGATACCTTATTCTTCTTTTGTTGTTGTTGCTGTTTTGTATTGGGTATGGTTTGTAACTTGTTACTACTTTTTGAACTATTCATCTTCTTACTGCCCAAACTATCCTTCTTCATTGTACTATTCACATCCTTTGCTCTACTCTTCTTTACGCTCTTTTTCTTACTCTGCTTATTCATTTTATTAGTAGCTCTTGAATTCTTCTTGTTAGTAGTAGTAGGTGCACTATCCTCATTATTATTTGTTCGTAACAAACGTTTCATCTCTTTAAACTCTTCAAATGACATAACCTGTGGTGCCCCCTTCCCATATTGTTGCTCATTGCCACTCATACTATTATTCGGAGGAGGCAATATAGGAGGTACCAAAGGAAGTTGACCAGTACGACGCATTATCTTGAATTGTTCAAATGACATTGGCTGCATCATCATCTCTTTCATATGCTGCTGTTGCTGTTGCTCTCTTTTCTTTCCTTCTCTACCTATTTGTTCCTTTCCTACTCTTTCTTTTAGTTGCTTTTCGACTCTTCCTTTTTGTTGATGTTCTCCTTTCAACGATTGTCTTCTTCCATTCTCATCTCCTCTCGACTGATGTTCTCGTGTAGGTGACCACATTACCGTACTACTACTACTAGATTGAGATGATGGAAGAGTAGGAAGGTTACCACCAGAACGACGTATCGTTTTGAATTCTTCAAATGATATTACCTGTGGCATATTGTGATTTGATATTGCTGTATTATTGTTGTTGCTGTTGTTGTTGTTGTTGTTGTTGTTGTTGTTGTTGTTGTTGTTGTTGTTGTTGTTGTTTACTGGTACTTTTGATTTAGTTGATGAACGACTTTGAGATTTAGATGCTGCCCGCTGCTGCTTCTTCTCTACTACCACTTTGAATGATGACTTCTTCTTGTCAACATTGTACAAGTATGATTTATCCCGTTGACTATTTGCAATTTGTTTTGATAATCTCTTCTGCTGTTGTTTCTTTTGATGTTGTTGTTGTGGATTTATATTCTCCATATCTAATAATGGCTGTCTACTCGATTGTATTGTACGATTGGTGTTTGATTTGTTGATACTGTCAAGTTTGATACTATTATTGATATCACGACGGCGGTGAGGAGCCAGGGTTTGCCCGTATACACTCTGCTTACCACTCATCTCTCTCTCTCTTATATGTCTATTACTCTTTGTTATATACTTAACTGCTACTCCGCTTAAGATTTATATGCTCTCTCTTACACTCTTCAATACTTTAATGTGTATCTATCTCCTAGTAGCATCAAGTAGCATTGTACTAAAAATAAATCTAGATAATTGTAATAAACTATTAGCTAAACAGCAATAGAATATACTTTCTACTTTGTACAACAACATTATTATTGCAACTGCCCTATACTATATTATCAATCAGTTGCTGTTGGGCGAAACAGTGAGCTTTAGGTTTATAGTTGTCTAGAACATGCATCTATTGCAGCTGAGGCTTTCTTTCCCACACGCTAGAGGGTACTCAACCGACGGGGTGGTGGCAAGTTTGATTCACCCGGTATCTTGTCCATTCAAAAGCGTATTGGA
>Ga0214479_100357_pt1 | contig 28317 bp, 8 predicted proteins | sample M1_20Mar14CPVII9_5_FD_165054 | JGI IMG/M metagenome (GOLD analysis project Ga0214479, IMG submission 165054) | Marine eukaryotic communities from Monterey Bay, California, United States - M1_20Mar14CPVII9sort6BwellE14 | ecosystem: Environmental > Aquatic > Marine > Unclassified | place: USA...
CAAGTAGTTCCTCATATTGATCTTCACGTAACATCTCCCCATTATATCTTAAACCAATAATTGACCCCGGTGTACGAATTAATTCCAATAATTTTGGCAATGATGTAATCCCATACTCATCTAATGCCACTAATGTTTCATTGTGTGTCGAATTACCAAATAATTCGTGTAGTATGTGTGTATATGCACACTTCTGATAATCACGTATCAAACCCGACTTGTTGTTTTGTACCTTAAGCTTGTCAACGCTAGTGTAGTTGGTTGCCCTATTGTTAATGGCACAAGGAGGTGTGATCACAATGTTGGGTGGAAGGCTGGCCTCATCCGTAGTATTACCAGTCAGACAGGTCGCAATGGGGGGATTTCCATTATATAGTAAGTTGTTGATGTCCATTTCACGTTTATTATTTGCTTGCATGGTTGTGCGTAGATGTCGAGAGATACTATAGCACCAATTGATGTCGAAGTGCGCAATGTTATTGCTCTCTTCTGTTGCAAATTAATTCTAAGACAATCCGAGTTCAGTAGGTAGGCCTGCGAGACTGTTAATCTCTTACAGAACGTGGCTGGTTCTGTATTCTATAATTGTACTGTATTGCGTTGGACAAGGTTATCCATCAGCCCAATAGCAGTAGTCCTTTACCACGTCGAACAAGGTTATTCGGCAGCCTAGCAAAGCCAGTAAACTAGAGGTTAAGAAGGGGGAGATTCCAAATCTAGCTAACTGGTATCCTCCCTATAATGTTCACTCATATTTTCAAATAAGTTCCAAACAAGTTCCACTAACAAATTACTAAGTAAAAAATTGCAAAAAATAGCTCTAAGACACACTTCGCTATTGCAATGAAGATATGGCTTCCACGCTATATAACCTGGATGGCGCTAATCCTCATATTCTGCTGATTAGTGCCATCCACTTTATATGTACTGTTTCCTATGTAGGAATATAGATATTTAGGTGTGATCACTGCCAATTTTGGCCAGAGCGAGCTAGGCTATGATAAAGTTCCACCACCCCCTCCACCCCCTAGGCTGCTACAGTCAACGTAGGATATCTCGGCTTCTATTGCTCAGAATTGGACAAAAAGTGGCTCTATAGCGAGCTGAGATCAAGATCTTTCATGTGATATATTCAGAATTTGACTGCGGTCATGATGAGATAGGCCGCTTGTCCTCATTCCTACTGTCGGAGCGGCGATTTTGGTTAACAGGTATCCCGTTATAAGGTTCTGAAAAAAGGTCAATTTTGACTTTTTTACTGCAATAGCATAGTAAATCACTAGTAGCTAAATGAGGACGTAGCGACGGCAATATGGCAGATACAAACAGTGGACCACCGCTGCATCCTCGAGTAGGTCCCTATGAACAATATTGCAGCATATAACTAGTGTAGAATATAACTGTAGCGCCGACAATTAGCTTAGATAACTAGTACATGTACACCATCAACAGCAGCAACAACTCTCTACACCCTCAACGCAAATCGAAGGCCATAGACCACCACGATGGTTCTGGAAATCACACTAGACCTTGTTCTATATAAGAAGCGGCGGCTACATTAATAGGTTGCTATACATATGGCTATGAGTTGTGTTCCTATCGTAGTTAGCATGTGATGTGTCCGACGATGCAAACAATATCAATACCATCTTTGAACAACTTTTTGAACACCATGTCATCAATATCACTAGAAACCACTGTTATCACGTAAAAGCTGAGTTAATTCTGGTCTAGAAACATCATCATATCATTGTCTAGGATGAATAGGGGCCTAGTATATCGCCGTCGACAGCGCCGAGGGTCATGGTTGAGTGGTTGTTGAGCCTCAAAATTTCATGTATGCTGACTTTATGCCTGCCGTTACGTAGGATCTCGAGGTCGTATGAACTGATACCGCATATCGGCGTGTAAAGCATGATCTCAGCTTTCTATAGAGCCATTGAACGTCAATTGAAACATATTTTACAATATTTTATGATTGTTAGCCAAAATTGTTAGTAAAAATTGAGCCATATATGGCTCATTAACGGGATTCCTGTTAACATTAATAATGTTTTGTTTTGTTGCAATGGAGGTGCACATGATGGATGACAACCTAACAGGATGTAGACAACATCTGATAATGTATTGATAATGTATTTAGACTAGAATTTAACGAGGAATTCGAATATTCAACCGCCATCTTATGAATATGGCTGTGTATTGAGGTAGAGTGGTTAGAAGTTGATACGTTAAAAAACGATTTTTAGTTGTTGCAATATTATTTGTAGAGGATAGCCTATGACTATTGTAGAATAGTTACAAGTATATCCAGCCGCTCTAATGTTCATATACTACTATATAACCGCCTCCTAGAAGATGGTTTAATTTAATATACAATAACATGGTCAATTCTATGATAGTTCAGAGCATAGCAACAATAACAACAAAAATTGATGCACTAAACTTAAATCATATTTCCACCTACTTCCAATGCACCCCCAGCCTATCTGGTACCATCAGAGTGTTGCCAAAGAGCAGGTCGAATTTAATCATGAGCAGCCGCAGGAGGGAGTGGGGGGTATGGGTGAAGATATAGCCGTTGGTATCTAGTAGATGTGGGTGGTCATGATGGTAGTTGTTGTTTTTTGTGAGCGAAGTGAATTTTGAAATTTCCACTAGGATACCTAGCAAAATCTGAGTGAACTGAAGAAGTGACACAGCTAGAGATGGAATGGCCCAAGGGTGAGTGGCCTTCCCGTTCTCTTATGTAAACCTAGATGATCTAAATATACACGGAGGTATATATAAAACCAATCCTATCAAAGTATAATCAAACGATTACTCTCTTTATTCTTTATTCTAAATTATTATAAGAACAAAAGAAAGATCCAAAAGCAGCTGTCCAAAGTTCACCGTTACGGAGCCACCAAAGGGTATCCTCTTATCTTTCCACATGTAACCCAAAGAATGCGTTTCTGTATGTGACAACGATTTTTCCATATTTTTTTGTAACTATCGTAATTTTTCCAGTACTACTGAAATAAAAGAGTACCATTTTCCCTTATTTTAGTGACATAAGCGAGTGGTTGGGTTCCGCTACGTCAAAAAGGGGTGTTCCCCACCATCACAGCGCTTTGGTCCCCAGACCCCTTTTTGACGTGGCTGTAGGCCTCACCAGTGCGTGCCTACCGAGACACATAACCCTGATCCAATAGAAGTGCTTTACGTACCAATAAGCAATAATCGTACGTGCATTTGAATAGGCCTAATCGACCGTTGCAAGAATCAATTTTGCGATTTAGCCCATGGAAACACCGTATTTAATATCGTATTTACTTCGTAATTGTATTGTACAAAAAAGAGCTCCTAAAAATACATAGAGCTAAAACTCACCCACGGGGGACGTACCAACCCTCTTTCTGGGGTCCTAGTACCCCGCTGATCGCTCACTGTCACATCTCGAAAAGGCTATGTACAATACTCTAATTTTGCCCTGACCTCTACCACTTTTTTTGGATACTGCTACTAAGCTTTTCAAGTACAAGTAAATGGTGCCTTCTACTACTATCGTCTCCTACTCAATATAGACTGACCTTCACTACTAATCCCATGAAACTTAAGCTCCTCTATATATGAATGTTTGATATGCGGCTTTATTTGGTGACCAACAGTTTATTATTGATGTAGAACAACACATCACCACTTTTCAGGCTGTAATGCACCTATTAATTAAGTAGTGTTGAATTAATCATTGTGGTAGTGTGTTTACTCCTAGGCTGCTATTGCTAATTAATCTATATGATAATAGAAGCAGCTCAGGCCGGCTATCATGTTATATAAGATGGTATATCCTCCACAATATAATTATATTTATTTAATGATACAATTATGTGCATCTACTAATAGTGCAAATAAAAGTGATGATGTAGTGAATGTGAGAATCTGTTGCAATAGTATATCTTTATCTTAGTAGTTAGGCCGCCGGTCATATGGCAGGATAGGCACTCTCTACCATATAGACCATGTATTCCACCATTGTTGATAGCAACAACATTGTTTCAGAAGGCTGATGTTGAAAGTATTTTATTTCATAGGCTACAGTAGGATTTAGACAATAGGAATTGGAGTTAAGATTATTGATGATATCTATAAACCTATCCTCCTATATTTACTTAGTAGTTTATACCATGGCCGCTGCTATAGAGGCACCCTCTTAGACCTCATATTAGCTCTTTAGCTAATGAAAACTTCTAGGGTTAGGGTAAAGATACCGCGAGCGAGGCGACTATGTACGCTACGCACATCCAGAAAGAGACAAGTAGGGGATAATTTAATTTGGTATCCTTTAGATATGCTTCAAGTACAAAATTGAATAAATAAAATTTAAATCTTGACGCTTGTTGACTTGTTGAATATACTAAATTATATTAGTGTACATTGCTATCATGAAACTGTCTATTGTTGCTTCTATTATTGGATCGGCTGCGGCCTTTACTAGCCCAGCAGCTCCTGCCCGTATTTCTACCGCTGTTAACAATGGTATGGATGATTTGGCCTCTATCGCTGAGAAATCTAACCCTGTTTTGAAGTTTTATGATCCTCTTCAATTATCCTCTACAACTATCTGGGGAAATACCAATGATGAAACTATTGCATTCTTGAGGCATTCTGAGATTAAGCACGGACGTGTTGCAATGGCTGCATTTGTTGGATACATTGTTCAATCGAATGGATATCACTTCCCCTTCCCAATCGACTTCGAGGGTTCACCATACCCCTACGCTGCTGGTTCACCACCAGAACAATGGGATGCACTCTCGGATGCTGCCAAATGGCAAATCATTCTATTTGTTGGTTTCCTTGAATGGTTCAGCGAAGCCTCCGGTACTCACTATATGCGAGGAGGTGTTCCAGGAAAATACCCTAACTTCTCTGATGATAGTGCACCAAAAAAGATCCCCCATCCTGTTCCACTAAACTTGTTTGATCCCTTTGGCTTCTCGAAGAATAGATCAGAGGAAAAGAAGGCCAATGGACTTATTACAGAGATAAACAATGGCAGAGCTGCAATGTTCGGTATCCTAGGCTTCATTTCAGAGCAGAGAGTTGAGGGATCAGTTCCTCTACTTAAGGGCCTTGTTCCCCATTATGCTGGTGAGACAATGGCCCCATTTGCACATTAACACACGATTCGGAACTCCAATCAATCATCCCTCTAGATATACTGAAAGAGGAACATCAATAAGCGGCCCCGAGAAGAGTAATTATCAGATCAACTGAATCATGTAAGAAATAAATGTTTACTTAGGAAAAACATGATTTTCCAAATGAATATTATTCCTCAGTCTCCATTCGTAGTAGTCCCTTTCCAGTTAATGTAAATGTTACCCAATGAAGCAACAGGCCTGGTGGAACCAATCAAATTGCACGTCAAAACCGAATGTGAGGTGAAGACACCTCTACGAAGTCCATCAAGCCAAATCCATCTTCCGACGAATAGGTCCCAAGTTAAAACATGACTCCACTCTTCTGATACAAAATTTGGATATTGCATCATTCCATACCATTGCCTTTTGCGGGTCCCCATTAGGATCGAAGACATCAGCAAACTCAACCATGGGAGCTGTCCCGTCCGGTTGAGCGATTGAAGCAGACACGATAAAAAAGTGGACTAAACAACATATCGTGACAATCTCATATCCACCTAGCAACTTCTTGGTTACACCACTGTTTGGTAACAATATCAAAAACAACCACGGCAATTGTGGCCCAAACGTTGCAATACTAAATGCTGTCTTGATGTTTTCCGTTGAAAGCAAACCTGACGCTATATTATGCACTTCTTCAATTATTGGTTGAGTAGTAGATGCGACAAGTGTTGCTTCATCAATCGGTGATAATTGCAAAGGCATAATATTATTATCGCGTCTTGTTGCCATAGGGGGAATGAAGGCTGATGTTTGCAGAGCAGTCACTATCACCCGGCCATAATAATGATGATACGAAACAAAGCGACCACTTCATAATAATTCACACTCTTCCAGCCACCTACCTCAAACGAATTCAGAAGGTACGGTACCCCTAATCCGTATGGGAAGCTACAAAACTAGCAAAACTCAACGCTATGTAGCTACACACCATCCAGCCTATTATTCAATAACTCCATATCATAGGATCTCTAACAGCTAATATATAATATAACCATCTAATAGTGTCTAATTGCAGTAGATCAATGGCAGCCGTCTACACTATGTCTATCACACCAGTTTCCTCCTAGGCATTTTTGCATTGTGGACAATAATGTATTTGACGACGATGAGGGCTGAAGAATACCCCGCCACTCATCTATGGATAGAAGAAGGTCTATATACCACCGTCAAACAATCAATGGTATCAATCAACATGATATATATAGTCATTCTTTTGAGGGAACCACTGGTTAAGAAGCCTTAGAAGCTGTAGAAGGCCATGCCCATATGGGACATCAGATTGATGCATGCCTACTAGACAACTCCAAATCATAGGATCTAACAGCTAACATACCCGTCTATCACTGTGTAATCGCATTATCACAATGGCAGTCGCCTAGTAGACCAGTTCCCTCCTAGGCCGCATTTTTTTTGCAATTGTTGACGATGATGGGTTCGACAACAATGGTGGTCACCTATGGATAGAAGACGGTCTAAACCACCGTCAAACAATCAATGGTATCAATTAACATGATATATATAGCCATTCTGTTGAGGGAACCACTGGTTAGGAGGCCTTAGAAGTTGTAGAAGGCCATGCCCATTGGCCATCAGATTGTCTATAATAGAAGACAGTCTATACCACCATCAAACAGTCAATGGCATCAATCTATATGATATATATGGCCATTTTATTGAGAAAAACATCGACTGGGAGGCTGAGGAGATCATAGATGGAAGTGTCTAGTGCAGCCATCAAAAGAGGAAAGTTGACACCGACACCTCCTCCATCTACACCCTACAAAACAATAATGATTATGCCATTACTACTCAATATCAGCAGCCCTCCTCCTACAAAAGCATAGACAACTATCACATAAATGATTTCTAATGGTGTTATTACACTGGTATACGAATTGACGGCAGTATCATGCCAGGATACAACAACCATCAGAAGAGGTGATTATATAGGTGGTGGAGGATGCAGGTAGGAAAGGGAGGCTCTGACAAGTATTGAGGTGAAATAGGAGTACAACCAACACAACAATCAATTAATATACTATATAAGGGAGAGAAAAGTAGTGGGGACATATGTCTTAGATGATCAGATATGGAGGTGGAGATATCATGTTGTGAGGGCGATCTTGAGAGTTGGCATAAAAGCTCATTATATTGGGATATTGTAGGATGAGATAGGGGCTATTGCATTGGACAAAAAGCACAGAAACCACAGTATAGTTAAATCTAAAGCATAGTTAACTCATATCAATCATACACAGCATATAACTATATTATACCACCTCTACAAAGTAGCATCAATACAGCATTTTAGGATACCACTAATTTTCTCCTTAAGCTCGACTTGACTTGAGGCTGGCGGATGGAATAACGCCGCTGATACTTGGAATTCGACCATGAAACTTGGTATATACGTCGTCGGGATGCTATAGAGGAGGCCAGTATGTTTGGAACAGTGTGAATTGGACCAGGAGAAAAAAGGTTAACCCTTTGGTACCGAACTTTTTGTGGATTTTTTTCCATACTGACTTCGTTATGTATGATACGAATTCTCTGAATCAATGATACGAAGGTAGTGCCCAAAATTCCTCCCATTTGTCTTGAGGTATCTCGAAGGGATTAGTCTCCGTCCCATTCTTATCCGGCCTCCATTCCTTGTTCATCAGGAGAAACTTCCTCTTCTCGAATCCAGGCTTGGTGATGTATTGCCACAATCTACGATAATTGTGTACGCCCTCCGCACAGAGGAGTAATGCCACCGGCGTATCAGGGGGCCCTTCCAATAATATATCCCTTAGGTATATAAATACAGGATCTCTACTCTCAGGAGTTACCATGTTTTATATTCCGTGTGATTATATCTGACGTCACTGATATTAAGGTTGGATTACATGACCACGATAATTGTTGTAGAGCTCTCGTCTTACCAACAATATCTAACTGTACCTTCTTGCTATGATGATCCTTGGTTGCGTCGGGTTAGGAATCGCGTCAACGTCTCGGTTTAGGAGTAGCGTTACCGGGTGTTCATTATAATCTCTAATACATCAACAGCTGCGATCAAAGATCACAAGGTAAAAACTCGAGGCTGTTAATCTGTCAGCGGATGTGGATTTTCCGCTCGTTACTTGACTACGACCGACTGCACCAGCGCTACCTCGGAAGTACGTTGTATATCCCTTCGACGATATACTAGAATACAGCGTGTTAGGCTTCTATTAGAATGGTTTACTTTAACAATTCCCTACAATGAGCTCAATATTTGTTGATGTCTTCTGGAGATATAACCGTTCCTGATTCGTTATTCGTTCCTCAGCAACAATAAGATATTTGGTTTCCGTAATTGGGAGTCCTTTCTGTTACAATAATGCTAGAATGCATACTAGGTTGTCAATATATTTAGTTATCGCAGATTTGGGTGTAAATTACTAGTTCCTACGCGCACCCGGTATCCATTTGGGTGTCATCTCAACACCTTTTCCTAAAATATTCTAAAATAGGAGGTATAGGTACCTTACACCTTAAAACACGGTAGCTACACACAAATCTCAATCTAGCAAAATATGAGTCAAAATAGGGTGTCAATCTGACACCCAAACTTTAGCTCATAACCCATTCTGCCAACTCTTCCTTTGATAACTTTAGCTGCTCATTATGAGGCCGCCGGAGGCTGCCGAGAGCCAACATATCATCCTATCCTCAAGTTTTATACATGAAGAGAAGATATAGATACTCATTTGCTATAGTGGTACAATGATACGTCTATTTCTATGCAAGTCTAGATATAGTATGTATTCTACCACTTTTGCATTTACATTGCTTCTACACACATATGATATGCTTATCTAGTGTATGAATTCATAGTTTTAGTATCTTATAATGCGCAGAATCTAGTTTGTTGCAATATGAACTGGTTTGGGGTATGTTGTGTGATGGTTTTTATACATTTTCTATGCATATGTTGCTGTTTGTATCTCACGAGCATATTGCAATCCAATATCCATTGAGTTGGGCTTGATTCGATGAATGCAGTCTTCTAGTATCCCGATAATTCCCCTGCAACCACTCCCGCATCATTTGTACACACAGGATGATGCACATAACATTTTGTTCTTATCATCCATCAATACCTACTGTGTTGGACTTCATTCTTCTAAACTAAAGCCAACTTATCATTGGTTTATTTTACTAATACAGATGACATCGATGCTGCTTTATCTCGAGTATATGACGTATGATACGATCATTTGGTACTTCTCTAATAAATATCCGTTAAGGGGCATCACGTAGTTGAGTATGAGATAGCGTATAGCCTTCACAAATAGAGCCGGCCGCCCGATGCATCGTCTATCATTTTTTTTGATGTGCTGATGGAAGTATACATTTCGTAGTAACTAAGGTAGTTGGTAGTACCAACCTAATTGAATATCATAACTGATTATATCGTTATTGCGTGTATGCAGTAGTGCGATGCCAACTATTGTAGTTATGGAGTATAGCGTAGGAGAAGATAGGGGACGGTGAGCGTCATGATGAAACTGTTGAAAAAAAATGAGTGATGAGCGGCGAAGCCGCTTCAACTCACAAAGGTTACTAGCTAACAAACTACTTAGGTAATTACCTTACATATTATAGGGTGTCAAAGTGACACCTGAATTTGTTCCTCAAGTAGTTAAATATAAGTAAATTAGATGAATTAGAATCATCAGACGAATCCGCAAATTATTGTACCTTAGTTGAAAACAGTACCTAGTAATAATAATGTAGTGCAAATCAACAGAGAATAAAAAGAACCCACCAAGAAAGTTGTGTGGTGAAGAAGGTTGCACACACTAAAAGTAGATGCGGAAGTGATCTCTGTATAAAGCACGGCGGGAAGAAGAGCAAATGTTCATTTGATGGTTGTGGAAAGAGAATGCACAATACCAAGGCCTTTTTAGAAAGCACGGTAGAAGAAAGTGTAATGTTCAAAATTGTATAAATAGAATTGCATATAGAGGTCAAGGTAAATGTATTGAACATGCAATAATAACACAGAATATCCAATAGAGTATGACAAACAAGCAAGGTAATGCACCATCATTTTACGAGTAAAATATTAGCTTAGTAGAAATTTACATCTGTGTTTGCAACAGACAACGCAATGGCCGATGCAGTAGTCAACGGTTAGATTCAACCCAAACGAACAAAAGCAATGAACACGAGATTACATTGGCTGCGTGAGAAAATGTCAACAACAATTCCGAATATATTGGAGACCAGGAAAACTGAACTATGCAGATTACTGGACAAAACATCATGCTGCCAAACACCACAAGAATATTAGAAGCAAATACTTAACTCTTAACACCACACATAGTTGTAGAGATGTTAAGAATGAATAGCAAGCAGCAGCAGCAGCATAGAAAGAAGAGTGACTCTCAGCGAGGGTGTGATGATCCAGCTGGAACAGCGAAAACGGGCACGACTAAGATCAGCAGTTAGACCTGACAGCCACTCATTCAGAGAGGTTAGAGAGGAGACTAGATAGCATCTCATAATAAACGATAACCTGTAGTTTACGAATATCATGAGCTGATATCACCATGTCAGTAGTAGGTTTATTATTGGATAGCCCACCCCAATCCCCAATTTTGGAAATGACGTTAAATCGCGTTTTGTTTGCTTTTGTGTTCTTGTGGATTGTTAGTAGTTAAAAAGTTATTTAGGTAGCATAAACTGGTTCAGTAAGTAGAAGTGCTTGATAAAAAATGGCCATTTTCAAAAGCATATCTACACTACAACGCTCATTTTATGACTACAAATATGTAGTAGAGGAGCCTTGTGCAATCTGCAATTTTAGGCCAATATTCCTGCTCAATTTATTGCAGTGGCTGATCATTCGACAATATTTTGAGTGAATGAGGGCTACTGTACAAATTCCAAAATAGGGTACCGCAGACACTCGTTTTTTTATTTACTGGGTTTATTCTCTGTTATTCTACTGACTTTTGTACAAATAGCAGAGAGTACGTAAGGGAAGTAGGGAAGTTACGGTACAAATACGGTTTCCCATTGGGCTCGATACATTTTGAGTTTTGACAACTAGCTTTTTTTAGTGGCTTGCATATTCATTAATGCCATTTCTTGGGCAGAGCCCTCCATTAGGTTCTCATATTCATAACCTATTGACCTTATTTCCTACAAACATGTGGAATAAAAACGACATGGCTTCACTTTGGGTATCCTATTTTATAGTGTGTTTGTTAGTGAAAATGATATAGTGTATCCTCAATTTATTGCAATATAATATAGTTTATATATAGTAAAATATTGTTCATTATTTATTCTTATACATATTTATAGCTCAAATACAGGATGGGATGGGTGTAGATAATGTATCTGTACATGTAGTAGCACCACTGTGCACATAATATAACCATGCAATTTTGGGTCTGTTCACAACGGATTTTGAGTAGTCACATACTAGTTCCTATGTTTAATTTGGTCCTAAGACGCCGTCATCAATTGATTTAGCTTGCAATTCTGGTCTAGAATGAGACTTTCCAACTTTGTTGACATCAATTATTGGCCTCTCCTCGCCAAATTCACACAGTGGCCCCTAACAAAAATAGGATACCAAATTTGCTCAAAAAATATTCCACGTGTTCGTAGGAAATAAGGTCAATCCGGCCGGCACTCTACCGACCGAGCTCGACTTACTTACCTTGGGTCTACTTACCCTACTTACCTCGGTAGAGTCTAGAGTTAAGCACAAAGTACTAGCCTCGCTTCGCTCGGCTAGCCTGCTTGCGCAGTAAAGTTGCCTTTTATCAAGTATGTTGTATTAGTGTACTTGTTCTGTATCTTCTTTGAAATAGAATTGAACTTAATTACCAATCAATCTACACTGTTTATCTTTAGCTATGTATGGTAGGTACAGCAGTGCCAAGAGCAGCCAGCGTTATGAGAACCCCATTAGGGATATAATGTTCAATAATTGAATGTACATGAATACAAACTGTATTGACGCTTAGTAGACGGCACCTCAAGCATTTCTGATATAGGCCTATAGGTCTCAAGTTTTTCTGATAAAGGAATCCCTTTCCTTCGGCTCCAGGCCTTACAACGAAATCTTTTTTCGTGTTCGTCTCCTCCGACACAGACTACTGGGGAACCATCTACTGCTGCACAATCTTTTATGTAGTTCCGCAAATGGCCACAATTGTTTTTATGTTGAATGTAATGATTTGGAGGTGGAAATTTAGTTGGAGAAAAGTAAAGCTTGGTGATTCTTTCTTCTGGTCTATTGTCTTTGTCACTATCAAACTTTAGTGGACTTAATCTTCTAAGTCCACGCACAGGCAAGATACTCCCAGTGTTCTCATTGTATATCTGATGAAATTCATGCAAATCTTGGCAATTTCCCTCTTCAAAAGGATTCGTCCGAGACACTACATCTGAATTCCCAATCAAATAACATACGTCAATGTAACGGAGATGAGAATTATCCAATGTTTCCATATGTTTACTCTCTGCAAATGAAACAGGAATTACCAACATACGAATGTGGTCTTTCCTCTTAATAGTATGTCTAATATTGTATTGTACATACTCTAAAGGGTACCCTAATCCTATTTCTCTTTGTGTTGATCTCTTGGGGTACTTTTTGAGTATATTAGATAGCTCCTCCAATCGTTCTCTTTCACATATGCTAACTCGTTGGTATAATGTAGACTTGGAGCGATCGTCATTCTTTTCTAATTTGCGCATCATTTCTCCTCTTTCGTTTGATCTCTTGGGGTACTGTTTGATTATATTAAATAGCTCCTCATCTGTGAATGTGCACCCATTTGATGGCAATGGTGGTAGTGGTAATGCTATTTCTAATGCTTTGCGTTTGCGAGTTGTAGCATATTTGTCTTTACTGTGTTTTGACTCTTTCTTGTACCATCTGTAGAGCTGACGATGCGTTTCATATAACCATATATCTGATTTCACATAACGATCGAGTGCAGCTACAAATTCATCTTCATCGAACTCTTCTAATCTTTGCAATAAATCAGATGCAGACGAGTCTCTATATTCAGATTCTGATAATAAGCCCATGCCTTTAAGTATTGCTCCTGATGCTAAATGTAGGTCCTCAACATCGTATTTCTTGACCCTTTTAGGTCGAGTTTTACTCATAGTGGATAAGCAGCTGTTATTGTGGTGATCTATAGACTATAGATTGTTGTTTATTAGTTTCCGCCACTTTTTTCGGCCGAAAAGTGGCTTTATAGCGAGCGCTCGCTGAAAACTTTTCCGAAGATCGTCGCACAGATCAATCTGCGCTCTGTAGACTTGGCGGAGTCTTAGGTCTCTACAATTGCGTAACATCCAGCCCCAGGTAGGTATCCTAATCTAACTACTAACTAACTTTGATAACCGTACTTCTTCTGTATGAACAATATGAAGTTATTAAAGGTGTGTGTGTAACGGCACCACCGAAGAACCATCCCCTGCTGCTGCATGGTTCGCTACAGACAGCCACCTGGACAGGAAATCATTGCTAAGAGCGTCATGACAGCCATAAGCGCGTGAAATGACAACCTCTCAAACAGCTCAATGTGCGTGAATGAGAGGGCTCAAGCCAGGGAGATGGCTCCAATATCATTCCTGCCACTTAGTGTGGGGATATTCTCAGCCTCAGCTAATGGTATGAAACATCCCACTACTTCTTGATTCTTCACATATTAAACCTAAACTACTACTCCTTGGAGAAACCAATGGGGGGCCCTGAGCACAACGGATGCCCCCACAAGAATCTCGCTCAACAAGATACGAGTTCTAAAGTACCACCGGTGATTGATAATACCAATATTTATCCAATAATAATATTGAAACTAACACCAATTAATACCAATCTAACTACCATTGAGATATTCCAGCTTGAACATATACCATCCGTATCTATGTCCCTCCTCAAAGCTATCCAATCCCTCCGGTAGTGGTGGAACTTCTTTCCCCTCTTCACTACTTAATTATTAATCACTATCTAGTAACGATGACAAACCAAGCGGTGATACCTACTTGTATCGAGTCTAATATCTACAACCATTTGCATCCGCAGGATATGCTCCTGGTTAAGACGGCCCAATTTTACCAACCTGATCCATGTAGTATAGACTACTCATATTGATACTACCATGTGGATACTAATCTATCCAATCAATCAGTGATAACTAAATGCTAATTCAACAGAGGTATTAACACCTCTCTTCGGTAGTTGTTTCACATTCTTACTAACCAATCATGACCAATGTTACCCGTGCTATCTTGGCCATACACAGTGTTGAATACTAGATGAAGTAAAAAGAAGAAGGCATTTAATTGACATCAGGTGTTGTCAGCCTATACGGTGTCCCTTCTTCTTTACTGGAGATGCCTGCAGTGCACGATCAATAGTATTAATACGTGTGCCTTGCTTTCCTACGGGGGTGGGTGTGTATTGCAATAATTGTAACGCGTTGCAATATGGTGTAATCTACCACAACCTCACCCATCATCGCCGGTACCTCAACAATATAATCAACTATCCGATAGAGTACAAAATCCCTACTACATCATCGACCACGATACCTGCTGTATTATTAACAATATATACAATTCCCCATCAACAGATAATCACGGCCGGCCCCCTTTTATAAGCCGAAGAAGACTTATGTCAAAGCTATATTGACCACCTTATATATACAACCACCCATCTATGCCATATTAATATTGATGCATCCCTCATTAGAGAATGGTGAATAGACGATGGAGTGCGGGTGTGCACTTATCCGAGTTCGTAGACCACTAGATGTATGTGCATATGATTGATGACACATCACATGAGACGAGATTGATACCATCAGGCTCCGGCGACGATGGCACTTCTACTCAATACACGTCACACAAACAAATATCCGAAGTACACACCCTAGGTGACTCTGCTGCACTGAAACGCCGAACAGTACAGGAGAGGATTGTTCCGATGCTGGTTGAGCGGAGATAGACGACGAGGAATCACCCATGAGGAATAACCAAAATGACGGCGCAAACCGAAATCATCACTCTGTCCCCTTTAACCCACCTACTATTGCCGTGCACAATTAATGACGATAGGATCTTAAGCTCTACAAAACCCATCAAGCAAAGTAACCTACATTGATGGGCCGCCATTGAGAGAGGCTCGACAATCACACAGAACAATGGCAATACAACAAAGAGTTCTCGCAGAATCAACCGCACGTGATCAACCGCGTCAAGTTTATTCCTTCCTTCAAGAACTACTTCGAACAGTATCATGTGTGAAGCTGGTATCTTAGTTCTAATCTCTATCTCTGTATCCGCAGACATCTCAGGAGTCTCATATCCCGCCGTAATATAATCTGAATCTTACTAAGTAAATCCGACAAGTAATTCCTATGGAACATGGTCTAATACGCAGTATTTGTGTCACCCAATTAAGTTGGGGGCATACTCCAAACAGGTTGGATATGCATACTACAATCCGATAATGTGAAGATGTGATATACTCTGCACGTTGGATGATGGATAGTACTCTCATCCCATTGATATATATGATCTAATACATTGATTGTATCCACTACTGCATCAAAACAACAGTAATCCGCAGCATATAACGCTTTCAGACTTGCTCCGATTTTGTTCTTAACTTGTCAAGTATATAAATACTACTACGAGTCCACCACCAAGGTAAACACTACTGGATGCGCTGACAGTCTGGTCATTACGTTCTAAGTTATACTCGACCATTTCTATCCACCTAGAGATGAGACAGTGGCCACATTATGGTCGATTCCTATGTAGAGTAGTCACAAAACAGGCTCTCCTGTACGACGATCTTCGGCTTTTTATTCTGAAAAGATACCGTTATTGCTCGATATATTCCACGCGTAGAAATATCTCTCTTCTTTTCTTAAGCTAATTGCTTTAGTGCTGATACGAGGCCGCCGGAGGCTGCCGAGAGCCAACATATCATCGTAACTTCAAGTATTATGCATAAAGAGAAGATGTCTATACTTTTTTTCTATAGTGGATCAATGATACGTCTATTTCTATGCAGCAAGTCTAGATAGAGCACATATTCTACCCCATTTTAGCATTGTATTACTTCTCTATACGTATGATATGCGTATCTAGGGTATGAGTTCATAGTATAGTATCTCGTAATATGCAGAATCTACTTTACTGCAGTATGTATTGGTTTGGGGTATGCTGTGCAATCGTTTTATGCATTTTTTATGCATATGTTGTTATGATATCATACGAGCATTTGCAATCCTATATCCATTGAGTTTGGGGCAATAATTCGATATGTACAGCCTTCTAGTACCCCAATGTTGCTTCTTTATCATTCCCAGTCATCTTGTGTACAGAGTAATAATGTAATAAACATTTTGTGCATATCATGTGTGCATTTTGTACTGTCAACCAATATCGTATCCAATCTGTCCCCCTAACAGCCAAACCACATTAGATATTTAGTGGAATCCATCGATATATATCCTCAGTTATTTGTATGCAATACTGTTGTTATGCTAGTATTGCAATATGTATCCTTCATAAGGAGGCGATCATATTAATTGTTACTTGTATCTAACAATTTTGTTGCAATCTAATCGATCATTACACCACACCCCAATGCCCCAAATCTAATACAGATACCGTACAATTAAACATTTACTATCATGTAGGGTATGGTGGGTGATTAAGATGGTGACTGCGGTAGCGTAGTATGATGCTCGTGTTGTGATGTATGTCATCAACTCAATAATTTTGGTAGTAGTGCACATCTTATTATATTTAGACGGCTTCAAACCGACCAACAAACGATAATCATGGGAACCTAATATTATCGTCAAATACCAGGATCATTATTGCAACCATTATAACCATCTCCATTGTATCTAGATGTACCACGCTCGAGCAATTGATTTTTTACACATCAGCGAAGTAGTAAGTTCGGAGTGATATTGTGAAACAATCACAATAGATATGTCAAATTAGTCCTTATCACGTTGGACTGCATGTAGTGTGGATATATTGATCCGGCTGCCGTACATTTATGACCATAATTTGCATGGTAATAGAGCAAGAGAAGCGGCTGCCATGATGTTTATCTCTTAGAGATTTGAATCAACCGCGAAGCGGTTGTAGATACATAACCCCACAATATGGATGGTATCTGGATAGCTGATAATATTCCGAAGATAGTCCGCCATGCCAACAGAGTATGTTTTTTGTGCTTGATGGCTGCGGAAAAGGGAACGCGAACACTAATTTCGAGACATGTGTACGGAAATGAACACATCTTTCGACGGACAGACTACTGTTGGCGATAGTTCTCGTATCCAGAGCACTAAGTAAATCCTAAAAAGAGCTAAATCTATCGCTAAAGCCGGAATGAACATATGTTCGTTTTGGTTATAGTTGTGCTCTAGTAATATGATTTTTTAGTGAAACTTTACCCGTTAACTGCCCACTATGGGTTCAAAGATACCCTACTTAATGCAGGCCGAGGCGCGCGCCGCACAGCCCCGAGTCTCTTTATCTAGTACAAGAGATTATGCACAGTATGAATTCATCCAGAAATGATTCAATGCTCAAAAGCCGGCCGAGCTGCTGCGTATGAATTGTATTCAGTTGAACTTTACCATTTTCATCTTTTTTAAACATGTCCCCCCCTACTGTAGTTGCCAAATGGTGCTAATAGGTATCGTTTTTTATACATAGTTTATCTTCATTTCATATTCACATATCCTCTGACGAGATACAAAGCAATGAATTGAGAATAAAGTACAACTTGCCATCCTTCCCAACAACACTACGAAGCTTCCCCTCGCATACCGAGCCCGATACCCGGAGCTCCTTGAGAGTATTCATTGCCTGTTCACGTTTCTCTTGTCTTCCAGAAAGTAGCTGGTCGTCATCATTATCATTACCAAGTATTTCTTGTGATGTAACTCCAAGTAGTTCTTCAGCAACTTTACCAAGACAAAGTATATCCATATCAGCAGATGCATCTTTTACATGCAGAGCAAACTGGAAAGTCGGCATTCCGTTATTCTTCTTTTTGCATAGCAATTTCATGGACTCAACGGAGTTACATTCTGGTATAATCCCACATACTTCAAATTGTACAGTGAATGAGGCAGGGGGTGATTTCTGAAGACATTCTTCAATCATGGAAAAGCCGTTATTCCTCATTTCCTGGGCAGCAGTGGCTTGCCTAGTATTCGATCTGGTTGTCGGGAGGATTGCAGAGGTAGGGTTAGACGGAGAGCCACCTCTTATTTTAACGTCATGTGCCGCTAACACTCGTTTGACCTCGTATGCATCAAATGGTAAAGGAGTTAGTGACGACTTTGCATGAACTGACAAGCCTGTGAAAATGAGTTCAGCAGATTGATGATTAGGGGGTCAGTTTAGGACATGTTTCGGCTAAAAAAGTCACTCACAAGTAGTTGCAGCCAAAGTAGGTAAATTGGCCTTATTGATATTCCGAAGACGTACGAAAGAGCCGATACGGATACTACTGTCCTCCCGTTGAATCAAGTTCCAAAGATTCTCCTCCCAAATAATTGCATTGATAACTCTACCACTAAGAGTTATAGGTGCCTGAATAGACTGGTGAGATTCCCCATCGCCACCGGAGAATGATACTTTGATAATCTTTTCAATATCTACCAGAACTTGCTCCGGAGGATCAGATGGTTGAGTTGATACACCTGGGATTGGTGGTAGACTGAGTGTGGAACGAGAAGAAACGAGAGAGCAGACATATGTAAAGGGAAGTGGACAACAAAATAGAGAGAAGAATCAAACAACAACTTACGGATCAGACTGTGAAGGACCTGTTCCATCCCATAATCGGATATATCCCCTGGGTGTATCCCGTCTTCGAAGTTCTTCGGGCATTGCAATGATGGAAGTAACAACTGCTGTCATGTCCCCAGAAGTAGATACTTCTCGATGATTATTATTATCATTGTCACTATTCCCCCCAATGCCAGAAATTGATAGGTAGCAGTTGGGTGAGACGGTGGGATGGTTTGATAAACGTTTTTGACCCCAACGGTACAGATTGTTAACTAATGGCAAGTTGTTGGTTTTGTTGTTTTGAGCAGAAGTACTCGTCTCGTCATTTGAATTGATATTATTACGAACTGCACTTGATGACAAAGACCAGTCGGTGGGAGAAGTGGAATTGATAATCTCATTATCGCCGGGACAGCGAGGTTGCTTAGGACTAACAACAACAATATTACTCCTTTGATGTATCCTCGCGCAAAGCTGAGCGTCGCCATTCCAAGCTTGGAGAATCACCTTTTCACAACAGATTACATCCCCGGCAGACTTGACGCGTGGTAACTTGGCCTTGTCTTTTGAGAAGATCATTAGTGTTACTGATGGAACATGCATCTCTTTTTGGTTACTACTGTTGCCATCGACAGTGGTGGCCGCCTCATCCTGTACCTGATTCGACAATGGTATTGTTTCATCAATCAATACAATTGCCATCATCCACTCTTGTGACCGAGTAAGTGACGGAGGTGAGAACCCTAGGACGATGCCATAAACTTTTATTCGTTGTTTTAGCTTTTGCATATTATTCTGGAGTAGTAGTTGGTGGAGGTTGGATAATGATACTACTGATCGAGGACGGATAATTGCATCACTGCCACCGCCGCCTTCGGAAGTTGATTCCCCTGCTGTTGACCTTGAGTTTGTACGACGATGTTGTTGACTATTGGTAGTGGTGGTACCTCGGAGACCGGCTAAACCTGGATTATTAGTATTAGTAGCACCTGCGACTGCAGCAGCATCAAGCATCTCTTCATCTTCTTCATCATCAAGAAGATTGAACATAATTGCATCTCCTACAGATGCCTTACTCTCTTTCTGTTTCCTTAACTCGACAAATCGTTTTACCAAATCACTCTGTTCACCGCCCATGCAATATCCTTTGCCGCCATACTTTATAGTATGTAAAGTAACAACGGCATCATCAATTATGAAATCAGTTTCATTACTATTATCAAATACAGACAGTGGCACATTCACTGGTGTCTCAACTAAGGGGGAAGTTGGTTGCAAGTGTAGTAACCGAGAAGAAGAGAAGGAGAGTCTGTTAGTGAAAACGTTTAAAAAAATGTAACCATTATGTATACAATTCATTCCAGAATGACAACTATACACACTTACCCATTCGTATTTCAACATCATCATTATCAAAATACAACTTTTGTGTTCCGCCAAATTTAATAGTTGATTTATCTCCAATACACATACAATACGGTGATAGTGTACCATAATCAACATCCCCTAATGGATTTTGGATATATTGCTGTGCATGTGGATTACTACTTGGTGCAATAATTCTTGGCATTATACACTCAGGCGGTATATTCAACAAGCTCATTAATATTGGTACAGTCTTCTTCTTTTGGGTACTACTACTCTCCTTCTGTAATGTATAATATGCATTAGATATAACATCGGCATACTTATTATAAAAGTAGATGCGTACTCTTTGTACTGAATGACGACTTTTGCGTTGCTTTTCATGTAATATTTGTAATGCACCTTCGGAGAAAGCAGTGTTTGTCATATTGGTAATTGTTGGGTCTGTAATTGCTTTAATGTCGTTGTTGTTGTTATCATTGGCTATGATTTGACATACCTCGATACTGAAAACACGTTTGTAGATTGTATTTAGTGGCCCGTCATTTTCATATGAATGATATGGTAACAACATTGTACTACTTCCAACTTCTTCACTTCCTTCCCCACCCACAGCACCCTCACCACCACTTTCTTCTTCTTCCCTATATAGCTTATCCATACGTTTAGTATTCCTAATATCCCATACTTTTAATATTTCACACATGTCAATATTAACTATTGAATTATATAAATCCAATTCTTGCAATTTAGTAGTGGAGTTATTTGTATGGAATGTATCTTCAACATGTGGTACCGCTTTCATGCTTCCATTCCACATTATACCACGTTTGCTACTTTGTTTGTTGTTATTGTTATTGTTGTTGTTAATTTTTGCCCTCTTTTTCTTCTTGGATGATTCCTCCCTGACAGCATCTTCTTGTGAAAAAGAATTAGCAGTATTATTGGCGACAAATCCCAATTTACGTTTAATACCACTAAATAATTTTGATGTGCGTGATGGTGTTAGTTCCTCTTCCTGTGTTTTAGGTGGTGTTGCTTCATCTTCTTCATTGTTGTTTTTAGACTGAGGACATGTATCACCACCTGGGGATGTTGACGGTAGTGGCATAGTCTGCGGTTGTGTTTCCAATTGCATAACACTACCGTCTTCTGTTTCTTCTCCTTCTTCTTGTTGTTGTCTGTCAAATTTCTTAGCAGTATGATTATTATAATCTTCATGTACCAATTGTCCATTTAATACGCTACTAAAGAATGAATCATCATCATCATTGTTATTAATCCCCTGAACTTCACCACCAACTGACATGTCCTCATCATCATTATCACTAGCAGCATTAGTTCCAATTAACCGGGCAGTTAAATATTGTTGTAATAATAATTTACGTGATTTTTTATATTGCTTATATGTCATAATCATACTACAGTTTTGAGCGAGGTTGCCAGTTGTTTCAGTTGTTTTATGTGAAAAGAAATCTATCAATGTTGAAGATGACAGTGCACTTTCCTCATCATTGTTATTAGTTGTTGTTGCTATATTATTATTAGTAATATTATTAGCCTCGGCCTCATTCGTCTGTTCTTTTCCACTGTTGTTTGCAGTGCTAGTGTCAGCAGCTGGTCCTTCTTGGGTAGCTAGACTTAATCCACTATCATCATCACTTTGTTGTGCATTATTACCATTACTATCTTCCATTTCATCTTGTTGTTGTTGTTGTTGTTGTTGGGGTCTCCCATCATCATTTTCAAATGTGGAAAAAACATCATCATCGGAACCACCCTCTTCTCTAGCACGACTACGTGTAATACGAGTGTTATTATTGACAGTAGAAGGACTGCCGAACAATGTACGTAGTGAATGGATTATACCGCTCATGGTTGTTTTATTAATTATCTATTATATATTTCGTACAACTGTCTCTCTCTCTCTCTTGTGTATGGTATGAGTCTCAAAATTTTTATGTACACATGAGTTTATATGCCCCTTTACGGGACCCACACGGGACTCACCAATGTGGAAGAAGTATGTTCGTATATCTTTTTTTTATTTTTTAACCTTATATAATATCCAAACTACATTCAACACATGTTCAATAAAACATCAAGCAATAACATCATAGCTAACATTAACAATATAAATATAAGGATTTGATAGTGCATATTAATTTATGTTTACTGTCTGATGGTATCGTCCGATCCTTATTATCTTAGCCATATGATGGAGCAAACAACTGCGAGTTGTAGAACACATGATGTGCACATTTTGATGTTCACTATGATTTGATGCCAACTCTCAATTTTGTTCAGATTGCCGATTGTAATACCACCGACAAGCACCGTTAATGTTAAGAGGGTTATAAGATGGTTGGTCTATATAGTTATAGCGGCCAGGGCACTTCAAATTCTACTTGGCCTAGGATACGACACCCAAAAAAAATGGTATCACTACAGCCTACCTAAAACCTGAATTTTGTTGTCGTTGCTATCAACAATGGTGGAATACATGGCCTATGTGGTAGGGAGTGCCTATCCTGCTTTATTAGCGCCGAGCTAACTAGATAGATAAACACCTCCTAATATATCAGATGCTGGAATATACTATATCATTAGTTTTATCTATATTATTAGTAGATGAACAATTGCAATAACTTTTCAAAACTCATCATCTTGCTAGTGATGTAGCAGTCAATATACCATGCCAACAAATCTAACCAGGCAGCTTCTTCATACTATGATATTTAAAGATAAAGAATCCTCCTCAACAATACCACTAATACCATTGGTTAATCATATAATCAAGCTAGCAATATAATAGAGTGGTGCCGACATTAAAAAAAATATTTCTACTTTGTGCAGCTATTGTGCCACCTACAGCGCCGCCAACCACATGATCTTCACATCTAACATTAGCAGAATGATGTTCTCTATCATCTCCTATATCCTTGGAAGCGTAGGTCGTCATATGGTGGCGGCAGAGAGGAAAGAGTAGCATAGGAGAGCCTCTGTAGTCTCAGGTTGAGTGCGAGTCCAGCTACCAATTACCTATCAGAGCCATTTTGATGCTGCCAAAACAGAATATAATGGCCTTCAGTTGCACACCTGTAGCTCTTTTGGAACATAGAATCACGCCATAAATGAAGAAACGTCAAAATCCTGAGTATCTCAGGATTTTGAGACTGTTTTGTATTAACTATGAATATGATTTGTCTAGAAGATATGAGTGGCTACTATTTTTGAGTGACTATTTTGTGCCTTGTAAAAATTTGCTGTCGTATTTGGCCAGGATACCGGCAACCTAGGATTGTGAGCTCCCGCCACTGCCGTCATGAATTATATGCCGTTTGATAGGTTCACGTATATATATATACAATCTCTTATTTGCCGCGGCAAAAAGTGTCTGGCCGTGGCAAAAGCGGTAAAAAATATTGGTTGTGCAAAACAAAAGTTAGGGGGAATGATTTTTGCCGTTGGGGGGCACAGCCCCTCAGCCCCCCAATCTCGCTTCCAGGCAGGGGATATGCCCTGGTATTTTTTACTGGCACTTTTAGTGCTGGTAGTGAATAAAAAAAATAAAACCGCCAAGCTGACCGGCACTTTTAGTGCCGGTGAAGGCCTCGCGATCTACTAACTAACTATCACTAAGCCACTATGAGCACACTGTAGGCCTCACTTGTGAAAATTAGATACCGGAAATGACTATAGGCCTCAAAATATGTCACACTAAAATAATACTGCTCTTAGTAATTCGCGAGGTCTTCACAGGCACTTTTGGTGCCAGTAAGGGTCTACTAACAAGATTGCTATTTTGTGCGGTAAAGTGCCGGTAAAAAAAATACCAGGGATATGGGTAGGATTATGTGCCACGTTGATTTTTTTCTTATCATTTGCTAAGAAACTATGTGATGTCGATCATCCCTGCGGGGGTGTAGGCTTATCTTCAAAAATAAAATAGATGCTGTCAAACCTTAGGCCAACCCTGGCCCTAAGCTTTCTCTAGATAGCCCTCGCCCAGGTGAGTCTTTCGATACCCTATTTGTCGCTGTCAATGGCAATTAAGTATATTAATTCATCATCTCTATTTTGCCATGATGTGCAGTAGTAAAAACTTTAGCTAGAAAAATAAAATAGATCATATCTCGGCCAAGTACCCCTAAGCACCTAAAATCGATAGCCCATATCTGCCCTATTATTTGATGTTGTTGATGGCTAAGTATTTTTAATTGTCGGTTGTGTTTCCTTGATTCCACGTACAATCACTAAGATTAGCAGTCACGAGTGACACCACATAAATTCAAGTAGCAACCCATCCTGTCCGTGTTTCACATCTCTTTTTATATAAACATGGCCTACTCTAGCGTCACTTCTATGAACAAAGTGGTGGCACCACAGTACTATTACTATCCTCACAATATGATCGACATTACTGCATATTCTATCAAATAATACCATCATTTATGGCCTTTTCTATATCCACCCAATAGAGAGAGGCACTATCTCAGTCTCATCTTATTCTTATCATCGCATCAACAATACTTGTATTTTGGTCTTAGTTGGGAAAGTCCTGGACAGGTCCTGGACATGTCCTTGGACGACCCCTTTGTCCTCTATTTTGCTGGACATAGGCATATTCGAGGGACAGGAGGACAACTTCACTGATTCAGTCCCACGTCCAGCCTCGTCCCTTGATTTTAGTCGCTAGTAACAAAATCTATCATATGAAATGAAACATTTTGTTATAAAAAATGATAACTATCAACATATATAGCATTGTATACACACTATAAGCCACAATGATCATTAACAAGTTCATGCATTGAGAGATACAACCATTTTCTAGCTTGGTTTATACCTTCATGAACAGCATATATATCAAATGTCCTAGTGTCCCCAGACAAGTGTCCAAAGTCCTGAAACATGCAAGGCAAATATGTGCTATGTCCAGGACATGTCCAGGACAGGAAAGGACATGTCCTTGGACAAGTCCAGCGTCCTGTCTAAATGGAGCATTTTTGGACATCCTCTTTGAAGACTTTCCCAACTAAGATTTTGGTATCTTCAATGATTGCCGAGAATCTACAACAATTCATGTTTGGATATATCGTGTTAACAAATATTCTAAGAGATACGGATGGTATAGACTGCAACAATACGATGTTTGATTGCTATAAGCAATAGGCGCCGGTCAATTCCAACGTAGCGTATCTTGTAGGAGAATATTTGGTTTGAGCAGGGGTATCCTCTAAGGAAATTACTAACAAATCTGAAATATGAAGATGTTCAAATTAATATAACCATTGCAACATTGTATATGACGTAGAATTGCACAAGGATTTCACATATGCAACTATTTTTGGGTTCCGATCACTAGTTTTTAAGTTAAAGAGTATCTGAATAGGCCGCCATAGTAGGCTACTAAGTGAAAATTTGCAAGGTCCTCTAATCTGACGCAGTGGCCTATGAAAAATGTGTTATAGAGAAGCCTAGGCAATTTTAGGCCAATCCTGTTCGCCATTTTTGTGCAACATTGTTGAGCGTGGAGAATTTTGTCTGAAACCCAAAATTCTATAGGATACCGCCCACGCCTATTGCTTATATTTATATCGTGCTCGAGCTGCTGTCAAAAATCCATCAGCAAACTTTTGCATAGTTACAATCAACAACAGGGTAGCATAGAGTAGTATATCAATACAGATACATGATGATATATACTTCAATATTTGTCGGACAATTACTGGTAGTAGATATATTGTCGGCAATGCTCCTTTCTCTAAACACTACTGTATTTTTAATTTGATTGACAAATAAACAACAATTACTCTTGCTCACTGCACGCATTCGATATTGCTTTTGTTCAGCTATCAGCTACTTGAGTTGGCTGTATATACTCCTAGAAGGAGTTGTAATACTATGGGCATTGGTACAAGTTTTAATGTTTTGGATACATACTGATTCTTTGTGTCGCATAATATCTACTGGAGATGGCATATAAACTACTGGCAATACGCAACTTGGGTACTGATGCTCTCCAATGAGATGATAGCTAAGCATATCTATTCAGTTGAGTGGGAGTAGATTTAAAGGTATCTAACACCTACATATAAAGATATTAATCTATATTCTTTTCTATACTATTGGCATTTGCAATCATCTATTTCAATAGTGAAAAGTGTTGCAATCTCATGTTTGTGCATATCATACATCAAGGCCTAGGCGGCAGCAGTTTTCACTAGGACCTGTACGAGTGGCAGAAATAATTGGTTCTAGAACATCTCAGAGAATTTTTTATTTTCCGCCATCTCAACTCCCATCAAGATTGTCAATTGATGAGCTCAATATGGCTGATCTATCGACCTTCATTAGTTAATGAATAATCATAGTTTGAGGACGTTTGATACTACTACAGAAACCTTAGATCGTCGTCTTTGCAGCGACCCAATTATCATTATGCATTAATTTAGACTGCATTATGATTTTTAAAGTCAAAGTCAGATGATAAAATATATGCACATGTTATATTATGATGTGATATATCATTGATTAATCCTTATTGGATTGTGTATTGAGTATTCTACATTACTTTGATAGTATTGGGACGAGGCTCGGGCGTTAGATCTCAGTATACGATTGTTGATTGTGGTTTTAATCAATGTTTCTACCACGTGTTGTTTATAATTTTGCAAATTTATCAACGAGTTAGTTTGGTGGTCAAATGGGTACATTGCATCGATTAATACCATGCATTTGTCGATAAATAGGGTGTTAGTTATGTATATTATAGTTGGGAGGGCAGTTGGGGTGTTTAATAATGTTTAACAAAGTTTAAATTTGGTATTTCTCAAGAGTGTGTCAATTATCTAATTTTTGGTGTTGATTTAATAAAGAAACGATTGGAAACAGAATGTTCGTTAGTTCACGTCGTTGGGTATTAGTTAGTTAGTATTGTCATTGTTGTTGCGGCATCTTCCTTATTTGCTACGTGATTAAGAGTGTCAAAGGGAGGGGGTAAATTATCATCCAATGTCAACTAGAATACAAAACAAATAGATGAATTGGAGGTAAAACTCTTCCTGATTAAATAGCAAATCAGTTATCTATACAAGGTGATATACCTTCATTGATTTGCATCGGAAAGAAGTACCAAACACAGTAACATATAGAACAAGGAGTCCATTACTGAGATTAAAATATTGCATCCTTCAAAGGCGATCAATATAGCTGGAGTTCTCGAGTTGTCCTCCTCCAACAATCTCCTTTGAAAGTAGTTTTGTTTATTAAGCATTGGGATATATTAATACATCTCTGAAATCCAATTTCAGAGATGAGTAGTATAAGTGGTGTTGTGGTATCGGATACATGCCAACTTTAGGATAGAAGGTTGAAAGTACTTCCCATGAATGGTTCAAGGAAGCATCCTTCGGCTAGATTGGCATCTTTCTCCAATAGTAGGTTGATTAACAGTGCAAGCATGCTCATGACAAGCTTCAACTGTCGCTGTTGCAATGTCTCGTTCGATCCCTTCGTCTCTTCTAGTCGGTTTATAGTTCGTTCAGACCAAACGAGTACTCCACTCTCTTGCTTGGTAAGGCAATCAGATCGGTTGGGATCAATAATAATGGCAACAAACTTTTCCAATTCATCAAAAGTACCTCGGGCCTTTCCTTGCATACCAAGACTGTGAGCTGTCAAAATCTTGTGTGGATAAGCAAGGCATAACTTGGATGATGAACCGACTTCCTTCGACTTATCCTCGAGGGTCTTCAATGTTTTGGCAATGCCTGCATCCACTCGAACAACACTGACAAACTCTGCAGTATCCTTGTCGTGTAAGAGAAGAACTGCAAGCTCGGAAGACGAAGCGTCCAGTGTATCAATTGGAATGTATGTCCTTCCTGACGTCGCTGGGAGGAGGCTCCTA
>Ga0214479_100358_pt1 | contig 28270 bp, 20 predicted proteins | sample M1_20Mar14CPVII9_5_FD_165054 | JGI IMG/M metagenome (GOLD analysis project Ga0214479, IMG submission 165054) | Marine eukaryotic communities from Monterey Bay, California, United States - M1_20Mar14CPVII9sort6BwellE14 | ecosystem: Environmental > Aquatic > Marine > Unclassified | place: USA...
AACATATCATTCAGCATATCATCTCACTTCTACATACTTTATCTGTTCTCTATACGTACAATGTCATAATCTCATGTGTCATTTGTCATTTGGCACATGCTGAAAGGTCTATACTACTTCAATCACTTCAGTTTATGCTCAAAGTATCCAATGAGATGTTGAGCAATTGTAAATGAAAAGACAAGTTTCGGTCCAACTACTAGCAACTTTGGTGTTAATCCTTTAAAGAGACCTCCGATTCCTTCATTCTGGATCAAGCGCTTGAAAATCGTAATTCCACCTTCCGGTGAATCAAATGGACGGTTTTGTATCCTTGTTTTGATAACATCTAACGGTTGTGCAACAGATATACTTGCCGTGGCTCCACAACATGACGCTATAGCATCTTGAGTCCATGTCGCACGATTACCAACATCTCCTACTCCCATCATAGTCTTTGCTGCCTGATTTCCTCCAAATAATGCAAATGATCCTGGAGCATTACGAGCAACCGTCCATCCCGCACCTCGATACAATCCAAATCCTTCCTTGGCAAAGATTTCTATAACTCCTCTTCCCTTTAGTTGTTCTGGATGAGTTTGAGCCATGACTTTTAGCGCATCAAGAGGTAGAAGTATGACTAATATCATATGGAGCAGATGATGTATAGATGTGTCAGAGTATACACAAAGTGCTCATTGCCACAGAATCATGCACATTACTTACCTTCACCGATACCAATAAGCGATCCACTTGTAGCCGATAACAATGTCCTTCCAGTTTTGTGACCAAATCGGTCATCAAAGTCTGCTCCAAACTTCTTTGTCATGCGATCAAGAACTACAGGCTGCCCTCCGAACTTATAGACGCGCTGGAGAATCTTATAAGCAGCTCCAAAGCCCACGCCAGGAAATAGACTACCCCATTTTGTTATGACACCCTCACTTGCAGCGTTTCTGAAGATTGCAGTATTAAGATTAGATGCCGTTTGTGCTGGTGAACTGAGTATGATTGTTTGTGTTTCTGTTGACATTAATCGTTTCGCAATAGTATCTACAGGGTGGAACAGAGCAAGCTCTGATACGCCAGCTACTGCAGAACCGATAATCCTAGCCTTTGATTTCCCTTTGCCAGATGCAGCAGGGCTAGTCGCTGTAATAGAAGAATCTTCTTTTGTAGTAGTATTAGTCATGTTGTTGTCGAAGATACGGAAGTATGATACCTTATAGATTGAGAAGTGTTAGTAGTATGACCGGGTAATCTTCTTATGTTGTTGTCTATACGTATTAAGCAGAATGTATGAGTACTGTCTACAGATCAATAGGGTTGTGTGCTTTGTTCTCTTTCACATAGGTGTCATGCGTCGGGCCAGTTTATTGTTGATTGCATTGCAAATGCAAGATTTTCTAGATCCGTTCGATCGCCAAAGCCACTCTTGGTGACGGACCTAGATATAAGTATATTTTATCAGATATAATTTTATCATTACTAGTGTGCCTCGAGGAATAATATCATCCCAAATCCTCCTAGGATTTTTCATACATATCACAAGGTCCAACTGTATGTGCCGGTTTTTCCATCAAAGCCAAAATCACACTCTCATAATTTCATAAAATATCAACACTCTATCTACTACGGCGATGGCATCTCTTACGGAACAACCCACCGGACGGCGTCGTCATCGTATAGCAATGGTATGCGACTTCTTTTACCCAAGGTACGGTGGAGTAGAAAATCACATGTGGTCATTGGCACATAGTTTACTTCAAGCTGGACACAATGTTATTATAATAACACATTCATATCACTTTCCTGATCATGACAAATTTGATATTGATAATAGAAAGTCAGATCGTATGAGAAATAAACGATGGGCAGGTGTTAGAGTATTTCCTGGAGGGTTAAAGGTATATTACTGTCCATTTCTAACAATGGTAGATGAAGTATGTGTACCAACATTTACAGTGACCTTTCCACTTTTACGGTGGATATTAATAAGAGAAGGGATTGAAATAGTTCATTCACATCAGGCAACATCTGCAATGGGGAATGAGGCTATAACATATGCTGCAGAGCTAGGTCTAGGAAGTGTATATACTGATCATTCTTTGTTTGGATTTGATGACCTTGCATCAATAGTTTTGAATAGGGTATTGAAAGTAACAATGTCTACACTCGGTGCAGCTATATGTGTATCACATACATGTCGAGAGAATTATATCTTGAGATCAAAAGTGCTACCGTCAATTGTTCATGTTATTCCCAATGCAGTTGATACTACAAAGTTTACACCAGATCCATCCAAACGCGACAAGAATGATAGAGTTAAAGTTGTTGTGGTTAATCGGTTAGTATATAGAAAAGGAGTTGATTTACTATTGGGCGTGATACCAACAATATGCAAAGCTTTTCCTAAAGTTGACTTTATAATCGGAGGAGATGGTCCAAAGAGACAATCTTTAGAAGAAATAGTACAAAGAGAAGGACTTTGTGATAGAGTTGAGTTCCTTGGATTCGTACCACATAAATCTGTTCGTGATGTATTGGTCCGTGGACATGTATTCCTAAACTGCTCATTGACGGAATCATTCTGTATAGCTATACTAGAGGCGGCATCAACGGGTCTATTTGTGGTATCAACTAATGTTGGAGGAGTGCCAGAAGTATTACCCCCAGATATGGTCGAATTAGCAGATGCAAATATCGATGCTCTAGTTGAGAGATTGTCAAAAGCATTATCTGAACGAATTGAAACAGTAGATCCATTTGAATATCATCAAAGAGTAAAGGATATGTATTCATGGGAAAGAGTGGCAAATGAAACAGCTTTGGTATACGATGAAGTATTGAATAAACCAAGGCTTACGTTCTTACAACGATTAGCTAGATATAAAACTGTTGGATGGATAGCGGGATATGTCGTTTGCTTCTTGGCAATTACTCAACATTTTGTTGTGTCAGTAGTCGAGTGGTGGCACCCTAGAGATAATATTGCTACAGTTCCTGATATATGCATAGAAGAAAATGGTGCTAAGGGCGACAAGAAGAAACATAGGTAGAATACAAAACACAATTTATATCAAATCTAATAATAGCTTATAGTTTTAAGCAGTGATTCATTAAACCCCTACCAAATCTATAGCATGATACCGATACCATATCCATCCTATAGCAACATTTTACCTATTTTTTCTTCTCACGAACAAGGTTGCCGCCTGGCCCACTCTTGAACCGACGCCCAATCGATTTGTCTTTCTAGATCTCTTCCATGTTTCTTCATTCTTCGTCTTTCGTTTACGACCACCCGAACCACGTTCTTTAGAAACACCACATGATAAACTTCCTCTTGCAAATAATGTAGAAGATTTAGACGGTGCCGAGCCAAGTGTAGCTGATATAAGTAATTGTCTTTCTTGATCGGCAGCAGTGGTTGCATTGTATGACGATTTCCCACCTTCATCACTACCACCTCCGCCACCAATGGGTACTACTTCAATATTAGTCTGGTCAGTCCTATGTGGTGTATCACCACCCATTTTATATTCATCTTCAACAACGAATGTTGTATGTTTACCCAATCGTTTCTTTAGTTGTATCTTATGTTGTTTCTTCTCTTGTTTTTGTAATTGTATTTGATTAGCGCGCTGTGTATCCACCTGTTTGAAGAAATCTTCTGTCAACAAATCATCGTCATCTTCTTCAACTTCGGAAGAAGAATCATCACTCTCTTCTTCCTCTTGTTGTTCTACCACTATATCATTCTTCTTCTTTCGCTTCTTCTTTAAGAGTGATGTTTCCTTGGCTATCTTGCGCTCCTCATCACGTATCTTTTGTGTAGTTTTACGGGCAGAGCTACCCTTCACTTCTTCTACAGCATCGTTATCGTCATCTTCTTCTTCTTTATCATTATCCGTAATATTTGTATTGTTATCAACATCACCATCCTCGCCATCATTATTCTGTTCATGTTGCAAATCATCATTCATCGAAGGTGCATCATCATCATCACCAAATACAATCTTTTTATTCTGTATAGATGATGATGGTATGCCACCAGACATACGCGCTTTGGCCGCCACCTTTGCTTGCCGACTAGATTGTCTCCTCATATTGCAAGTAGTGGTAGTAGTATAGTATTGTAGGGACAAAATTGTGGTTCACTGGCGTCCTTATTTTGGCGATCAAACCTTGGTATACTCTCATAGGTGGATTTATCTATGGGATACGATACCTGAAGACTCGATACTATAACATTATTTTATTGGTTGATGTAAAAAGTGATAGTATTATACAGCGGCACGGCTCGATAGCTAAGATTACAATACACGATAGGTGTTCACATTTAGCTATATTGCTATATCCATATATAGATTAGGCTTCGACAGATATAAAAGTACAATAATTGCAACAACCTAGAAGTGTTTCTCGAATACAAACATTTAATAATATACAACATACGACAAAAAGTTATGTCATCATCTGCTACTACACAAACTAAAACAAAGACGGGAGTATTCTCTCGAGCTAGAAAACCAGATACAGATAATGATCCGAATGTTGGTGAAGGACAAGTACGACGATCTATATCAATCCGTCTCATCCGTCATGGCGAATCCATGAATAATCAAGTATACCATGATGCAAGACGTATCTACAAAGGAGGTACACCCGAGTTTGATCTAAAGGGATGGTTGAAGTATGTAGATGAGCGTCGTGTTGCTGATCCGGGTTTGTCAGATATTGGCAAGGTACAAGCGGAGAGATTGGCTGGTTATCTTGAACCACATTTGAAGAATCAATCTAGTAAACCAGTGAGGTTTATTGTATCACCAATGAGGAGAACTATTGAAACTATACTGCCCACATTAAAGGCATTGGATGCAGAGAGTAGAAATGTCTTGATCAATGCATTTTACTTTGAGAGTGAAGGTTGTCACACCAGAGAGAAAGTAGAACCAGGAATGAATGCTAATGAAATCAATACTTCACTATTGCATCCGGCTGGTGTAGAGAATGCTTCATTTGAGGGCTTCCCTAATGGTCCAGAGAATGGATGGTATTCCAATGGAACAGGTCCGGAGACAAGACCTGAGTCCGAAGAAAGAGCAGCTAAATTCTATCTTTGGTTAATGGAATACCTAGATAACCAATTGGAAGAACAGGTTGATGATATTTATGATGCCGGGGTAACTAATCCCGGTGAAGAACATGAAAAATGCGCTGACAAGCTGGCTATACGTACCAGAAAAAGACGAACTGCTATTCTAATTGGCCACGGTGACTTCATGAGTTTATTATTGAAGCGAATAGTTTCAGGTTTTGGGCATAGTGTTGAGAAAGAAGCAGTACCTCACAGAAGTGCATTTGTACACAATAATACAGGCATTACCGAGTTGGAATATTTCGGGAATGGACGCTTCTTGATAATGTCTCAGAATAGTGTACCTCATTTATCAGATCCTGACGGTATGAATTACATGACTGGAGGTAGCTTGAAAGACGGCTGGACTTACCTGATGCCTACAGATGGGGCACTAGACTCGGAAGTATCGATAGCTTTTTCAGATGAAGTTCAGCCTCACGTTCAGGAGCAAACTGAAGCTCTTCGAAGTTTATATCTTGATTGTCAGACTGAAGAATCAAATAGTGATACTGGAAATGAGGTTTCTATTGTTGTCAAGCGTGGCCTACAAGTGGTAGGATGTGCAAAACTCAACGAAAAGACTGGAAGACTCCGAGATTTAGTGGTTAGACCTTCTGCTAGAAGAAGCCAGGTCGGTAAGAGTTTGATTGAAGCTGCGAAAGAGCATGCAAAGAAAAGCGATCTTGATAAAATCGTGGCAGAACCCAACACCTCAGAAGGTGAGCAGTTCTTTACCAAGCTGGGCTTTGATAAAGATAATGATCAGTATGCATGGAGTGTAAAAAACAATTGCAAGCTATGATGTATAGGGCTAGATAGATTTTGCTGTTAAGTAACTTGTTTGGCTTGATTCAAGATACATTCTGCATACTATTCCTCTATCCACATAATTGAATAAATGTTATTCAATGCTTATTTTTCATATACCCATGCATCTACAGTCTTCTTCCAATCATTGACGCCCTCTGGGAACCACATTGCAAGCTCGTGTGCAGCAGCCTCGGGACTATCACTTCCATGACAGATATTGCGTCCAAGATCGATAGAGTAATCACCACGAATAGATCCGGGCTTTGAAGCCAGTGGTTGTGTTTCTCCCAACATTTGACGTCCCTGTGCAATAATATCTTTTCCTTCCCAACACATGCAGATGATGGGACCCGATGAAAAGAATTTAGTAAGCGAAGGGTAGAATGGCTTCTTGGCAAGGTCCTGGTAATGTTTCTCCGCCATCTCTGTAGTAGGCCATACCATTTTCTAGAAGATTTTTTTTAGTTACGAGGTGATAGAGAGAGATATGACAAATGTTAGTACATGTGGTTTGCCCAAATCATTGAAACTACATATTGAACACAATCATTTACATGATGAAACAATACTAACGCGGACTTTCCAGGCCAACTAATTTGTATCCACGCTTCCGAGTTAATGAGGGATCGAATATCAGAATCGACTTCATTCAAAAATAATAGTATCAAAGTTCACAATATAAATATAACCTTGGTTTACCTTCTCAAATCTAGCAATGATATCTCCAATCAAACCCCGTTGTACTCCATCTGGTTTGACAGCGAGGAAGGTACGTTCTTGATTTGTTCCTGCGATTCCATGTACTGGCAAACCCCCACATGATGCAATTGACTTGTTTTCATATTGATTGTAAGTTACTACTGCAGCAGCAGTGGATGCGGCAACAAGGCTGACTAGTTTAGATGCTGTTGGGGCAGTGGATCGTGTTGCCATTGACTGTATGTGCATATGGACAATGCAAATATATTGCAGCAATGCAAAAAAGCATGGTTATGTTAGTTGTTGTTGCAATAATAATATAATACTACAAAATAACATACCGATAGGGCACGACGAGTGACAGTCCTACGGGAGGCTGTGGCAGCAATGGAGCGAGTGGCAGCGGAGAACATGATGATGGTAGATAGTGTAGACTGCAGAGAAGAGGGGGGATTGTGTTAGATTATTTGAGGATACATAAGATGTGCACAAAAAATACAATACTTCGCCAAGCCAATCGCTACCAACACAACAACATCCTTTAGTACACATAGCAAGCTTGCAATACATGAAACCACTATAGCACAGTATATTATCAATAGCTCTTTCACCTTCGATTGATTGTGTGGAGGGTGGATGGACCGACGGTGGAGAGGAGATTTATTTTGCGGCACATTCCACGTGTCTCGTGAATAAAAGAACATTGTTTTGACAATGACTGACCCTCTAATAGCCTCATTGTATGGCGGTAGATCATATTAGAGACCTTATATGCTTAGTATATAATTGCAGGTGATTCTTCACTTCATCGATTTCTATATCGAAGAGGGGCATAGGCAGGTATAAGGAAGAAATCACACACAAATATTAGAAGATCCGTGTGGTAGAATGGACAACAAATAATAATGGATTCATCTTCCCAAACATCAAACTCAGTAGAACCCTCGAATAATAAAGACAGTTGTGTAGATAATCACATCGTAGATATAATAAAACCTCCGCTTAAATCATTATCAACAGGAGAAGACTTTTCATCACCCAACAACACAAACAATATGTCTCAAAGTAGAATACCCCGAACACTCCTATTGGCAACACTCTACTCTTCAATATCTGGTTTATTATTTGGATATCAAATGGGTATAACAGGTGGAGCATTACACTCTCTTCAATCATCATTGGAATTGTCATCATCTCAAAGTGAGAGTATATCATCACTATTCTTTATCGGATTAATGGTTGCTTCTCCATTTGGTGGATATGCATGTGATAGATTAGGAAGACGTTCAAGTATGTTATACATGGATGCACTGTTCATATTGGCAGGCATAATAATGTGTATAGCTCCAGATTATAATACCATGTTAGCTGGAAGATTTATCGCCGGTTGTGCCTCGGGTATATCATTAGTGGCAGCTGTGAGTTACTTAACTGAATTGGCAAGTGCCGATGCATCGTCATTAACACACCGAGGTGCATTAGTATCAACTGTTGAGGCATCAATAGCATTTGGATTTCTTGTGTCATACTTGGCTGCATATATATTGATTGCCTATGTTGATGTTGATGAAGGTTGGAGATTATTGTTTGGAGTAGGAGTAGTACTATTGGCAATTATCCAATGGTTGGGCATGAGGAAAATGCCTGAAAGTCCAGAATGGTTAGCTGAACAGGGATTTCATGATAAGGCACATGCAGCACTCCGAAGAATTGTACCAACCCGAAGCAGCGGTGGAACGGGAGATGAATCATCATTATCAGGGAGAGTAGCCGAACTTGAAGCTGAAATTACCGGTATATCTGAAGATCGTGTTCCACTTGAATATGGAGAAGTAAACTTCTTCATGCTAGATGATTGTCCTGCAATATCACACTATTGGAGACAAGCTGTGATTATTGCCTTTCTTGCGATAGCTGAGCAGTTCTGTGGTCATATTAACATACTCAATTATGCTCCAGTGATATTTGCCGAGGTGTTTTACAATTATGAGGAAGAAGAGGCTGCCGAACTAGGCGAGCCAATGGCTTCCGAACTTCTGACGACAACAATTATACTTGGCGTTGTCAAGTTTGTCATTACAACATTCGTGTTATTCGAGGTAGATAAGTTGGGCAGGCGCTTCTTACTGAAAGCTGGGGCAGGAATTGTAACTGTATCATTACTCTTTATGTCCATCGGATTCAGTGTCAAGTATGAGGAGAAGAAGGTAATGTTAGATACCGGTGAAACTGAATTTGTTCATTCCAAACTACAAGAAGCATTAGTATTAATTGGTTGTTCTGGAGTTGTGGCCGGATTTGCCTTAAGTTATGGACCAATAACATGGCTTGTGACATCCGAGTTGAGCCCCTCTTCGATTCGAGGTCGAATGCTTGGTTTCTACACAGTCTTGACACATGGATGTGCGGCATTAGTATCATACACATTCTTATCAGGACAGGAGAAACACGGTGAAGCATATCCGTTTTGGTTATACTTCTTTTGCAGTTTGGCATCTTTTGCCTTCATCATTATAGCGGTACCAGAGACTGGTGGTGTGACATCAGAACATGATGTTGAGAGTCTGTTGGATGATACAGTATTTTGGAGTAAACACAACCCACTATATAGATGTCTTGCTCCATTGCTTGGTTGCCCTTGTCCTACTCCATGCAGGAGTTCTAGACAGGAGATAACTCACGGTATCGACTCATGTTTTGATGATGATGAGCAGTCAATACTAGGCGGTCTAGGTGGTAGGAGACCGTCCATCTCATGAAAAGAGAAACTGTAGTCCTAAATGTATAGCTTATATATGCAAAACCCTTTCTTTTTTTATCTTTAGACTTCCACTCTGTTTCTCTTTCCATCCGTAGCTTATATCTTATGCATCAAATATAAAGTTTTACTCCGTCTTTTTCTCTTCTTCTTCACCACTACTCTTTCTCCTAGATGCTCGGGTGACACGCTTGTTACTTCCGCCCCATTGTTTCTGAACCTCATCAGATGTATACTTGAGTAGTGGATCTAACCCACCCCGACACATCTTCCACGCAGTAGAAAATAATGGATCACAGGGTACACCAAATGTTTTCGTCTTACATGCCTTCCTAGCATTACTCTTCACATTCATATCACGACGGTAAATATATCCCTGATGTCCCTCCGCCGAGCCATGCATAGATGTTGGTGTTTGATGGATCAGTTCAATGTTGAAGCCATAATCATCAATCATTAACCGTGGCGCATGATAACAAATTAGATACTCCGATTTACTATTGTTAAACATTTCAGCCAACTGATGGAATAGACGGGGTGGGAAACCAATATCAAACATGTAGACATGTGTAAAGGGATCAAAGAAGTTGGCTTCGGTAATATCCCCGTGTGATAGGTAACAACCATGTCCAATCTTTGACTCATTATCATTTACAACACCCTTGTCAACATCTTCTTTAGCAGATTTCAAGACATGCTCCAAATTAGTCATACCAATCATCCATCGGACATGTTCCATTTCAATACCATAACTAAAGTCTACACCGGGAAATTGTGCTACATGTAAGTTTGGCTTACCAAGACCACATCCAACATCAATAAAACGACTAGACTTTGACAAGCCAGTATGTTCAATCATTAAATTTGTCATCTTTTGCATTGAACCGGTAGTTAATTCTCCGTAGATGGCACCACCGTGTCCATTACCACCTAAACTACCGGAATGTTTATGCACAATATGATATACGCGTTGGACGTTTGGTGGTATTTCAATTGCTTTCTTATTTAGACCAAATGGTAGTTTCTTTTGTGTATCGTCACGTTTTGTGGTAGTATCATTTAAGTTGAGAGATCGACGGGCAGATTTGGCAGTCGACTTCTTATTCGATGCAGCACTCTTCTTCTTCTTTCCTTCTACTGGCAACGATGCTGTTAATGCTGGTGTTACAACCTTGGACGAGGAGGCACTTTGCCGTGGAGGTGTTCGTGGAGTTTTACGATTTGGTGCATTAGATGTGGTTGCCGCTGCTTTTGATGGCGATGAACGACGCTTGGTTGGGGTTGACGATGCTGCCGCCTTGTTGCCCCGTTTACGAGCTGATGGTGATGACATGGTGTAGTAGGTGTTTGTTGTGGTAGTGGATAGTAGTTGAGTTATTGCAATGATTGTGGTGGCAAAATCCAATAAGTTGAGTGTTAGTTGAGAGCGTTGAACGAAAGTTGGTACCCCAGGGGATAATAGCCAAGTCCCCTAGGGAAAATGTACCCTTTTTTGTGGTTAGTGGTTTGTTAGTCAGTTAGTTCTATGACCATTGAAGTATTCTACTTCTCCAATTCATAAAGTAGAAGTATCGATTGTGTTGTATGATAAGCGTCAGTTGAGAGTTTGGTTCGACTGGTAATTGTGAGTTGCAACACGAGAAAATAAGGAACATCAATTCATACCCTAACTTAACTCAGTCTCATACAACATACTACACTCATACCTAATACTCGTATTGTATTAATACAGTACATCAATAAAGGTACGCTGTAGGGGAAAGCAAGAGATAGAAGTATTGGTTTGTTAGATTTAATTATATCTATTTGCCTTTGCGGTGTCCAGCAGGGAAATCATTACGACCTAAATATTGTACATACACTAACTCTACTTTGTAGGTACTAACAAATTACATTAGGAAATATAAACAAAACATGGATGGCAATCTAAGACAACGGGGATGGTCAATACATTCATCAGACAACGACCATACTAGCAGCCTACAGCAGCAAAGACCCCGAGCTGATACAGATCTCACGTGTGATACTCATGATACATTAACATCAACTGATAAGATACATTTGTTAAATAATGCATTTAATGATAATAATACTGATGATGCTACTAATGATGATGGCAATGTTAAAAGGATGGCTACTTCTACAGCTCACAGGAGTAATACACCTAACAATAGTCATGAGGGTGGAGGGGATGATATGCTTGCAATGTTTGGAGATGACGAGTCCGAAGAAGAAGGAGAAGAAGATGAGGGTAAAGTTGAGCCACCCACGAAACGCCAGAAAACGGGGGAAGATAATGAGTTTAGTGTGTTAAACGAAGATAGTGACGATGATTCATCATCTAGCTCATCCTCGAGTGATGAAGATGATGATGAGGCCAGTAATAACAATAATGGCAAGGAAGATGATAAAGCCAAATCATCAGCAATAACAGAGACAACAAGACCACACATTGAACTAACACAACTTCAACAATCTCAATTAGACAATGCAAAGAATAAGTTATCAAAATGGGCAGCAAGGTTATTCGATCCGAACCGTCCTCGCGGATTAGTCGAGGCACCACAGGTTATACCATTAAATGATGAATTTCTAACTGCATTTGGTAAAAGAGAGAAGGAAGATGATGCACGTATTGGTAGGGACATTGAAATTGATAAAACATCCTTAGATGCAATTGATGTTGATTCAGATGATGATGATGATTTGGATAAACAGAATAAGAAGAGTAAGAAGAAGGAAGATTTTAGTCAAATGGACAAGAGTAAAGTGAAGATTGCAAATCTATCCTATCAAACAACGACAGCTACTATTGCACGTACTTGTGAGGCAGTTGGTCCAGTTGTTGATGTCAATCTCATACTGGATGATAATGGACAATCCACGGGACGTGCATATGTTGTATTTGAAGATCACGAAACGGCTGTAACCTTTGTAGAGAAGATGCATGAAAAACAGTTGGAAGGACGAACACTGTATATTGGACTAGCATCCTCGTCGGGGCGTAAAAGTCTAGACCCATCCAATAAGAAACAAAAAAGTCGTTATTGGGAGCGTGATATATCAACAAAGTGTAATAGTTGTGGAGAAGTTGGACATATAGCACGGAACTGCCCGAATGAAGAAAAGTTAAGACCCTGTTGTCTATGCGCAGGTTTTGGACACGAAATGTGGAGTTGTCCAATGAAATCAGTATGTTTCAACTGCGGTTTGCCAGGTCATGTCGTACGTGATTGCAACCAACGTCGAGGTTTACCACAACGTCGGGTATGTACTATATGTTATAGGAGTGGACATCACCGTTTTGATTGTCGTGAATGGCCGTGGGATGCCCCCTCACGAGATGCATTATGTATGCAATGCGGACAGAAGGGACATTTAATGTGTAATGAAATGAGATGGTTCTTTGGGTTAAAAGGCGTGACTTGCTTTAATTGTGGAGAGAAGGGCCATTCTGGTATACAATGCAAGAGACCCGATGTGGATGTCTGCCAGAAAAATCCAGAAGTTGCAATGAATGAGATTGAAATGGCAGGCACTGTATCGTTGGCAGATCAAATGTCGAGCCAAAGGTCAAGCAGAGAATCAAGAGATAATAACAACCGTGGTCGTCAACAGGTTCGAAGTATGCCTCCTCCACGAAATAGGGATGGATATCATTCTAGACCTAACAACAACTCGCAGCATAGGAGGTATTGAGTTTGTGTGTGGAGAAAGTATGAGGGGAAGAAGAAGGCGCAAGTAGAGTTGTGTTAGGTTTAGGGACAGTACTTGATCGCATCTCTAGCCTTGGTATCGTATTATGCGAAAGCCTGCCAAAGACTCACATCATCCTATCACCAAAGTCGGAATAGTTAAGGTAAGGATACTACTTTTTCTTCTCAAGCTCTCAAACTGTATAGATTTCCATCCATGCTTTCTTTGCTCGTCTGATTCATATCTAATGGTTGGTTGCACATAATATTTCTCATAGCCATCTGAGGACATCGTGTCCCCACTACTCAAAAGAAGTACTCAAAAGAAGTCTAGAAATGGATCCTCTCCATCCTCGTACTCGGGCGGTAGAGCATCATCAGTATCCGAATCATACTCATCGAAATTACTCAAGTCATCGTTTCCTGACAACACTGGGACAATTGGTGCTTCCAACTTTCGGGCGAGAAGACCATCCCAGTCAAAATCTGCAAACCATTTATGAGTCTTGATATCCGAGGCTCCATTTTTCAAGCTGGAAGATGCGCGTTTCATAGTTTATGAAGATGAAAGAGAAGTGATTGCAACAAATGTTAGTACATGCGGCTTGCAAGGCAAACTAAGTTCAAATGAAGTATTCGAATGGCCGAGTCTTCATATTGAACACACCATAACAAACAACAAAACAACACAAACTCGGACTTTCCAGCCATATCGTTTAGTCAGATCTGCAGTCAGTATTCTCTTTGTCAAGGATTTGGCATACTTGTCATAACTTCTTGTGTACTTAACCTTGCCGGTAAGGATTTGCTGATAGATTTGCATTGGGTCTTCGGAGAGAAAGGGCGGATCTCCCACAAGCATTTCATATATTAGTATACCTAACGTCCACCAATCTACACCCTTCCCGTGACCCTTGTTTAACAAAACTTCAGGAGCAATGTATTCTGAAGATGCGCGTTGTCACGGTTTATGTATGAAAAAGATAGTAACTTATGTTAGTACGGGTTTGCAAAGATGACAAGCAAAGGCCAAATGAAGTATCCAGGAAACTTCATATCGAACACACGAAATCATATGATACAACAATAAAACGCGGACTTTCCAGGTGTTCCGCAAAGTGTGTAAGTCTTGAAACCCACCGTATCAATCTTCTTTGCAAAGCCGAAGTCAGTAATTTTGAGATAACCTGAAGAATCAAGTAGTATGTTCTCAGGCTTGAGATCGCGATATATGATGTCCTTGGCATGTAAATGTTCGAATACCAATACCACGTGTGCCGCAAAGAACTTGGCAGTATTTGAGTTGAATTTGACATGATTACGAAGATGCGAGAAGAATTCTCCGCCTATACCAAGCTCGATAACCAAACAGACGTAGCATGGATCTTGAAAGGACGCAGCCATGTTCACAATGAACGGGTGTTGATCTTGTGATAAGAGGGTAAGAATCTCATTCTCCGCCTTGATATGCTCAACTTGTTTATGCCGAATGATATCAGTCTTCCGGAGCATTTTGAGTGCGTAGTGTTCCCCATTTGTATGTGTGGCAAACTTAACTCTTCCAAATGAGCCTGTGCCAAGTGTCTTGCCGACTTCAAAGTCAGCGATTGACGTACATTCCAATGGTTGCATACTGTTTAATCGATAAAGAGAGTGTTCTTTTGCTTATTTATTTATTTATTACTATTCTTTTGTCCAAGGCCAAAACAAGTGCTTATTGACTGTTATTGATTGACCTTTAGGCACGAGTCTCAAGAAAATGAGAGTAAAAAAATTGCCTCGTGGGAATTTACTTCAATCGCTTGAACATCGACACTCCAAGTACTCTCTTCTCGATCATGTCACTACCTGTAAATAATAGTAATAGTAATAATGGAAATGCTCAGCAGCAAACAAGAAAGATGGAAAGGAGAAAGGCAATAAGAATCCTACCCAATTCAAACGAAGCTTTACAGATCCGAAGGATGTGTGCTAACTTGTTGACAACAAATAATAATGATCCATATAGCAGCGATTCTTCAGTTGAAGTCAGAATAACAATGTTGCTACCAGAAAAGAAACAATATGGCGCAAAATCAGCATGAATTCATTTTCCAGTCAAGAGAAGCAGAAGTGATGTTCGACAAAGTGCTCTCAGTATGGGCAGCCAAGTCAATATACGAGTAAGATAAGACAATGATTCACACTTTTACAACAATTGGTCTATTATTAGTCAACTTCTTAATATCTTTGACCTCCCATCGTATTATTACTTTGCATCATGTTGGGGTTCATATTACCTGGCTGACCTCCCATCATATTATTGTTATTACCCAGCATATTTCCTTGTTGACCTCCCATCATATTGTTGTTACCCTGCATCATGCCGCCGCCCACCATTCCCATATTATTGCCTTGCATCATCTGTTGCTGTTGTCCTCCTCCCATCATATTCATGTTGTTCATACCCATATTGCCACCCATCATATTATTGTTCATCATTCCCTGTCCACCCATCTGACCACCCATTTGACCATTCATCATTCCCATATTATTACCCATCTGATGTTGTTGCAGCATCATTTGTTGCTGCTTCATCATCTGTTGTTGTTTCATCATCTGCTGTTGTTGCTGCTCTTGATTCATGACATTACCAAACACCTCACCAATATCTCCTTGCTGTCCCGTTCCCAATACTGGTTGAGGTTGGCCTCCTCCCATGGCACCACCACTACTGTTTCCTCCCATGCTCATCATTCCATTTGTTCCTCCTAGGGGCTGAGAAAAGTCTATTGGTTTGTTTTCTTCTTTCTTAACCTCCTTCTTGGGATTCTTCGACAATCCGTCTAGTGAAATAAGTTTACTCATTGGGTCTGAAGACTTTTCAGAAGATTTGACAGAAGCAGGTTCGTTGGCGGCATCTTCAAAGTCACCAAAATCATCATTATTTGATGCAGCAACCGGAGCAGCCATTGTAGGCTGCATTTGTTGTTGTTGATTTTGCATTGTCATATTGCCAAAGGCATTATTCATTGTGTTGACAGACTGTTGCTGCATTTGTGGTGCTGCGCCCCCGAAGGCATCAAATGACTGCTGTTGCTGCTGGGGTGCTGATCCAAAGGCATCAAATTGAACAGCCGAAGTTGGTGCAATCTGTTGAAAGTCTCCAAAGTCATCATTTGTGGTAGAAGGTGGTGCAAGTGCTGCAGGTGTTGCCGAGGATGATGGAGCTGTTTGAAAGGCATCAAATTCATCACCACCTGTAGAAGCAGACGGCGCACTTGTCGGTGTATCAAAACTAAACAAATCAACTTCTGGCTCGGCAGGAGTTTGTTCTACAGGCTTCTTCTTCTTCACCTTCTTCACTTTAGTACTAGACTTTGATGATTTCTTTGTACTACTTCGTGATGGAGCTGCCGCCGTATCGCCCTCACCATATCTACCTCTTGCTCTAGAAGATCCAATACCACTATCACCATAATTCTGGGAACTTCCTCCACCGCCACCCTTACTACCGCTGCCACCGCCAGCCCAATTGGAATCACTATTTCCATATCCTTCATACTTGACACCGCCATTGGCACCGGTACCTCCACCACTAGATGCCACCGATCCACGTCCGGCAAACTTTTCACGTAACTGCCGTGCCTTCATACGTTCCTCACGGATACGTTCATCATCACCTAATATATCAACAATTTGTTTACTCTTCTCACGAACACCCACGCCACGATCGACCGTGCCTTCATAGTAATTAAATCTATCCATATTACGCAATAAATGTGAATGATTGCGTGCATCATCTACACAACGTTCTGAACCATTCTTAATAAGATGTTCAAGTAATGTTAATCCTTTAAAGATTACACGCCATGCTGAAGGTCGGGGTGTTTCAATTGCTTCCCACATTAGTTTTGTGACGATTAGGACTATTGTTTGTTTAAAAGTATATGTATGTTAGATTTAAGTATATAATAGTATATAATTATACAGAGCAGGTAAATAAATACATATCCCACCCCATAATTACATAAAACAAAAACTTACATCGGTCATAATCAAATGTATCCTGTGCAATTTCATTCATTAATGTAGTTGAGGCACCCCAATTTTTATGTGAGAGTACCTCATATACACGTGCTTCTACATCATTTTTTGGTTTCACTTGATTGAATCTATATGTATATGTTGTATATGTATTGTAGTGTGTTAATGTGAGTTGGTAAGGGAGATTCAAGGGGAAGAGTTGGAGGTATAGTTAGTTAGTGAATCAGAAGTAATTGCAATAAAATTGAGCTTTATATAGTTCCTCTGCCAAACCCCCGACAACTTGACGAACAATAATAAGATGCTTTGTTTATAAATATCAATGTACTTCAACGCCCAATACCATATAATACTCAAATAAAGATCAGACCAGCCATTTTGTTTCGTTGGAATATCTTTTCCGATCTTTACATATTGCCGCCGCCGAGATACAATAAGATGTGCACAAATTCACAACTCACGCATCCTCGGCTAGGTTTCTAACCTTGTCGATGTTTAAGTCCTTAATAAAGTCCATTGCGTTCTTTCGTCCGCTATATCCACCCACTAACTCAAGGACCAAGGAAGTGAATGTGACCACCCATAAGGATAGTGAAACTTAATGTCTTATAAAGTTCCACAAGTTCTTGTTTACAAGTTTCATAATTTTAGTGGAAAGTATGTGGAAATGGATATCGTAAGTGATATGTAGAGGAGATAGACGGCGTAGGATATCATATCACCATAAAATCAAATGAGCGGATGGGGCCGAGTAATAAAAGGTCTAAACCGTGTAACAACGAATGGTGCCTCACGGATAACAAATGCCGCCATTGCATCAAGCGTAGCGAATAAACACATACCTGAAATTACAAACACCATCATAAAAGCTGGATCTCAGCATGCTGCTGCTGTTCAATCATATTATGATAAGGTCAACAGTACTAATAATGCTAATTTGAAGAATAGAGGGGATGATTTTGATAGTAGTATAATAAAGGGAGACAGTGTTGAACAGCCCAGTCCATCTCATACTACTCAACATTCATCATATGTGAGTCAGCAAGAAGATGGGAGAGATATACATATAAAACAAGATGATATATCTAAACAAGTGGATATATCTTTAAATGCTGATGATACTCATAACAGTTATACTTTAGCATCAAAAGTACAACCACTGGATATATCTTTAAATGCTGATATTGATACTATATCAACAAAAACAAAAACACAATCTACTACTAGTACTAATGACAATCATATACATACAGAAACTGCAACAACTTATAATGATGAACATCAGACTAAACATTTGCCCGAAGGAAGTGCAGTACCATCAGGACGAGTATCACGAGCCTTTGGATTTGCTCAATTAGGAGCAGGACTAGCAATGGGTACTCTATCCGAATTGGCAAAACGAACTATAGGACAATCTACATCATCTGATCCAATTGTTTTATCCAATGATGCCAATGCACAGCGACTATCTGATTCATTACGTCGTATGAGAGGAGCTGCGATGAAACTTGGACAAATGTTAAGTATACAAGATGAGTCGATAGCACCACCTGCATTAACGAATGCACTTGCACAAGTTCGAAAAAGTGCAGAGGCCATGCCACAGCATCAATTGCAACAACAACTTACAGCTGAGTGGGGCGAGGATTGGAAAGATGAGATTGAATTAGAAGATCGTCCGTTTGCTGCGGCCAGTATTGGACAAGTCCATCGAGGTACATTACTAGCTCCAACAAATGATGATGGTATAACAAAAGTAGCAGTCAAGGTCCAATATCCAGGAGTTGCAGATTCCATTGAAAGTGACTTATCAAATCTAACCATGCTTGTGAAAGCCACAGGCTTATCTCCACCAGGACTCTTTCTTGATAATGTCATCAAAGTTGGTCGTGATGAATTGAAGATTGAATGTGATTATCAACGTGAGGTTGCTAATCAACAACGTTTTCAAAAGCTGATATCCTCTGATCCTAATCTTGTTGCTGATAGATTTATCGTTCCCAAGGTTATTGATGAACTGTGTACCAATAGAATACTCGTTACAGAACTGGTTAGTGGCGGTACAATCGACAAGGTTGTTGATCTTGATCAAGCCGAGCGTAATCGTATTGGACGAGCAATAATGCGATTGACCATGCTTGAGCTATTTGTTTGGAGATTTATGCAAACTGATCCGAACTGGGGCAACTTTTTGTATGATGTACGAACTCGAACAACTTATCTCATCGATTTTGGTGCAGCTCGAGAATATGCTGAGGAGTTTGTACAGGGCTATCTTAACATTGTGATTGCAAATGCAAATAGAGACGAGGAAGCGTTAATGAAAGAATCAATAAAGATGGGTTTCCTAACGGGCGAAGAGAATGAAATCATGTTGGAGGCACATAAGATGAGCGGCTTTTGTTTAGGAGAACCATTTCAGAGTTATGAACCATATGACTTCAAGAATTCAAAAGTTACATCTCGGATTTCAGAACATGGTGCGGTATTCTTACAGCATAGGTTGACACCTCCACCGGAAGAGGTTTATACACTTCATAGAAAGCTAGCAGGGGCGTACAATCTCTGCATCAAGCTTGGAGCCAAAATATCATGCCGAGATATCCTTGATGAAGTTATACAAAGTAGAACAAATAAAAGTTGACAAATCTACTCTTCATTAGGTTACATTTTATACATTAATAATAATGGGGTTTGAGGAGAAGGAGGATTCTGCTGTTGGAATTCAAAAACATTTGGCTCGCCATTACAGAAGGTACCCTCATAGAACTGTCCAGTCGTATACTTCATGAAGCCTTGTCCATGTGGACGTCTCCATTGATCTACCTCGCCAGTATATAGTCCTGCTCCACCGCCAGACCTATCTGAATACTGAAGATTATGAACATATCTCAAAGCTTTGGATTGAGAGTAGGTGGCATTTGATATTGATCGTGAGGAGGAGTCGGGGGTATCTTTTTCAACAGGCAGTTTACGAGGTGGCGGAGGTGGTAGTGGTACTTTCATACCTTGCGGTCGTGTATGGTTTGGTGTAATATCATGGCGTTGGTCGCTTCCCTGTCTATCCTTAGAACGAGAGCGATGTGGTTGTGTTGTGTACTGATAAGACGAGGTTGATGCTTGACTTCTTCCAACTCTCTTCACTTCTTCATTACTTCCTTTTCTGGCTTCATTCTTGTGATCTGATCTTCCTCTAATTCTGGTGTCGCTTGCTTTTCTACTCTCAGATATCTTCGAGTTTCTTGAATCATAGTTCGACCTTCTGTGTTCATCAACACTATCACGATGTACATCATTTCCTCTTCTTCTCGAAGATCGTCTATCTCGACTATGCCTTGAGCGGTGTTCGTCGACAGTCTTCTTGAACAATGCAGTGAGACTTTCAGTAGTGTGACGTCGTCCTCTTCTTCTTGTACTATCCTGTCTTCTTCTGATACTGTTATGATTATTGTTAACAAGAGACACTGGATCTTCTCCACTAATATGTGAGCCATCCTCGTTGTCACTATCTTTCGTAGCTTTTACTTCTTGGTGACCTTCCGTTAAGAGTAATCGTCTTCTGGGAGGTGAAGAAGAACGTGTGGTGACATGTAGAGGTAGAGAACAATCACCGAGGACAGATCTACCACAACTTGATGATCGGGCTCTTCTCCCAACTCTTCTGTCGTTCCTGCTTCTTCTCGATAGATTCTCATTATCTACATCCTGCTGTGAACGTCCTCGAGATCGTCCTCTAGAACTTCTTCCTCTAGAACTGTGTATGATTTTACTTCTATTGTACTCTTTCTCTTGCCCATCCTTCCGACTTGATTGTTTAGTATTCGATAAAGAATGTCTATGATATGAAGTCTTATCCCTTGATGTGTCTGCACTCTTCGACCGATCATTGAAACTTTTACTTCTACTACTTCTTCTTGACTTCATTGAACTAGATCTTCCACGAGAAGAGGAAGACCATTGATGAGGGGTAGAGATACTTCTGTCTCGATCATCTTTCTTATTATCTCTCCCCCTATGCTGTTCTCCACTCTTACTTCTATCTCGATCTCGATTAATATCACTTCTCATTCTCGATATCCTTGACGATGGTAAAGTTAGAGATAAACTGCGTGATCGACGGGGTTTAGTAGGTGATATATCATTTGCACTGTGCTTCTTTCTCCGCGGTGGAGGTGGTGGGGGTTGCCGGTTATGTCGTATAATTGTTGTAGAAGGAGGTAGATTTCGATTGAGTGATGGGGGATGAGGATACCTGTGAGTTTGTCCATTTGCTTCAGAGCTTGTCGAAGAAGAAGCTGTGGATGGACTCAATGTTGACGATGTACTACATTCTTTGTGTATTGATGGTCACTTCTTAGGTGTCAGCGGAGGATTAGTTTTGATACTATGACGTGATGATGGCAATCGAATCATTATATCCTAACAATGAGATCATATCTGCTGCCGCACTAAATAACTATCAACTCATATCCTCGAGAACCAGAGGGTAGATGATGTTGCTTTAGTAACTAATCGTGCCTCAGCAGGGGTCTCTAAACTATTTTTACCTATAGTTATGGGTACACACCCTACTCATCCTATTACAACCCATCTTTATACTAAATCATACCTCACTCTATACCAACTATTATTTCCTAGGCCTCGTACATTCCACATACCATCACTTGATTCTGGTTGTGTATTGAATGCCATATCTACTCCCTTGCAGCTCAACTCGACAGACTTGCCATCTTCACAGACTATTGCTGGTATATTATCACATTCCCAGAATACCCATGCCCATGCTCGTCCATATGGCTGGTCAGATCCTTGTGTTATATTAGCATCTGACCATGATTTGCCACCATTGCCACTGACATCTACTCGAACTATATTTCTTCCTCCGCCAGCCCAGGCCCAGCCACTAGCCTTTACCATTACTGTCTCGCCAGGTATCATCTTTTGTTGATGTTGCTTGTCAGCTGCTGCTCTACTCACTTGAGTAATACCAGAGAATACACTAACCTCACTAAGCCCTGGCATCTTATCCAAGTCAACTTCCCTTGCATCAACTACACTTGGTGGTAATACTTTATAATTCAAAGCTCGTTGCCATATTCCCTCACTTTCCTCTTCTGCCAGTTCTAATTTGGATAGCCATTTGACGTTACGAACAGCTGCATAACCAGGGACAATCACTCGCAGTGGATAGCCATGGTCACGTGGTATGTCTTCATCATTCATTTCATATGCGAGAATGACGTCACCGAAAGCGTTCAAGGCTTTGATAATTGAGATGGATGTTTTCATACCATCGAGTGATTCAAAGCGTAAATGTTGTAGAGTGGGATGCTCATCAAGCAGTGCATGTAGATTTTGAAGTGTCTGTGGTAGCTTGCAAGTTGTACTTGTATCTTTTGAAAGACTATGCTTTACATCCGTTGTGTCTTCAAGCTGTTGAGATGCAAGCATGAGCACATCAGATAGCCGTGCTCCTCCCCATTTTGCGGTAGAGATTGCTCCCTGTCCCCACGGTGTTCCACTCGTTCTCTTTAAGTCATTAAAGCCACTACGACGATTCCCACTACATTGAAGTGTTGTTGTGACCTCTACCTTCGGTAGTGATTTGATTTGTTCTAATGATAACTTTGCAGTTTGATTATCAGTTTGTTTATCTTTCTTTATCTCATCATGCCATGATACTGGCTTCTTTGACAATAGTGACAAGTCGACATCCAATCTAAAATCTTTGACATCTTGTTCACTTAGTAATGGTACTGGATGATGATGTCTAATATAAAACTCTGATGCTGGTGTTATATATGATTGTCCTAATATCTCACCTCTAACCTCAGCATTCATGGGAGTATCACCGTGAACAATCAACGATGGACTACGTGTTGGTTCGTGTCCATATGGATCATTCGCTTCATCATCAGTAAGTATTTCCATTTCATTATCAATTTTCTCTTGATCATCAGGATGGAGTGTACCAATAACCATCTTTTCCATTAATTGTTGTGGTAAATCACTTGCAAAGTGTTGTCTATATAAATGCCAATGTGGTTCAATTGGACCTCCCGCTGCAAGCAGTATCTTTTCACTACCACCAGGATGATTGGCAATAAAATCGGTCACGTCAAATATATTACCACCATATGTCATCCATACTCTACTACCGTTCTTGCCATTATTCTGTGAGACTTGTTTCATTGTGTATGTTGGCAAATCTTCTTCTTCTTCATTATCATTATCTGTTGTGCAGTCTGTTGTTTGAGCCGCTTCACATTTGCTTGTGTATCTATCCCCTAATAGTAGCCCAGATGCCGCTGCTGCAAATGTTGCCGCTGTAAGAGCATATGCATTGCTGCTTGTTTTATTGTGTTGAAAAGAAGCGCCTCCAGTATTATATCGATATTGATATTGTGTAGAGAGGGAGGAACAATAAGTATGCTCAGCAGACTGCAGCATAGGAGAAACTAGCACTGATGCAGATGGCCTAGTACTATTCACCGCCACTGATAGTTTGGTTCTACTGTTGACAGCAAATGATCTACGGACGAGTTGATTAATCATTGTCGATCTTTATTATTAGTATAGTATAGTTATATATTATTAGTAGTAAGTGTTACGTGAGTGTAGTAAGTATCTTTTGTTTTGTATATATTGTGTAGATGATTGCAATTTTTATGAGCAAATCTGTATATCAGTTCCGATAAACGACGCCTTTAGAGATCTTTTATTATAATTGTAGAATAGGAGTATACGTATTATCAACAATAACAGGCCAAATCAATAGGTGACAAAAAGATGAAGTGTGAATAATCAGAGGAGGAAGAAGGGGAGTCTGGCCGTCGCTTTATTTTCAATGACAACATAGCATAGTAAATACGATAGATATTCATCTACTGCAATATAGATATGAAGTCCCCTAGTAGCGATGAAGTCCAATGGACTGATGATAGTATTAGATGGGAGGGCGGACTGCATGGAGATATTAAGCAGGAGGAAGGCTCCGACGATGACGAAGATTGTATGATTGATCCCTTCAAGTGAGTTGTGCATTACATGCAAATGATGTGTCGATGTTGATATGTTTGCATTCTGCTCTAAGTATACTCATGGCAATTATATATTCATATCTGCAACTTCTTATAATAGAGATCCTGACCCATTCGAAATATTTAGTTTTACCTTTGCAACATCAAATAATGATGATAAAGAAGACAATAGTAACACACCAATAAACATACAAATACGTGGATATAAAACAGATGCAGATGAGGTTTGGAAGAGTACCGGCTTAACTCTGTGGCGTGCTTCTGATTATCTATGTCAGTATCAAATGGACAATCTACATTTATTTCAAAACAAACACATCCTTGAGATTGGAGCAGGGCTAGGTTTGAACGGCATCCTTGCATGGAGAGCAAGTTCTTCTAATTCAGAAGTATGCATTACAGATGGTGACAGTGATGCATTAGTTCATCTAAGAGATAATATTGATAGGAATCGAAATACTAATAGTGAAGATGGTAATGATGATAGTAATGTTGGCAAGGTATCTTGTAAACAATTGATATGGGGAAAGGATACATCGGAAAAATTCTTATCAACAATTGCAAAAGATCAAACATACGATGTTATATTGGCATCAGATATAATCTATTCTCCTGTCATCGTTGAACCATTGTGGGAAACAATCCAAACATTACTAAAGAAACCTACTGGTGTGTTTGTAATGGCATACGCGCGAAGAAAAGTACCGGTGAGCATTGAGCTTGTTTGCGAGAAAGGAGAAGAAGCTGGCTTTGTTCATGAAATGGTAAAAGAGGATAAAGAGGAGGGTATTTGGGTGTATACATTTCGATACAAAGAGTAGGTTTGCACTGTTGTAGAGTCAATAGCGAAAGTACATGCAAATTTGTATGACACAAAAGATACTCTCCACTTTGGCAAGAGATTGAGTCGAGCTTCACTTGAAAACATCACACCATGTAGTGTGGTGGCGGCATATTCTGGCAACAACAAACATTACTTGGGTGACGCTGCAACTCTTATAACCTGATTGCTGCATATCGGTGTTAACAAGCATACAAAATAATGATTACATTCGAGCAGAACATCTACTCTCAACAAGCGAAGTTGGTTCTTCAAAATGAGTTCCCGCGTCTCTCGTGTGCTGCAATAGATGATGTTATTCAATCATCAAAGTACAAGTTTACCAGTGCATTCCACGTTCTAAGTTACATAGAATCTCATCGTGAAGAGGGGGATGGTAGGGGTCAGTTTAAGATGCTACCTGACTCCATCAAGGTCTTTCTCAAATCCGATCGTCCATCAAAAACGTTTCAATTGACGGATCAGCAATTATGTGATGAGATCGCACTCACCCCCCATTTCAATACTAAAGAGAGCTGCGTTAACGAGGTAGATAAGGTCAATGGCTCAGATGATAACAAGCCCGGTAGGTCCTCTCCACAACGTGATATTGAGGGTGAGAAAGACCATTTACGGACGAGCTGCTTGGATGATATTGAACAACGGATGGCTGTTATGAGGCTAGCCGAGCGCCAGGAGTTAAAAGCTGATACATTAGCTAGAGAAGTGAAAGAATTGAAAGCAAGACGAGCTGCTGAGCACAGAGCTTCCGCCGAACAAGTTCGGGAAATGGAATTGAGATTAGTCAATGAAATTGAATTGCGGCGACAGGCCAGCGTTCAGGCCGAACGAGAAGCACGAGAAAAGCGACAGCTCCAACTTCTTATGAAGAAAGAGCAAAAGCGACACCAAACTCAACAAAGGTTTGCTGAACAACAAGCAAGGTTTGCTGCGGAGCAGAATGCTATAACCATAAGAAAGTTAAAGAACCAGGTAAAGGAGTATCAAGCCAGATCTTCGGAATTGGCCATTGATAGAAATGGACACGTACATATTCAGGGCCGTGCCATGAGTGGAAATGGTGTAGTTCAAATTCGTAATGGTCGTGTCGTCCACGTAAATATTAGGTAGAAGAATATGTTTGTGTTCGTTTTAAATTGAGGAGATTTATGTGTGGATTTGTAATAGAATGTGATGTTTAAGAAGTTAAAGGCAAAAGTTATGTAGTATGATGGGTGTAATAAGAGAATCTAACGATATTAAGAGTTGATATTTAAACTTAGCAGTTACAAATAAACATCATATGAAACAACAATCACAATCAAATGGACAATCCGGAGTCTCTCCTGCAGTATCTTTATTCATCAAATGTGCTTTGAATACTCTATGACCTCCATCATCTCTTCTACCCGTATACCCTTCCCCATTGAATATACCACCCAATCCATCCTTTGCCCATTTATCTTTACATTCCCTCTTTTGTGAATCATTTAATTGATCCAAGTCTGATCTTGTATATGATAATGATGATAATTTTGTAGCTTTTGCATGTAATGACGAGGGTGCTATTGCATCTCCACCCTTTTTCTTTCCTCCACTACTACCCATTATCGATGCAGCAGCTGAAGAGGATGAACCACCACGCAATGTATAATCATCAGCTTCCTCATCTAATCTAGCTTGTTTCCGTCTTTGACGTTCAATCTTTGCAATTTCTTTCTCTTTTGATATTTGTTGTTGTATCTCTTTGTTAGACTCTTTCTTCTTTGCAAATAATGAATCTATTTCATCTATACCACCGCTGCTTTTCTTTTTGGTAATTGAATGCTTTATTGACTTCTTGGGATTGCTTATTGTGCTACTGTTCTTACTTTGTTTTGATTTGCCCATATTGAATTAGATGTGATTGTGATAATAAAAATTGTGTATTGTTCTATTTTGGTATCCTTTGAATAATTAAAAGATATAAACTATCGTACTTCGAGTTCCTAAAACTGGTTATACAACACAATACTACTACTATTGACTCGCTTGATATCACAGCATATACTTCGTCCTGCCATTCTACTGATAGACAATGATTGGTTTTGCAGTTCTAAAAAAAGAGAAAAGCAATGGGTAGGGTATCTTTTATGAGAGTGTAACTTAAACTGTAAAGTGTAGTTGTTTATGATTATTTGTGGCCGCCGTATGTATTGAATAATGTTGGTATAGATATAGCCAATACAATCATTTGTTCAGTTTGTAATAGCCTTTCGATTTATGATACCCCGGTGATACCAATCTAACTATTTATTTCACTACAAATCGATATCAAGAGGCAAAAAATGAGTGATGTAAAAATGAATGGCAATGAGGCAACTAAACAACCACCACCACCCCCTGCAAATAACAACAATGCAAACAATAATAATAATACCTTGCTAAGTCATATATTACCACCCTCACATATACTAGACGATGGTCGGTTCATACAATTACCACCACCAACTACACTTGAAAAATCTACCTTCTTTGAAAGAGCAGTGGCATCACGTCAGTTGATTGCAAATGATAATGATACTGGTATACAACGGAGACAGAAGAAGAAGGCTAAAAGTACTAAGAAAAAGAAAAGATCATGTGAAGAAGAAGTTGACGATGCAGCTTCTACAACATCCTCTATAATTAGCAATACCAAGAGACGGAAGAAGAAGAAATCCAAAACAATAGATACACAACAACAATACATACATCCATTGGCAATGGCAAGTGCAAAGTTACAATCTAATGGTATAAATGAATTAAGTAAGGCTATTAATTTAAATACATTAGTAATTGGTAATGAATACTTTGGTTTATCCAACATTGTTAATTCACAAACACCAAGTGGTGTGGGTAAGATGATCGACAATATGGACAACAAGTCTAATATGAACAATGGAGAAGGTGCAACAACACACAGTAACAATATACAATCAACAATAGATGAAACAATACAAAAGGATCAAAACTTACGTACATCCTACACACTTCAAAATCGACATGAACAATACAAACACACCTCAACAGTATTATCACGACATTCAAAACGATTATCAAAATCTATATCAATAATGCAAACTATTGATAATAAGTTATTTACATTACGTAAACAATGGAAGTTATGCGCACCTGAACATGGTGTACGAACTGTTGGTCCAGTGAGGAGTAAGGAGGTTATTGCTGTTGATGTTGATGTATATAATAATAATCGTATCATTCATCCATCGTCATCAACAAGTACAGCAACAACTTCTTCACAGCTTGGTATTGCTAATT
>Ga0214479_100359_pt1 | contig 28104 bp, 24 predicted proteins | sample M1_20Mar14CPVII9_5_FD_165054 | JGI IMG/M metagenome (GOLD analysis project Ga0214479, IMG submission 165054) | Marine eukaryotic communities from Monterey Bay, California, United States - M1_20Mar14CPVII9sort6BwellE14 | ecosystem: Environmental > Aquatic > Marine > Unclassified | place: USA...
GTCGCTCTTCCCCCCTTGCATTGCAGCATACTCAGCCTCCAATAGATGCAGATAGTGCACAAGATTTACGTTTCCCTTCTTCACCCATGTTCGAATACGCTTCTTGGATTTGATTGATCTATTCTTCCATGTCCTCTTCTTGAGCCATGTTGTTGCAGACTTAGCTGATTGGATTGATATTAGTCCTTCTAAATATGTGAATCTCGCCAAAGTGAAAACTCCATGCCCTAGAACTTGACTACAGTCGCCTGCTTCTAAGAGGAGACTTGCGGCTTCATCCCATTGATTAAAGAATACCTTTAAATCGAGAACATTCGTGTATGTTTTTGCTCTATTAAGCTTGTCTTCTCTAACTTTGGCATCCTCTATGATACCCTTTAATTCTACATCATTCGTCTCACCCAAAAGCTTCTTTACTACCAATAGCATAGTTTTGGCTGAGATTGTTGCTTGTGTCTGGTTCATTTGTATCATAGCATTAATCATTGTTTCGATTTGGTGTTTAAGGTCTTTGAGTGGTCGCCCAGTATAATATAAGTGATTAATGCGGAAGGCAAGGTTGATTCCTGCACTCTCGACGTCCCCGGTTCTAAGACCAATCTGGTAGCCTGAATGTTTGTTTTGTGTATAAAGTCAATCTTTCTCAGTTAGCAACAAGCGAATGTAAGCATAAATATAGCAACTAGCACAACACAACTCTATTATACTCGCCTTCTAAAAAGGGTTCAAGTGTATCCTGCAGAGGTGAGCTCCAATGATCTTAGTGTAGAGTGGTAACCGTCATGGATGAGTATCATTATAATAGGATAGGTGTTTGTGCACCAAAAGGAACAACTTACGAATAACTCCTTCATTAATATAGATCGACCGTGCCTTGCTCCTCTCCATACCAGGCTTGGAAAGTATCAAATCAAGTGCATGTAACATCTTCCTTTCCTCTCGCGGTCGTCTGAAGTAGAAGGGACCACAAAGTAGCGCGAAAGAGCTGAGTGCGTCACAAGAACTAGCGTTGATGCCATATTTAAGCGTAGCTTCGATCATAAGAAATACGATAAGAGGAAACATTGTAGGTTCATCCTGGAGAAAGACGATAATATGTAAAATGCTGTTCAGTGGTAAAAAAAAAACCCAGCTGTTTCAATGCATAATATCACTCACCTGAGAGGTTGATGTGCATAACAATTCGAGCATTCTCTGGCCCATTATAACACGGTCATCTGTTAGATTTGGAAGGCTTGCTATGTCCTCAGCTGTCTTGTTACCTAGAGCACGGCTTGATTTTATGAACTCTTTAATAATGACAAGTTTGCTGGCAGGCTCGTTCTTAATGGTAGGCAATCCCAGTTGTTCGCGGAAGTCGAGAGCAATATCGATACCTTGCTTGAATTCTTTTGCGACATGGGCGGCCTGGATCCTAACCTCTATCACATTGAACTTATCTTCTATCGAGATATCCTGGCGGGTTATAACTTCGGTAATCAACTCGTGCATTGTATCATGATGACCAGAGATGAAACACGCATTGGCAGCCTCACTTGACAATGTGAGCATTGTGTTTTGATCAATACTCCAACCATTTGGCCCAAGCACTGCACGGCCAGCTTTGAAATAAGCAGCAGCTGAATCAAACGCTGCATTCCCAGATGCCTGTGGTACATATACAGATAAAAGGTATATGATAAGAGAAGATACACAGGAGATATGCCGAATGAACTTCACAATACAATCACCTTCATACCAGCCCGAAGATTCATCTGAGCCAGTCCTCTACGATCATCATCATCAGATATGGTAGCCATTGCAAAGTTACGTAAGCTCACTACCTTGAAGAGATTAGCCTCGAGAGCATCGTCATCTAGCTGTTCCAATAGAATGTTTCCAATCTCGCCTCGGGATGAATCTCTGTCGTTAGGAGGAATGAGCTCAAAGGCTGCTAACTGAATTCTATCGTGACTAAAACGCCACACGTTCTCGTTAGTATCCTTCTCCAATATCCCCTCTTTCTCAAGTTCATCAATAGATTCATCAATAGATGGGAGTGTTTCATGCCAGTCTAGCTGATCGGTATCCTTCTCGGACAGGCTAGTGACTATTGTACATATGATTGACTTGGGAAAACAACCTCCAAGAGACCCAGCAATCATTATAATGTTCTTTTGAGATTCTCCCAATCTATTAAGCTTGTCCACGAGAATATTAGCCACATTGTTAGTCACATCTTTTGCATTGACTTCCATGTTATTCCAGGACCAGTCCTTGATTTCAATGTCATACTTGAGCATCCCTTTATCGACGAGTGATCTTAGAAACATCAGGCTGATATGATAAGGGTTAGTACAGATCTACTAAAGAGAAATGAGATCATTGAATTGTACGCCGTTATATGACTCACATGAAGAATGGATTTCCTCTCGTCTTCTTCTGAATAATAACTCCCAACTGTTGAATCTCCTCAACTTCTTCATCCATTTCTAGTGCTTCAGCTACAAGTGCCGTGCTGTGTTCCAAAGTAAGGTTGTCAATCTTGATGACGGTACTCGTTTGATCCATTTCGTGTATTAGGTGTGCTAGAGGATGAGTACTGAATGATACTGGTTGGTATAGATCAAAAGCTGGAATTGCATATATAAACTACATTTAACATACTCACCATGATACTTCATCATCACGATATGCACCGACAAGAAGCAAAGAGGCAATATCAAAATCCAATAAAATGCTCTGGAGGAGATCTATTGTAGCTGTATCACTAAATTGCAAATCATCGATAAACAGTACCAAACCATCCAAATGTTTACAAATGATTTGTAATAACTTCTTAATCTTGTGATGGAGTCGAGCAATGGCCTCCTTTCCCATGTGTTTCAATGTCTCATATTGTTCTTCAGCAGTAATACTTGAGGATCGAGATGCTCGTTTGTGGTAGATTATTTTCTGTTGCAGAGGAAACAAGTTCTCGCATCCAGGCAGCGCTCTAACAAGGAGCATTCTTTCACCTTCGTCTAAGGCTTCGTTTATATCACTTTGTATCATATGCATCTTTTTCTTTTCAATGATGTAGTGCGTAAGTGATACCATTGCATCTACAAAGGCAGAGAAGGGCAAGGGTGTGCGGTTTAGACTGCGATTCACAAGTATGAAGAGCACAAGCAAGAAATAAGTTAGTACCGTACAAGTTGAACAAAATCAGGGAGTGATGCAATCACATGATATGAAATTCATGTAATCATAATATGATACGTCCATTAGGCATACATGTGACATATGATATGTCATGAACATAAAATATGAATAGAACAGTGAGACTTACTCAAATTTCCCCCCCACAAAATGCCAAGCCCAATTCTTGTGCACGATCATTAATACCCTTCATAACCAACGTACTTTTGCCTATCCCACTAACACCCGATATGAATATTATCTCGGGAGAACTCGAGTTCCCTTCTTCTTCTCTCCTTTTCAACTCGAGAAGCTTATTGTTTAATAAGTTCATGTTATGTTCCTGACCATGCAACTTCATATTAGATAGATTCAGCTGATGACCTAGACTACTAGACGATCTCCCGTTTTCTGCTGCAACAATTATATCCTTCACTAATTCTGTTCTACTATTCCTCCTTTTAGCTGCTGCATTCAATATAATATTACCAACCATATCATCGTCTGGTTCTTTATCCTCTTCTACGACATCATTCTTATCATCGACTACTATAGTACCCTCATATAGAGGTATGTGAGGTAGAATTGTTGCACGTATGGGATTGACAGGTGTTGCTTCCCTGACGAGATGTATATCTTCTTCTTCTTCTTCTTCATCATCCCCATTATGATTAGGATTGACATCAATTGAAATAAACCCTCTCCCATTAACGGATGCGTTGTCATCCTCTTCTATTGTTGGAGGGGCTGTGGAAGAGTTGCCATAATTGGGCCCCTCAACACGGAAGGCACCAGGAAGGGAACGGAAAGATTCAGCAAGAGCAATATAGGTGTGTAGATTTTCATCATTAGTATTTTGCGGTATAATGTTGCTGTCCCCGTCATTTCCACCGCCACCAATTATGCTTGAACCGTGCTCATTATCACTATAAGATATTGATACTGCGGATGATTCATCAGACGAGGACGAAGGTGAGGACGAGCTAGGTTCATCACCTGCATCTCCTGCAATTATTCCCATGTCATTTTTAGAAGCTGACATTATAAATAATCCAGGCTTCAAGAAGGCTAGAGCTTACCTACGATATCTTGGGACTTCTTAGCCGCCTATCGACACCACCGTGCAACACACCTATTACTATTATCTAAACTATCTCTTCCTTCTTATTATTCCTAACTACCTATATATATTATGTTGGAGTTGTTGGGTATGTGAGAGTGAGAAGGCTATTAGAGCTTATCTTGGGCTAATTGTTGAAGTTGAGTTGAGTATGTTGTGGTGTCTCACTTTATTGTAATTGGGAGTCTTTGATAACTAAATGGGAAATTATATGAGAGTAAGATAGAGTAGATAGTTCAGAGTTTGAAGGTGTTGAGTTTTAAGAGATAGGGGTATTACAATCATTACATAATATTGGGCTGATATCGACTATATTTTTTACTATCAATTAGTGGTTAATGCTCTTTCGATTGATGGATCATGCCTTCCATCAAATTATTACTCACAGTCTTTACTTTAGCACTCAGCTATCAGTTTTCATATTCGTCTGCATTTACTCTCCCAACAACACATCAAAGATTATGTCATACTAATAATGAAGCACCAGTCAAGAAAAATCTTAGTTGGCTAAGAAGTAATATAGATGATAATACTAATACTGATAATGAAGAAGAAAAGGATGGCGATGACAATATTATCAACCTCAGTGAATCAATAAAAATAGACAATAATAAGCTATTTGACTTAGATGGAGAAGTAGGTTACATAAGATCACTTCAAGCTTCAGAGTATAATCCAATTGAACCAGTATCAGCTGAAGAAATCGAATTATTGTTAGCAAAGAAGAATAAAGTTGACAAAAAACAAAAGCAAAAGAAACTATATAGAAAGTTATTCCCATGGTTACCCCCACTAATGTCTATATTAGTACCGACGAAGCATGCACCGTCCAAGACATATGATACACAATCATCACGGAGATCCCGTATAAGTGACGTTCCAAAGAAGCATTCAAGTTACAACAATGGCGTTGGAGCACCACGGCTATTAAGACGCTTCATAACAACACCAAATTCGGCTAGGAATCTTTTACTGACATTAAACATCGTATCATTCATATATCAGATTATTACTGCTGTTTACTATTTACCAGGATTCAATAGAGTATTGGCTGCAAGTGTTGCAGGTGATGCATTATCAGTGGCAGCACTTGAACAAGGGGGTAATCATATCATACCGCAATGGACACCAACTGAAGTAGTATTGCGTGCATTAGGATTGGTAGGTGGTGGTGCCGGCGTCGTTATTGCATCGGGATCAACAATGCGAGGAGTAAGAGGAAGAATAGTAGGACGAGGACCCATAGCAGCACATTCCCAAGGTCCCTACTTTTTAGATTACGCACATCAACCATATCCATTATCACATTTTCAAAAGCATAGATTCCTCTCATCAGGATTCCTACATGGATCTATTTTGCATTTGTTTATGAATATGAGAGCGTTAATTCAACTTCCGTCGTGGTTGGAGAACGGGTTAGGAAAAGGAGTATATCTTTCTGCATATCTTGTTGCTATTGTTACTGGAAACATCGCGCATACTTTAACAACAGTGGGATCTAGTCGAGCATCATCTGCACTATGTATTGGTGCATCAGGTGGCATTTGTGGATTGTATGGGCTTATGCTATCGAGCCTAATGAAGATGGGCAATGCCGATGCAACATATTATGTTTGTAAACAAATGATCTGGCTACTCTTGTACGGTTTCTTGATACCAAATATAAGCAATGCTGGTCATCTGGGAGGCTTCATCGGCGGCTGGTTGGTTGGATATCTATTTGGACCTGGCTACGAACGATCATATACTTTGAATCGATCAGGTGGACTGTCAAGAGATAGCGCCGATTGGGAGTTTCGACAAATGATGGGACCAGGCATATATCCATACAAAAACAGAGCTATCTTTCCTTTGAAATATTTAATGTATGGTATTGGAGCACTTATTGTCGCTAGGCCTGAGCTTAGAACTGTACCAATATCTTTGATACAAGGCATAATATCTCCGGGATCTTTATCTGGTACCCGTGCCTTACTTAAGATATGATATCATTGATGTACTACTTCAGCTTGTTGCTTATATTCTCTGGCATTTGTTCAAACCATACTTCATTGTAAACTCAATATCATTACTTCTCAACAATCTAGACCGAGGATCAGTGAATTCGTGATGTAACTCCTACTAATAGACGCCAATTACATATACCTCTATCTAGAGTAGTCAAGGTATGTTATAAAATATAGAGTAGCGAGGTGAGTGAACCATACTCATGGTATCCTTCATGCAGTTTTTTTTGTATCTTCATGACGTAAAGCGTTGCAAAAGGCCTGCCAACTAAGTACATAATACAAAGAGAATCTATAATCTATCTGAAAGCGGAGAAGATCACTATTGCAATAATTGGCAGGTAAGGCATTCAATATCTTTCATGTTTAGTTGAGGAGGACAGAGAAAAGTTTGATTTGGATATTCTTTGCACACCTTCTTTTTTTATGAGTAATGGGTATATGATAAGATATGAGATTTTTCTTCACAAATTCTTTTCAGCTCACACTCACACTCACACTCACCTCAGGCCGAGTAACGGGCTTCTTACATGTTGCCGGGCATGCACATGAAGATCTGGCATTTGCAACTGTATCAGCCGGTAAAGGAGGAGCAAAAGTTTGGGTTGTTGGAGGAGGCCACTTTTGTAAGATGTGCGAGGATAGCCCCAAGTATTCATCTGAGGTTATCAACATGTTAACTGTAGTCTTGAGACAATCTACTAAAGTTAATCGTGCCATCGTTAATAAGAATAAAGATGATAGTGCAGGCTCTACTGATGACGAGGAAAAGAAAGTACTCAAAATACTATGTTATGATACAACTTCGTGGACAAAAGAGAACTTTGAACAACAAATTGAAAAGTTCAACAACAATGGCACCGACGTTCATCTTCAAATGGACTACACACAAGATCGTTTAGATGTTAACACGGCCAAGTTTTCCGCCGGGTATGACGGCGTTTGTCTGTTTGTGAACGATATAGCTGACGTTGATACTCTATGGGTTTTGAGTATGTGCGGTGTTAAGTTGATTTTGATGAGATGTGCAGGTTTTGATCGCGTAGATGTCAAGGCAGCCAAAGTGTTCAACATGTCTGTGGCTAGAGTTCCCGCCTACTCCCCATATGCCGTGGCCGAGCATGCTATCACTCTTCTTATGAGTGTCAATCGTAAAATTGCAGCAGCGTCAGTCCGTGTCAAGATGGCAGACTTTTCGCTTGATACCTCTCTGTTGGGAATGGATATTCATGGCAAAACAATTGGTGTTATGGGGACAGGAAAGATAGGACAGATCTTGTGTAAGATCATTAGTGGATTCGGGGTGAACTTACTGGCGTATGATGTATTTGAAAGTGATGTTGTTAAGAGCCTTAGTGGAAAGTATGTATCAAAGGAGGAAATATATCAGAATTGTGATGTGATCTTTCTTATGATGCCGCTGCTACCAGCCACAAAACATACAATCAATGAGTCTGTTTTACCTCTTCTCAAGAAGGGAGTCATTATTGTTAATACTTCACGAGGTGGATCATTGGTGGCTGCGGTCTTGATGTATACGAGAACGAAGGAGACTACTTCTTCCGAGATTGGAGTGGAAAGGTATGTCAACTACATGCAACGTCACCACTTATGCACTCTTATCAACTTTCCTGATTCTTCATTCTTTCTTTTAATCATTACAGGCCGTTCAGGATAACACCTTAACGACTCTCCTCGGATCAAATCGCGTTGTAATGACTGCCCATCAGGCTTTCTTTACAAAGGAGGCCATTGACAAAATTGTCAGTACAACGATTGAAAATGCGTCGAACTATTCATCTGGAATGCGAGGAGATGATCTTCCCAACAGTATCTGTTAAATGAAATGTGTTTTCACTCGTAGATATAACATTGTATAGAAATCCGAGACACTGTTGTATGATGATATGAAATATGAGATACTAAAGTAATAGTAGTACCACAATACTATGGTATGTCCATATCTTATGCCTCAAAGTCTAGACCTTTGCCCAATAAATCTTCAAATTCTTTACTCAATATGCCTTCCAAAGTATGCTCTTCTTCATAGCTTACATCACTTACATCATTACTTGTACTCTCGTCAACAATACGACTATATACCCATCTTTCTTTTGTCTCATCATACTCGTATCTTCTTGGCCCGGAGATTGGTGATGACCACCATATCTGCTCATTTGGAGTTTGTTTATTAATCACCCATGTGCCATGTGAAGGTATATACATTGTTAGAACTCCACTAGCATAATTGACTTCGGGTATGTCCTCCTCATTCTCTGAACTGCTAGATTCATAATGTTCTTCAAAATAATCTTCCACTATATCCTGTATTGTTTCTAGCGTTTGATCAGCTACATTGTGAAAGTGTCCTACATTTTGAAATGTGCGGATCTGTGTATGACTTATATGATTGTTTGGAGATAATACTGATGCTGTTGATTTGGGAAATGGTATGTTTACTACTACACTAGACTTGTCAATTGTACTGCTACTATCCGATATCATCGATTTGTTATCAAATGATTTATTTATAATTGTACAAGAAGCACTCCTACATTGCAAATTGATGTTTTCGAGTACATTGATGTTTGTGCATTGTTTGATTATGCGACTTGAAATAGTAATACCTCGCTGTAACATAATAGTAGCAGTATTTGTAAAGACGATTGAAGTGTGGGATAGGATATGATGGGAGATTGGTAGGATGTTTATCTAATGACAACGCGCGCGAGTACATACGATAGATACAAAGAGTAAAGAGACTCTTCGAGATTCGAGTATTATGTATGCAAGTCCCCCTTTACGTAATACTACAATTTTCTACTTCAAACACATAATTAACACACAAATAATTCCGTAAACTACGTAATCAAGGATACCAAATACCATTTTTGAATTGCAGGCGCAGCCCACTCTAGAGCCTAACGAGTTCAGATCATATTAGCGGCTGCTCACAAATATCAGAACGAACAACAAGATCCTTTGTCGTAAGTTTCAGTATTGATATCTTTATCTGTTATGTAGCTGTTATAGGTATGTATCGCTGCTCACAAATTGTGATCAAGCCTGCTTTGGAATTGTGACATATCAACATCACACAAAGCCGTATCAAAGTCTTTGTCACCAAATTTAGTACTGGCTTCTTGTATAAGTTTATCCTCATCAATGTATGCAAGCTCTTGGTCGAGTAAGTATTCCTCTATTGACAATGTAACTTCATCAGGGAGCTGCGTCAGTCTTCCCCTGAAATTGGCCGACTGACACTCAGGATCGTGACATGTCTGCCAGTAAGTCTTTGCTTTGAAGTCGACGTTCCAAATGATATTGTTGCTTCGATGTGCTCTGCCAATGTTTTCACAGTATCGATTATTTGACATCTGATAAGACATGAAATGCGAGCCTTCCATTGACCAGGATCGTATCTTTCCATCAGTGCCACCTCGTTTACTTATTTGTAAGATGAAGCAGTCAAGCTTTGGTAAAGGCGATTCACCGCCTCTGTAGCTCCGAGATGTTGTTTTATGTTGTTTGCGAGTAATGACAGAGTCTGATGAGATGTTTTGACTACTACTACTCTCTTCTTCACTTTGTTCCATTAATATCCGACCTGCATCGACGGCTGGCACAACCAATGTTAATGCCAAAGATTTAGCATGATCTTCCCAATTCAATGATGCACAGAAATCATCATGCTCCTTTTGTCTACTTTCACAGGAATCAGATGATTCTACACTGTACTTCTTTTTGCTTGTAGATGCCTGGTAAAATTTGCTATTGTCAAAACCATTAGGAAAGGCAAATTGATTGACATTTGCTATCCGTAGAGCTGCATCAGGTGGTTTACCATACTTTGTACTTCCCATCATTCTGAAAAGTCTATTCCGTGTATACACCCCCAAATCTACAAAGCAGGTCATATTCTTATTTCTTGAAATATCTTCATGTTGTTCATTCATTGAATCTTTCTCTTGAGTAACTTCATTTGTCTTTTGAGCTTTCTTGTTTACAAACAAATACTTTGCCAATATGGTATCTCTCTTCTTCAATGCTTCATCGGTTGATAGTCGTAACACAAATCTCTTTACAAATTGTCCAGCTGCGAAAGTATCTGCAAAGAGCTCTCCATTTGGCAGATGTACAATCAAATGTCGACTGAACTTTGTACTTGTTGAACTGTCTAGGTCCACAATGCATGATCTTGTTATACTAATATCATGCACCATCTTAAATTCAGTGATTATCTCGGCAATAAACTCTTCCACTAAAGATTCACGATCCTCAAGAGTAATATGTGGATTCGCCTTAATAGAAAACTCAAGATCAAAGTACAATCGACACGGTGTACTCTCAGGTATGAGTTCATAAAAGTGCTTGCTCATTGTATCTCTCCAATAATAATCAAGGAATCTGCCAAGATTTCCAACTATATATTTTCTTTTTCCTGTTGTAGAAGTCTCAAGGGCGAATATTCTTGGCTGCATAGACCAGAGTAGTTTCTGATCATCATCTCTATCCATCAACTTTCTTCTCTTGCAATCAATTCCATCTATATCTTTTGTTGTTGTATCACTACTACTGCTAAGACAGTAATTGTTCATCATTTCTTTATATTTATCCATTGCTAAGTCTTGAAGTGGATATACTTCAAGACAAGTTACTTTATGATATGCATCTCTCTCTATTTTTTGTGTTGATGTATATTCATGCCGCTTCTGTACTATCTCATTCCTCGCTGCAGAATTCAGTATATTATTAAGTTGTTTTTCAGCAGCACTTTGTTGTTTCTTATTGTTGTGTAGTTTCTTCTTATAAAATAAGGATGGGTCGACTCCACTACTCTTCTTTACTGATTTATTATTAGAGGAAGGTAATATATCATCATTATGCCATCCATCGCTTGCCATATTCATATCTACAGCTGTACCATCAATAATTTACTGACATTGACTATGCGTGCAGTGTTAGTAAATACGGGTACGTACGGGTAGGTGTGATAAAAAGATACCAAAAAGTAAGTAGTCGCATATGTAGGTACGCGGTACGAGTTCACTAAAGATAGTTGCATTCGTTGAGCACATCAATTGATACTAGTATACATTTACTTTAAGAGTATTGTAGAGTTGTAGAGTGTGCTTACTCGATTGCACAAAGTTGCAAGTCGTCGTCGGGTAGCTTTCTCAAACTGCAATAGTTGTTGGATAATCTAGACTCACTTCCTTCGTCAAACATTCGTCGACACTATCATAATCTGCAGCTGATAGATCCAAAGGTCGTACTTCTAGTTTTCTAATCAAGTCGGATATCCATCCTGTAACTCGTTTGTCACTTCGATTGAAATACCACTCCGGTAAGAAGTATCCAAAGTAAAATGCCAACATAACATCGACGGAGTAATGACTTCGACAACTAATAGTGAAATAGATTCCAATAGCTGCAACGAACCAAACTGTAAATGCCGCAGCTTTGTGTCGAAGGAATCCATGGCGAGTCAATACTGCCATGCAAATTAATGTACAACCGACATGTCCACTATATATCAAGTCACCACAGGCATGAGGTACGATACCTCTACCCATAACAAAGCTCAATGCATTACTAAATGTCACTGGTAAATGTTGCTGCTCGATACACTTTGGATTAGGCTGTGGTAACCCTGTCAAGCCCACAGTTGTAGTTCGACTTAGAAAGACGAGACAATTCAAATGGAATAAATGTTGCAATATGAGTCGTCCATCGCCACCCCAAATTACCTCACCAGACTTTGGATGATAGCGTGGCTTCCATCTTAAGATAACACCAGCTAATATGAGGGCATATAGAATGAATAGGACAATGCTTTGGACGTTTCCGTGAGGAACGTGGGGAATGACCGGACAGTAATACTGTTTGTTGTTTATAGAATCAAAAACGACAAAGATATTAGCAAAGCAGAAAAAGCAAAATGAAACATATATCATAAAGAAAGTACAAATATATTTGACTTACAGGGATGATATCATAACCAAAATCAGGCAAAGGGTCTGTAACAGGAGAATCTGTTCTTTCGAAGTGAAGATATGCCACACTTCCCCCAAAGACTCCCATAATCATATAGCAAGTAAACCAACATATACCCGAAAAGAGAACCTTGAAATTATTCATTATTAATATATTTTCAAGGAAATATTCTATTGTCCCTCGTCGAGAGTTGTTGTGACGATATCTTGCATATCGATCGTAATATCCACCACCACCGTCGACTGATATATCACTGTATGATGAATCTCGTGAATGATTTTGTTGTTGTTGTTCTTCCCCGGCATTGTTATCAATGGATGTGAGGTCTAAACTTAAATGTTGAAATTGATTTCTATTATTATTGTTATTATCTTGTGATGAATTCGAGGACGAAGAGGAGGAACTACTCGTTGCATACTCTGTTGAAAATGTTCCAGTGCTACCATATCTTTCGCGATTTGCTACCGCCACCGACTTTGACAATAGATCTGTATGGACACAATCATTATTATCATCATCCTGATCATTGGTTCTATTTTCTATTATATTATATATTCCACTCATATTGACTAATTTGCTACAAATAATATTGTCAACGATATCAAAGATACAAGTGAAGATATCTGCGATAAGCTTTAATAGCAAAATGCTGTGGTTGGATATATCCCTCAACTCCAGACTCAGATTATGATATTGGATGGAACTTAGTATTCGATGACGCCGACCATTCAAATGAATACAACGAAGAGTTGTAGGTGTGTTTAGCAGATGTTCATTTGGCGGAGTCGACATGGCATTTTTTTTAGTGAGGTGGTTCGCAAGGTATCCTTATCTGATGATGGTGGCCCCTAGGTACTACTATCTTTGGGGTTCTGGATTTGTTTGTTGGAAGTTGGAAGCCTAGTTGCCTATTCCCTTAGGGGTTTAGTCACGAGCATTTTGTTTACCTATAAGAGTCGTTAGTTGTCTTAGTTAGTATTAGTTCTATTCGTTTTCATCTCCTCAACCATCTTTCTAAACTTGTTTGCTTCTTCTTTACCATCCCAACGATACTGTCCAGAGGATATGGCACTTGAAAAGGGCCCATGAAGCTTTTTATCCAATATCACTTCAAGTATTGCCTTTTCTTTTGGAGAAAGTATTTCATCTAATAGTCTGTTGTTGCAACCAGATGATGAGCTTTCTTTGTTGCTGTTTCCCTCATCATCAGAGTCAATATAGAACCGCATGGCCAGATCTGCTGCTGCATCAACTTCTTTTACATTGCGCATACCAAGTAAGGTACATATATCTTCCTGTGACAACGAATACAATAATGCTATGGAAGATATGTTTACACCTTTTGATTCACAAAGCTTTGCTGCTACTGAACATGCCTCTTTCAGTAAAGGAGATGCTGGATGCCAATTTGGTGGTTTGTTGTTTGTGAGCAAACCCATGCTAAGTGGAGCAGCAGCCATCAGATATATGTTTGATTGTTGACAATATTGCGCAAATGTGATAGTATTGTCCTTTTCTCTATCATCTTTCTCGTCCAGTCTTTCTTCATTCAAAGATGGAAAGCAACGATCATCAAACAAGCTCATATCATGGAGGTTATTATGACAATATACAAGACTCTGATCAAAGACTACGTCATCAAATGTAGTCTGACATTCAACTAGAATCTGGTGTTGTACATCTAGCGGATAGCCTGTGATACCAATTCCTTTGACCCAACCTTGTTTTCTACACTCAAGTAGAGCAGGGATTGTCTCCTCAATCAGAATAGATATGTTTGGTGCAAACTCAGGATCATGTAGCTGGATAACATCTATGTATGTGCAGTTCATCCTTTCTAAAGATCTTTGTACTGAGCGTATTGTTGTGTCATAGGTGAAGTCAAACTGAAATAGAGGATCTGCCTCATATCTACCAACCTTGGTGTTTACTATGAGCGAAGATCGAGGCAGGAAGCCAGTGCGTGTTCTACTCGGAGACTGTTCATTGACTTGTTCGCCATCTTCATGTAGTAATGAATCCAATGCATATCCTACAGTAACTTCTGATATACCATGACCATACCATGGAGCTGTATCCAGTAGAAAAATACCCCTATTCAAAACTGCATGTCGAATAGTTTCAATCCATTCAATCACAGCTGGGTGATTTCTTGACATGTTATCAACCGTGAGAGGTGTAACATCCTCTTCTCCAGATGTAAAGAATGTAGAAAACGATGAGCATCCAAGCCCGAGAATTGGTGTGGTATTGGGCAGGCGTAAATTGTTGGGTGCATAACTTCTTTGAGGTACTATTCCACTCTTCTTCTGCATCCATCTAGTGTGAACACGTTGGGGGAGTTGCTCGGTATAATCATCATCTGATGTACTATAATAAACAATCGAATATCTTTCTCCGGTCCAACCACTCACCCAATGGACTGATCTCCCATCAATCCTACCAAATTTGTTCTTAACATCGACTTGAACAACTTCATTTCCATCCTCATCGGCTTCTGTACAAAGACAACCGCTTTTATAGTCTCCCAACCCAATCACATGTTGAAATGTCTTATCATGATTATCTATATGCGGCGATCCTCGAAATGATTTAGTAATTGCCAATGCATTGTATACTGCGTCTGGAATTACTTGCCATATTAGTTGTTCACATAGTTGCCAAACTAAATCATACTCAGGTGGATGATTTGTTCTCACTGTCATATATCCACCGGAAGACACCCCCCTTCTTTTCTTTTCTCGTGATGGCCATAATGTATCCGCATAAGTACGAAGATATTGTAACAACTCGACAGTAGATACATTTGGACCAACTGATACACCATTGCAATGCTTAGTTATTCTATCATTCCCCATTGCCCGTGCAAGATGATATGCAAGAGATGCATGCTGATGTACTTTGCAGATTCGATTTCCTTTATGTGTTTTTGAATGTGTTGTTGTTGATGTATTATCACTTGGTATGTTATTAATACGCCTTTCCAACTCTTTAGTTGTTAAAGCCATCAATTGCAAATGTAGTGGAGGTGTTGTAGCATCGATATGTTGTATATTGCTTTGCTCACCATCATCAATTGAGAATGAATAGTGATGATATCGATGCGTATTCGGTATCTCCATCCCTTGATATGCCGCAATAGTTTTGTACATATCATCTTGACTACCAAAGTATAGCCTTGCCGTCTTGGTATTACTATTGGTATCACTTATAGTAGACGTCTCAAGGAACTCTACTCGAAATGTATCACTACTTTGATGTTGATGTGGTGACTTTCCTATCAGATATGATATTGTTCCTTCCGACCATGATGGTCCAATATTATGCATGAGACAAGAGTACATCATACAGCAACCCTCACATATATTAAATTTATGTATTGATTATTCAGGAGCCGTCTATTAGTAGCAGAGCTCTTCTACAAGTATGGTAGGTACCATGTTTGACGGTAGAGGTTAAGTACTATCAGACACAGCGTAGCTGGCGTCTCTTCCCAAACATTGAGAGGCCGTGCGCACTTTTATTCTTGCAACGGGGATTCCAATGTGGGATAGCAATCCCAGAAAACGAGAACACTAATGCCAAATTTGGATATATTAGCTGTACATAAGCTGATTAGCTGTACGCTCGCTGTGTCTGCACAATAAAAAGCTAGTTGAGCTTCACCTCCTCCAAGAATAAAATTACGGTGTCATTTTTATTCTTCAGTGCCTACTCTACGACTACGATGACCGGGTCGATGGCTCGGCGCCCCGGAGCAATAGAGGGATGATATCAAGTAGTAATAGAATAAAAGCGCTAATATAAGGACTAAAGGATGAAGACATCAGAGGCACCATCGTGGGCATCACCCAGTAGTAGTATAAACTCAGGCGCCGCCGAGAATTGTTTTATCGGTGATATAGAACAAGCAGACGATAATGCACAAGATGAACAATCATTACCAACACGAGAAGAAACTGAGGAATGGTCGCCCCCAAATATGACATCTGAGAATGATGATCCATGGTCAGCTGATTCAGATATGCCAATCTCCACTAAAAGGTAAGACATACTATGTGATGCAAAGATCAATAAACACATAAACACTTGATGTGATGATGAGGTGATGTAGTATATGTATAAATATTGATTTGCAATATTATGATTGTACTTTATGTCTTTACTATACTAAATCATGCTATCTAATGTTTTATCAATGATACTCCAAAAACAAAAGCAGGACACTACCACATCGTACTTACAGATTCTTCAAAGGGATTATAATCATCTTATCACTATTACTACTCATTGCACAGATAGTGAGCGTCGTCTATCTACCATTTACCAGTTTAGAACTATTATTAAAGTTCTTCCTGGGTTCTTTTTCGATATTAATAGTATTAATTGAACTTGAATGGGGAGGCAAGCTTATAACGGGAAGTGCTCTACTTACAAATTGGATATCAAGGGGATACTTTTATGCCTTTGTTGGTCTTGTCTCATTGGAAGAGAATAATCTACAACCAACAACTGCAAGTCTTTCTACACTACCATTTGACTATAGTGCTGCTCTATTCATTGAAACTAGTTCGACAATGATGTTGGTAGTAGGCTGTTGCTATTCAGCTTTTGGCTTGTGTTGTGGGCAAAGATACATGAACAAGGTTAGATCAGACTATAAGAAACGGCTGTCGGACAAGAAGAAAATGTTTGAAAATGGTAGTGATACTAAAGGTCTTATGAGTTAGATAAATGTACGGTGGATGATGAGATAATATGATTGTGGTGCTTTGGATGTAAAATTACAAAGCACAAAGAGTTCTGATAAATATAATTATGTACACTATATTATACTCTAAGGTGATAATGCTGAAACTGATTCAGCTTACTTTCCTGCAGCCCTGCTACTCCAACTATCCTTCTTTCAACGCCCTTCTCCCATACTCATTGCATTATGGTACTCTAGAATCTAAATCGCGTAAAAAAAGATGTGTATCTTCTGGTATCTTTGAGCTTTTTTGCACTGAATATGATATTCTCCCCTGGGACTTTACGTACCACTTGCGCGGAAGCGTCATGGGGGGCAAAATCCCAGGGGAGAAAATATGATACATCCAAAACCAATGACCGTCAAGTAGGCTGATAGTAGTGACTAATAAGGAAGATAATAATAGAAGAGATACAAATATCAAGAAGATGACTGAAAGTTGTTGCAGCAAAGATAGCAAACCATGTCCGGTCGGTGTGAGTATTAGCCTATTTTTGTTGAAACATAGTCTTATCATCTACTGATCTCATTGCAATATCCACCAATATTATCGAAGGGCCCATTTAAAGGCTTCTGCCCATTCTCGCTCGTACTATTTGCTAGCACAGGCTACTCATATGTTCGACTACTACAATACAAGGCGAGTAAGAAGAAGTCATCCGAACCACGTCCAATTGTATTTGCTGGACCCAGCGGAGTAGGTAAAGGCACATTGATTGATTTATTGAGTAAGAAGTTCCCAACTCAATTTGGATTCAGTGTATCTCAGTAAGTATTAACTTGGTAATGTCCTTATTGCATATGTTTTTGAGTCAATACATACTGATCTCATCCATCGTATTTGTTTCACAGTACTACTCGTAAACCAGTAAGTATATATATGATATATGATATTTGGATATTATGTATTCATATGTGATTGTCTTGTCTGCTGACAATATTTGTTTAATACTTTTCATATGTAGAGAGAAGGAGAACAGGATAAGGTACACTACAACTTTACAACTGTTGACCAAATTAAGAAAGAGATTGATGACGGGAAGTTCATTGAATATGCAAACGTTCATGGCAACTACTATGGAACATCAGTTGCTGCTGTGGAAAGTGTTAGTAGTTGTGGTAAGATTTGCATCCTAGACATAGATGTTCAAGGCGTCCGTAATGTAAAGAAATCATCATTAGATGCAATCTACATATTTATTGCTCCACCATCGATGGAAGAATTGGAGAAGCGCCTTCGTGGGCGTGGCACTGAAAGTGAGGAGTCAGTAGTAAAGAGGATTAAGAACGCGAAAGGTGAATTAGAATATGGAATGCAAGAAGGTAACTTTGATCGAGTATTTACAAACGATGACCTTAACAATACATTCAATGCATTAGTTGAGCAACTTGAGGAGTGGTATCCACAGTTAGCAGATTCAAAGTAGGTAGTGAATGATACTATATTATCATTACCAGATCTCTAAAAACATAAATTGAAGTGCACTTACTCTCAACAAAGACTTATTCAGACAAAGGTTTAGCCGACAGATTTTCATAATGTCCATAATCATTTTCAGCAGCCAACTGAGCCATTGCTTCATCCCACTCGTCTTGTGATGGTGGCACTGCCGACATCCCTTCAATATCCATATTATGATACGAGCATCCGGCATTTTTCTTAACCAATTCAGCTTGCAACTCTGCCGGAGTTGTACCAGCAGTTTCTGGTAACCATATCCAAGCATACAAGAATGTTAATAGCAAAACTATTGCAAACGGACCAAAGCTGTAAGGTCCCAATAAATCATTCATGTAGGGAAAGAGTAGACCCACGAAGAAGTTACATGTCCAGTTGAGTTGACAAGTCACCGACATTGCAGTAGATACATACTTTGCGTCAAACATCTCTGCCACTATTAACCATGGGATTGGCCCTAAAAATGATGCGAGCATAATGGAGAAGAGAAGAGTGAGTGTTTGTGTGATTGTGAGATAACGGCTATGAGGATAAGGTATCCTACCGAATCAAGTGATACTAGACACTCTTATACACAACAGAAACTCACCAAGCCCGAATTCAAAGAAGGTTACATAAGATGCAACAGCTCCAAGTGCAAATGTTTTACTAAAATATCCAAGTAATGCAAGCACAATTACAATACAAGACACAAACATGCCAGCGGTTGACCACATTATGAGTGTACGCCTACCACAACGATCCATTAGTAGAAGAGCGACATATGTTGCAAGGACATTGATTGCTCCAATAAGCGTTGTGCCAACCAAAGGATTGTCAATAACACCGTCAAAGAATAGACCCGAGTAGTAAAACACTGCATTAATACCACTGAACTGACTAGCAGCATGTAAGACCATCGTTGAAACGACAAGTAATCGAACTTTCTTATCCCCGAACATTTCCAACACGGCATTCTTTGTTTCTTTCACCTCTCCCGACTGAGACTTTGATGCGCCTAGGTAGTGCCCAACTTCGGTATCAATCTCCTCATCATAACGATACCCCCGAAGCTTTTTAATGATAAACCTTGCCTTGGGTGAGTTTGGATTTTTACTTAACAACCAACGTGGTGACTCAAGTAAGAATGGCGTGAGTAGAAGAAGAATTAAACCCAAGACTGATGTTACTGCAAACATGAGCCTCCACTTGTTTTCATCCGCTAATACAAAGCCAACAAGATCAGCAAATAGTATACCCACCACTAGTGCAAATTGTGACATGGTACCGATAATACCTCTGAGGTTGGGTGGTGCTAACTCTCCTAAGTAAATAGGAACAAGCACTGTAGATGCACCTGACGATATCCCTATGATTGTTCTCCCTACCATAATGACACCAATAGAAGGCGCAAACGATTGGACTAATCCACCAATAATGTAAAGCCAAGTAGTCAGAAGCAGCGCCTTCTTACGTCCTTTATCATCTGCCCATTTCCCAGCCAATACACTACCGAATGGCCCTATATGACACGGAAAAGTATCAATATCAATATAAGACGAATCTAAAAGTTTGCAAAGAAATATGAGTCAAACACTCACCTCCAATACAAAAGGCAGCAACAGCCCAACTCCATTGTCCTGTTGTATGACCGGGGAACACATACGGCTCTGGTGCGTTCATTACACTAATATTATATCCCGCATTAAACATGAGCAAGGATGCAATAAGGACAGCAAATATCAAAGGCGTGGTAACAGTCGAGGCCTCTGTTTCTAGTTCATCCAAGAGTAGTAAACTCATTTGACTCAATCTTTGTTCTTTTTCATCTGGATTCAAACCTTTACCAGTAGTTGTTGTTAGGTACTCCTCCGTTTCTAGTGTGTCCAATGCAGCTGCATAACTTGAGAAGGCCACTGAAAGAGAATGTTCTTTCTTCTGAAGTCCGGGTACCGCAAGAAATGGCAGCTCTTCGTATAACTCATGCCTTCCCATCTCCAATGGTGTGAGAGCTGTGATGGACCCATCTGGTTTTTCAATAAAAGATCTAGCATTTCGGGCAATACCAGTACTTGCAGCATTCTTTCTATGTCGTGGTCCAGTATTACTATCTTTGACAGAGTCTACCTGAGCACTTAAACTTCGATGATGATATCCTTTTAGTACTGCAGGGATATCGGCAATACTGTCACCCGAAGGGCGGACTCCTGCTGTTTCAATGTTATCTGTAATAATATGTATAGATATATGAAATACAGTTAGCCAAAGATAGCAGAAGGTACACATCAGGAGAAAAAGATATCATTTTTTTGTGAAACAAAAAACTCACCACCAAATCGACTAAATGATCCCAATTTCGAACGCCGTCTAGTGGAACCATTGTCTTTACTGCCGCCGCTGGGTAGCAGCGAGGTATTCTCGTCCACCATTTTATTGATAAAGAAGGATAAGGGAATAAGCAAGCAAATATCGCAGCAGTGGGTTACTTATCTCAAAAAAGATTTACCCTACTCCGGTATCCTTTCGGCGATGTTATGCGCTGCAAATGAACTTGCCACCACCTTTAGTACATCTAATGACAATAAGGTGGTAGATTGTTATTAGCCTCTTATTCTATCAGTAACGTCCAATATATCATGGTGAGTTAGGTATTGTTATTGACGGCTGGATATTCTGTTCTATTGCAATGACTTTGATCATCGATCGAGTAGCTTCATCATTCATCATCAATGACTTATCTTATTTTGTTTCATATATCTGCATGCTAGCCTCCAGTACTCAAACCAGAACTTTCCAAGGTAGACGGTCTAGCCTTCCTTGGTTTATCATTAGCACGAAAGTCAGACCTTGGCAATTCCGAATCTGTGACACATCAAATTGCATTTGATTTTAACGATATCATCGACCGAGGATATGAATATCTCCAATCAACAAATGATGATGGATGGCTCGTCGGTGGAGGTGAGGCTGGGCCACCGAAGTCATATAAGCTTGCCGCCAAGGATTCAGCACATGTTGAGATTATGAGGATTGGTACTTATAATCCTGAGTGGGGTGGTATTAGTGAGAAGGAGATTATCGAGTGAGTTATATCAAATGATATGTTGATTGTATATTGCAATTATACAATATGTCACTAACAATTGTTATCGGAACCAAATGTTACTAACAATTATTACACATGTATGTGCCAAAACACCACAAATATAACACAACAACTTACAAAACAAAAGAGTAATGAAGTCTGGAAAGATCCTTATTCCTCAAATTGAGGTCCTACCGACAGCAGTAGTAGCCAATGGAGATCAACCACCAGAGTTGGAAGTACGATTTGATATGCCACACGGTCCAAATTTTGTTGATATGAAAGCTGATTTACCTCCCAACTGGCAACTTCGTTTCATTCATAATCAGCTGTTCAAACACTTTTACAATCCAAGTCGATTCTGCCCTGGTGCATTCCATTCTACTATTGTAAGGAAGGCTGAGTTCCGGTCTCAACAGGTATGTCTTGTGTTGTTACAATATGTTTGTATATGCTTCATTCGCAATATCAATGTTATCTCACTTTTCTCATATTAAATAACAAATTCATTGGGTAGCACAAAGAAGCATACTTTGCAATGTGTCAAGCAGTATTGAAAAAGTGGAAGCTTGCAGGTTCGCGTCCATTAAATGCAAACCCAGTTGATAACAAATCAGGGATATGGTTATTCCAAGATCGTACAAAGCCAACACATTTCTTCCCACCTAACTTTTTACCTCCATATGATACTGAAGAGAAGAGGCAAATCATATTGAGCTACCTTGCCGAGGAGTGGGACGAAGAGACTCTATCGTAAGTATATATTAGTGTGCACAATGAGCTTTATGTCGATGATTAACTAATCATAATTTCTACCCGTCCTCCACACAAAACAGTTGGAAGAAGGCAAAGTATGACCAAAAGGAGGGAGGTGGTGCTCTTGGAGATTGGAGTGAATGGTGTGGTAATCCCATTGAAACATTGATGGGTGCAATTACTCCCAAACCATCATTGACACAAGCGGAGAAGACCGAGCAACTGCTTAGTTGAAGAGAGAACGAAAGGATGAGTTTTGATTAATTACGATGTAAAGTTGATACTGTATAGAAATAGGTGTTTTTATGTTTGTGCTTCTGGGTTAAGAACACATATGATAGTTGCAAATTAGAGGAGATATAAGAAAGTAAAGGAAGCTCTCTAATCTACAACTCTCCTCCATTCCCAACCATACTACTACTAGCCTTTACTTTTTCCATACATGTCATAATCCAAGGTATTGAACCGAACTGAACACCCCAACACATTGGCATCCAACTGATAGCTAACCACAATGGAACATCTCGTTTTTCTCTCCCTCTTTTAAATAGTAAATCATAGGATACGTATGAAATAACGAATGGAGATACCATCACACGACATACCAAGTATACTATCGAAAAGACTTGCTCATTAGATGCAAATAATGATGGTAACCATTCAATACCCTTACAACAATTTTGTTCTAATGCCTTTTCTAAGAAGAAATGCATATTCATAATCGGTGCCGAGAACTCTCCATTAAACATAAGTATCATTGCACTCATATGTCCTGCTGATATCAATCTACATGATAACATGTATAAACTAGTAAGAATGTGATGCCCGACAAATGTCCAATCATCCGTTGTTAATACAGGTCCGATACCTGGTTGCCAAGTCTCGATAACATAACCCAAGATTGAATCATAAATCATATATCCAGTACAATATGACAATATAGAATGTGTCGCATCTTGATACCATTGTGGAGATGTTTCTAATTTGCCTGATGGGAAAAATGGTTGTGATAATAGTAATGATGCCAATCCAGGTAATATCAATGTCGAATGCCAAAATGAAGTCATGCATGCTGCCGCAAAGTAGGTATCTTCTCCTCCTACCGGCCAACCAAAGTAATATAGTATATAGCGGAATGTAATGCGTAATGTAGAAAATGCAATTGCACACAATAATGAGAATGCCACATCAATCTTTGTATAAGGTAGATATAATTTGGGTGTTGATCTGTAGAGATGTACCCATGGTCGTAGTATGGTTGGTATCTTATTCATCTGGATAGCGTCGTATAAACTATAATTTGTACGTATTAGTAGCGTATTATTGTTGTCTTCTATTTTGGTATTTTTATTGTAAAGATTGTATAACATAAGATACCTATTTCCTACTATGATTAACAACTAATAACAAGTTTAGAAAGTAATGTGATGCCTTATCCAATAGGTTGCGATTGGTCTAATATAATTTGGAAGGGGTTATTGTATTGCCTGTTGCGCTTACTGATGAGGGAGGGGTTGTTATTTTTGTGTATGTATTGTGTACCTATTGGAATTTATTTGTTGTCCATTGTATTTCAGTATATGAATATTATAGAGAAGCAATAAAGTAATAAAGCTGTTAGAAGTATATCAACATCAATACAATATAAGAAACTCAAACAATTAATAAAACCAGCCGTCAACTCACTCGAATAGCAATAAATACCTCGCCTATCCCTTGTATGGTATTGTCCAATAAAAAGAAGGAGATTCAATGTGGTTGCGTCGCCAAATCAGTCCAGCCACGTGGTTTGAGAGAAAAAAAATGCTGTCTATCAACAAACAGAGCTCTCATAACTCTATAGTTGTCTATTGTCCTCCCTACTAACCACCCACTATACGCTAGAATGCCGCCTAACGCCGATACTAGCATCCTACGTAATCGTATTACCACCAAGGTAAATGCCACCGACTTAATCAACGATGATGCTGCCACACAATCAACACTCCGATCAATGAAACACCTCAGGGGACACGAGGTTGCAATCGATGGTACCATATATGATATTACCGACTTTGTCCATCCAGGTGGTGAGGTTGTTAAGTTCTTTGGTGGGAATGATGTTACCGTGCAATATAAGATGATCCATCCTTATCATACTGGTAAGCATTTAGAAAAGATGAAGGCTGTTGGGAAGGTTGTTGATTATCAGGCTGAGTAAGTATTGTTCTTTATTGTTAATGTATGTACAAGTCATATCAAAATACTTGTATATATCTAACCACCATATGTCATAATAACAAAATAATTAATATAGGTACAAGTTTGATACTCCCTTTGAACGCGAAATTAAGAAGGAGGTATTTAAAATTGTCCGTCGTGGTAGAGAGTTTGGTACAACTGGTTACTTCTTCCGTGCCTTTTTATACATTGCATTCTTCTTCTTTATGCAGTATACATTTGCAACATCAACTACCTTCTTCAACTATAACAATTGGTATGAAAGTGGTGTAGTTATTGCAATTGCGTTCGGTGTGGCACAGGCGTTTATTGGATTGAATGTTCAACATGATGCCAATCACGGAGCAGCATCGAAGCGTCCATGGGTGAACGACCTACTAGGATTTGGAACCGATGTTATTGGATCATGTAAATGGAATTGGATGGCACAACATTGGACACATCATGCGTACACTAATCATGACGAGAAGGATCCTGATAGTTTCAGTTCGGAGCCAATGTTTGCATTTAATGATTATCCAATTGGCCATCCCAAAAGGAAGTGGCATCATAAGTTCCAGGGTGGATACTTCCTATTTATGCTTGGATTGTATTGGCTATCAACTGTATTAAATCCCCAGGTTATAGACTTACGTCAACGAGGAGCACAATACGTTGGAATTCAAATGGAGAATGACTTTATCGTCAAGAGGAGAAAGTATGCAGTTGCCATGAGAATGATGTATATTTTCTTGAACATCTTCTGTCCTATTGCACACAATGGATTAAGTTGGGCCACCTTTGGTATTATCATGCTCATGGGAATTAGTGAAAGTCTTACACTCAGTGTACTCTTCTCACTATCACACAACTTTATCCATTCCGATCGTGATCCAATGGCTGACTTTAAAAAGACTGGTGAGCCCGTCTGTTGGTTCAAGTCTCAAGTTGAAACATCATCAACCTATGGAGGTGCCATATCTGGATACCTCACGGGAGGATTGAACTTCCAAGTTGAGCATCATCTCTTCCCTCGTATGAGTAGTGCTTGGTACCCTTACATTGCCCCAAAGGTTAGAGAGATTTGCAAGAAGCATGGTGTTAAGTATGCGTACTATCCCTGGATTCATCAGAATCTAATCTCAACCTTTTCATACATGCACAAGGCTGGTACTGGTGCCAACTGGGAGTTAAAGCCGCTATCTGGTGCAGCATAATCAACTGTATATGTGTTGGGAATGTGGTTAGTTAAAAGTAGTTAAGATGGTGGTACATAGGTGAACAGTAATTGCTTTAATGTCTCTTGTGTTTTTAAATAGTTTTGTAATGTTGGTGTTTAGATTCTTTTAAGTACTCTTTTTCAATACCAACAATCTACCTCTCAATCAAACAGTTTTGTTGTTTCAAATTGATATAATTTAGCAAAAAGAGTGCACAACTTTATGAACACAAACATCTAATTGTCTATCTTTGGGGGGAGCTGCAAACCCACTCTTGCCGCTGCTCTTCTACTTAATTCATCAGGACTTAGCTTTTCATCAGCACCTTGATCTATTTCATGTAATCTTGCCCTCTCGGTTAAATCTTGTTTGAGTATATAATATTCGTATGCTATTTTACGCTGTATCTTTGCTTCATTTGGTGGTAGTGACTGTGATTCTCGATATTGTGATATTATATGCTGCTGTAATGTTGGTTGTATATTATCATTTACATTGGCAGCTGCAGCTTGTGAAGGGGAGGTGAAATTGGATGGTGATGATTTAACTTTAACACTACGTAGGATACCCCGCAAAACATGAAGTGGTGGTGTGCTTGCCGACATAGCTTGATAAATATTAGGTGATTAGCAAACTGTAGAGGTCAATATGTATAAGATATACACACTATCAATACCAACAATAGCAACAAATAAGAAAAGGCGCTAATAAATTATGGGGAGAGAGTGGAGCAAGCGGAAGTGCGGTGAGGGGTAGGAATAATTTGGCGACCAAACTATATCAGCCAGCAAATAAATTAATGGGCTTATTCGTCAATTAATCACCAATAGGTCATAGAATCGCGCGGTGTACATCTTCTTCAATATAAGTATATCATCACAGCAGCAGTAGTACTCAATAATAGTCTACCTAGGTACATATCATCATTCTAGATAACAATAATAAATTGCAAATTAGAGGTATCTTTTTTGACGATATCTTATCAAAACAATAAATCATATCGCCTCTCATACGACGTAGAAAAATAATGGGAAGATCCCGCAACAAAACTGAAGTACCAAGAGGCGCCGATGATGGTTATTCTCAAGATGAGACATTTTCATTTACAGGTAGTGGACGTAATGAAAGAGCAAAGGCTATCTCTAGTCTCCCGTGCCTACGATCTTATAATATGCGTCGACAACTGTCATATGCTGGAATTGCAGCAGTATTTATATTAATTGGAGTACTCGTGTGGCTAGATGTATCAGATGATCAAGGTTATATACTTGGAAACTTTGGTAAGTCTCATAAAACTGCAGGGTCAGCTTTTGGGATATCTTTTTTTTTTGTACATAAGATATGTGTTTTGTTGTTATTGAAAATGGGATACAAATATGTGCACACAACAATAAACACTCATATGCGGGATATTATTTACAATCTGCAATTACATCCCAACCACCGTTGATGCAGTGAATTTGAGTGTCAATTAGTATTCACAATCATAATATCAGTACAAAGCAAGTAAAAAGATACCGTATCTTTAAGGGTTAATTATTTGGCAAGTTCAATGTACAATCAAATGCAAAACAGAACAACAATTCAAAGTATGCAAAGGAGGACAGGCAAAAGCCTGATTGCGTCGGCAATGCAAAACACTTGAGATGAGGCATAAGAGGATTTGATCTTTTTTCGGTGATACCTTTATAGGTCATTTTCATTTTTTTTTCAGGGCTGGTTGTTTGAGAGATTGAATTTCAAAGCCTTGTTGTTTGTTTGTTTGTTTGTTTGGCAATAAGCCATGGCATACGATCGTCGTAACCTCAATCTATATCATAGAGGTGGCAGCGGAGGAGGTATCTCCTCTTCTTATAGAAACAAGGCGTTATTAATTGTTGCAGCCACAGCATTATATACTGCTTTTTTGTATAACTCCGGTATGTTGTATTTTTTTCTTTCGATGGTATTAATTCGTCATATGTAATCCAATACTCGAATGGGTTGTTATTAATAGCTGCAATATTCCATGTAGATACTTGCAATTGACGTTTAGACTTGGCCATGTTTGACATACCGACGTTTGCGGCAGCTGATAAAGTTGGATCGGGTGCTACAGAACCACCAAGAAATTTACCAGCACCTCCTTCAATAGTAAAATAAGTAGATAAGAGAAATAAGATAATGGGTTAGATAGATACATTAGGAAGAATTGACAAATCAAAATATATAATAGATAGCAGCAATCGAATAACAATATATAATATTACAAAACCATCAAAAGATATGCCGAATTATAATATAACAAAACCAACAAAGATATGCCGAATTAATACCATCGAAAGAAAAAAATACAACATACCGGAGTTATACAAAAAAGCAGTATATAATGCTG
>Ga0214479_100360_pt1 | contig 28079 bp, 23 predicted proteins | sample M1_20Mar14CPVII9_5_FD_165054 | JGI IMG/M metagenome (GOLD analysis project Ga0214479, IMG submission 165054) | Marine eukaryotic communities from Monterey Bay, California, United States - M1_20Mar14CPVII9sort6BwellE14 | ecosystem: Environmental > Aquatic > Marine > Unclassified | place: USA...
CAAGACAAAGACATATAAAGCCTATACAACTTTCCTGATCTTGATCATCAAGACAATGGATCTTGATCCATTCAGCATACTTATTGTAGGCCTCAAGCTTCTTGCCTCACATCCATCCATCCGCTCATATAGTACTTCTCCTCATGATCGTTTTTTCGATATATAGGATACCATCTGGTATCCTTATTTTATGAGAGTTGGGAAGTAACAAGCTGAAAGCTTATTGTTTTGATGGTGAGATAGTAAGCTGATGAACATTGAGCTGCTGATGAATATAAAGGACAATGAACCAACAACAAAGTAGACAGAAGGAACTCCAAGAGCTTACGGTAGCAAAGGTTGAACTTACCAGTGGGGACAGAAGTGGCCTAGTTTATACACGATCATCGAAAACAAGTGCTCTACTCATCACACCTCGTGTGGAAGCATTACAGAAGGTTGAAGAGAAGATTAGTATATTAAAACAGGAAGAGAGGAGATAATATAATAGTATCAAGAACAGAGTTTATATTATGAAGGAGAGGATATGAAATGAGAGAAGTACCAGATGAAATACAAAACAATACTAATAACAATCAGCAGCAACAAAGAACAACAGCCACGATATTATACCTCTTAACAACATCATTACTATTTGCTGATCAGAATCTACTTTCTCCACCTATCCGCTACATCAAAAGAGTTTGGATTCAATGATATCGAGAGGGATAAGAAGTTGGGTGGAGATATTGCAATTGCATTCTTTATGGTCGGTGTACCAGCTTCATTTCTAGTTGGGTGCTTGACTGATGTAGTAGACAGAAGGAGCTTGTTGTTTCTATGGGTTATACTAGTTGGGGAAGGGTCTTGCCTTGCTACATATTGGGTTAAAACATATCAACAGTTGTATTGGTGCCGTGCATTAACAGGATGTAGTGTGGGTGGTGCTCTACCCTTGATATATTCTGTTCTTGGTAATTACTACGCACCAAAGGAACGAGGTTGGGTGTCTGGAGTGATATCCATGGCGTGCGGATTCGGGATTTCAATAGGACAAGGTGCTTCAGGATTCTTGGGACCTAAATTTGGATGGCAACTGCCGTTTTTAGTTGTTAGTTTGCCTGCAATAGTTTGTGCAGTACTTGTATGGTTACTTGTTCCTGAAGTTGAGCGAGGTGGTAGTGAAAAGAAACAAATATTGAATAAAAGAGCAGTGAATCATCCAAACGATGATGATGAAATTGAGGATGAAGATAGAAATAGAGAAGTTGAAATGGCAGGAAGGGTAGATAATGGTACTAGAATGAGGAAATCATCATCTCAAGCAACATCCAGAACAACACTGGTTGGAGACTCACCCGAACAGGGTTTGTATGTACATCTTGATAACGAGGAGGAGTCGAGCAATTTAACAGACACCCCAATAAACACAAGATACATTGGCCGCATTGAACAATATTACAATGAGACAATCAAACAACATGTACAGACACTCAAGACTTTATTGAAATGTCCTTCGGTTGTGCTAGCAATACTCCAAGGAATACCAGGTTGCCTTCCTTGGGGAATCATCAACACTTATTTGAATGATTACTTATCATCAGATCGTGGCTTGTCGGTTGAAGGAGCTACTCTCTTTGTACTCGTTTTTGGGTTTGGAAATTTCGTTGGTGTACTTATAGGAGGGATTGGTAGCTCCTATTTGTATGAACATCACGATCCAAGATATCCAGCCATCTTATCATCAGTCTCTGCAATTGTCGGATGTTTGCCGCTATGGGGTTTGATCAACTACGACTTCAACTCGAGTGATGGTACAACACATTTCTTCGTGCTTGGTCTGATATCGATTATAGCAGGGCTATTATCCGGTGTTACAGGGCCCATTGTCAAATCTACTCTCCAAAATGTTTGTATGCCTGAAATGAGGGGACAAGCCTTCGCACTTCTCACTGCTTGCAACGATGTTGGTAGGGGTATTGGCCCTGCTTTTGTGGCCATACTGATAGAAAAGATGGGTGGAAGAAGACAAGCATTCAACATTGGCATAAGTGGCTGGATCTTTTGTGGTATACTTAATGGTTTACTCTTCTTCACAGTTGAACATGACGAAGAGAAGGTTAGATTAGGAATAGAACAGTTGATATCATCAGAGAATGAGGCAGAAGAGAATAATACACTTGATGCTAGGAGTATAGATTGAGTGAATGAAAGAAGACAGTGATTTTAGAAGACGATATACAAGCATGTATAGTAATATGATGGGCAACTAATGTACATTATACTTATTCACTTTCTCCAAACTTCTCCTTCAGTTGAGATACCGATGCTCTTAATGCTGCTAATGCAACTACATTAATCTCATGTTGATCAGCTGATGTTGACCTAACTAACCCATTTGCATACAATATACCACATTCAGTTGATGTTTGCATCATTACTGTTCGTATAACTCTTTCACTTAATTGAATATGATTTGAGAATGCTTCTATTTTTGGTGATGTTTGTTTATTAGATATATTGTTGTTAATAGTATGCTGATCTGTTTTATCATCATTCTCCTGCATATATATAAGCTGTTTCTTTAATGAAGAATGTGTCTTTCTAACTGCATCAATCTCTTTATAATAGTTGGCTAATTGTTCTTGCAAACTCTGTTGTTGCAATTGTGCAGATAATTTCTTTGAATCTAAATTATCATCATTATCATGGATATCATATGTAGAGGTTGACGAAGAAGAGGGCATGATTGTATTACTCAATGTAGACTGAGCATTGCATAATGATGCTATCTGCTCGTATTCATTCAAAGCTGTTTGAATCCAATCCATAATATTATTATGATATAATGATTTAAGAGTATGGTACTTCTTTGAAAACAGATGATGGAATGTGGACATATAATTTGTATAAATCAACGCCGGCCGTCACCCCGACCGAAGATATATATAATAATCACTAATCACTACTATCACCGATGGATATGAATGAGACCAAAGCACAAGAGCATGCTAGGCTACCAACCATCTAATAATAAATTAAACTTTTTAGTAGTTTGTATCTTATAAGCCGTATCTTATCAACAATATTGACTGGGTACAATAATAAAAAATCATAATCCCAAACATAACAATAATTGACATTACGAATGGGCTGGTACGGCGGACAAGAAGGGGCGGCACGCACCCGCTGGCATGATCAGAGTAGGGCATCATATAACCGATTCCTCGGTACTGTTAAAAATGCCAAGCTAACGTCATTCAAAAACAAAGTAATAGGTAAGTGTTAACACAATATAATAACATTATGTCACATGCACCGTCAACTGATGGTATAATACCAAATTGCATAATATTGTATGATTATTATCTACACCGCATATCACAATATAATATTCCGGATTCTAACCTTATCTTATTCATATACCTCCTCTTCATTCAACACAGATAATCACAATCGAGAAGTATCAACAATGCTAATTCGTAATCCAATGACCGAAAAGGAGATAGTAAAGGATATCATTGATGGTGCTCCTAATGACAATGGAAGCGGATGGGCTGTGGCTATTCTTGCATCTGAAGATCTATCTGATCTCAGTCTGCTGAACGATGTCGCTGAAAAGTAAGTGCACATATGATATGCACACATCCACATGATATTCACAAATCAAATTACATATCACATGCACCATCTCAAACCTGTGACTATAATATCTTATGTTTGATTGCAATTATGTATGTTTATGTTGATACCTATACCCATATCACTCTAACATATCTTGATTCACTTGCACCATAATCTCATACTTTTATCTCTACAGGATCACTGGACTCTTCCTATATGGATGTGGTAACATTACAAACAAAACAGAGCTCTTCTCCAAACTTGTAAATCTTGAATCTCTTACTATGGTGAACTGCTCTCCAATGAATGTATATCGCGAGGATGGGTTGTTTCTCAAGGAAGTATTTGCAGGAGGTATGCTACCCAAACTTAAATATCTCGAGACAGATGCAGTAACAGATGATGGTATTGCAGAAATGAAATCCTGTCCTAATCTTTCCAAGATTACGTTCTCATATCCATCAGTTGATATAACTAATGATGGCATTCAGCGCCTTGTTGATGGTGGAGGTGGAAAGGAGTTGATGTCAATCAGTTCAGGGACTTTGACAAAGCATTTATCAAAAACTCTTACAATTAAGTACGTTGCTGTGACATTACCAAAGCTTATCAACATACCACATTATAAATTACACGAATACCTGACACACATGGCCCAGGGATCAAAGAAGAAGTCTGCCTTTGAATATCTCCTAGCAAAGCATGCAGCCGAGGACTCAAAGCCTTACGCTGTCATCCCACCAGAACGTATGAAGTATGGTCAGATGGAAGAAGCTTTAAAGAGGAGAGGGTGGAAGAAGTCTGGTGGTCGAAAAACTGCCGACGAGTTGCGTGTATTGCTTACTAATGAAGGGCAATTCAAGTGGACACATGAAAGAGAAGTTGACATTCAGAACGGGCTCAAGCTGAAAGATTTACAAAAAGAATCGGAATGGCTTAGTGGAAAAGCGTCATCTGTCAATGGCAAAGTACAAAAGCTCTCGTCTATGGGTAGTGAATCAAAGCTATACCCTTTACTGGATTCATATGACATTAAATCTACTCTTCGAAATACAAACGTAAACATTCCAAAAGGTTCAAGTCAGAGGAGAGATGTAATTGCTCTTCTACTTCACAATAGTGGATATCAAGGTGGAGGAGAGGTGAATAGCCAACTTGAACACTATCGTAAGGTTGCAGCGACCGAATGTGAGAAAGTAGTAGCGAAGCAGGCTGAGATCCAAGCTCTTTGTGCAAATATGGAGCAAAAGAAGAGAAATGCAGATCTTATTGATCTTAGTGGTGAATCTGCTGCTAAAAGGGCTAAGTCATAATAAGATGTGTGTGTAATCGATGTTAGTTGATCGAGAGAAGGATGATATGAGTATGCGTATTTGCTCGAAATTATCAATATCAGATGCAGATTGTTTTCCTGCACATCCAGAAGTAAAGAGTATTGTTAGTTGTTAATTATAATGAGTTGACACAAATCTACACTAGACACCCTATTATTTCTAACTTAGATAAATGTTTTTTGGCCGTTCTTCTAGTCTTCTCTGATGCATATATTCAACCTCATCTTTCTACATCCGAACCTTCTTTGGTGCCAAATCAAAAAGCCCCGGCATTGATCGAAATATATGGAAGAGGGCATTACAATTTGTACCATCTCTGCCGCCCCAAGCAAGAACTTTAGGAATTACTGTCGTATTCATATCAGCAAGCAATTTCATACATGCATCTGTTCGGAAATGATGACGAAGAATCTTCTTTTGAGCTGTCCTAACTACTCGATTCATATACAATGATGAGATAATATCTCTGGGGACATCATCTTCCCAATGGGGACTGGTAATACGTTCAAGCGTGTGGTTTGAAGAATATATACTGTCAACAGTGGACTTGTTGCATAGGACATTTGAGAGAGTAGACCATCCCATTTCCGTGATTGATTCAAAACTACCCCAAATATGTAGCGCCTTTAAACTACTGTTGTTGACCAAGCTATTAGCAAAAACATTCAATGCTCCATCATCGATTCTATACTCATCTTTGCCCCCAACGGTAAGTTTTTCAAGTTTCATAATTGATTCTTGTAGTAGAGTCGATACCTCGCTCCATCCAGCTGGTGAGATCTCATTACGAGAGAGTCCAAGCTGCTTCAAATGGGGGCATCGGCTACCGCCAACCAAGGCAGATACTACTGACGATATAACCTCATCATCGATGTTGTTCCCATTGAGTGATAACTTCTCCAGTTTGTTAGAAGGTAAACGAGAGAAGAAGTCAATCCACCCAGCTTTACTGATTGTTCGATTCTCGTCAAGGTCGATGTCTTTCAGGCTTTCATTCGTAGCTAAAAAGTTTAACAAGACATCTAGACTGTCGTTGTGAACACCGGCATCATATAGTCGAAGAGTCTCCATTGACTCAGGTAATGCAGAAAATAGTGCCTCCCAACCTGTTCTACCAAAAGAACTATTGGCAGACACATGGCTGAGATCAAGAGACGCCAACGACTTGTTTACAAAAGATCTCCCCAAAGCAATTGCTCCTTTTTCTGAAAAGTTTGGGAACGGCAAATGTAGAGTATGGATGGTTGAATAACCTGCCAGTGATATGCTTAAATCCTTAGCCGCCTTATTATTCATACCATTGCCAACAACCATTAGACTCTCTAATGAAGTTGAGCGTTGTAAACTGTCGAAAAACGAATGCCATCCATGTGCGCTGGTTCCATATGAAGTCAGCTTTACTTTCTTTAGTGTTTTGATACCTCCAAGGCCAATTGATAGTGCACACAGCGCCGAATCTTCAAAGTTTAGATCATCGAGTTCTAATTCCTCCAGTGTAGAATTAGGGTTTTGCATGCACCTTGCAAATTGTAACATCCCATAATTCGTTACTAGCTCATCTTCCCCAGAATATGAAAATACTTTTAGTGTATTGTTGTTTAGTAATGCCTTTGATATGTTGGTAATACCTTCATCTCCTAAATTACACCAACAAAAGCTGAGCTTCTTCAATGTTGAGCCGCTAAGTAAACTACTAATTGCCACACACCCCTTTCTCCCAACAGTAGATGATAAACAAAGTTCAACAATATTATGTTCACCCAATGCAATGAATATTTTTGCAGCCGAATCATCACTAACATCAGTTAAATCAAGTTCGACCTTCCTCAGCAATTTGTACTTGGCATTTGATATAGCTGATGCAAGCAACTTTGCTCCTCTATCTCCCACATCCATATGGAATTCTATATTGCGGAGGTATGCATTTTTCTCAATAAAGGGAGATATGATGTACATTATTTCACCCGCATCAATGAGCTGACCGCAGATGATAAGTTTCTTTATCGATCTGTTTCTAGCGATAGCTAAGAAAAATGCCTTACAGTTTTCAATATCATAAGCTTCCTCCTCCTCAATCATTAACTCCTTCAAATGAGTATTGTTAGAAAAACATTCTCCTTCATTCACCCAGTCGATATCACTAATAGTACTATATCTGATTCTCAAAGAAGTAATGCAAGGATCGTTCTGCCTCAGCTGAATAATTATATCACTATTCAAGTTGAAACTTTGAGTCTCTTTCTCTTCGTCATAATCAATGCCCCCGACAGTTGAATCGTCGTCATCGTCTATTATAACATCATTATTAGCGTCAATAACTTCAAGAGACATGTCTAGGTATATTGTATCTCTCTGTATTCAAAGCAACAAATTAATTTGTTTGTAGGACATGATTACTTTTAAAGACTCCCGATTATGGAGCACAACAACTGAAGTTGCTCTCTATCTACACTCTACTAGCTCTCTCTCTCTAGTATAGTATTGCTGAGGTGCTTTGCTTCGTGAGTTTTGGTAATAATTATCCCGATCCTATATAGGTATTATTATTGAGTGGATGTTCATGTAGTATTTATTTATTTGCTACACATTAGTATCTATTCTTATCTTTAAAACCCATCATTTGTTACCCATCCAACCAACGCCTTCTCTATCAATTCAATACTTTTTGTATATCCTCGCACTTTAGCTAAATCTAATGCCGATTCACCAAAACTATTTGTAATCATAGGATCTGTTCGTGGATCTTTCAATAACTCCTTGACACATTCATAACTTTTTGATTCATCAACCCCACTTCGTAAGAAACATGCACCCATCAACGGTGTTCTATTTCCTTCACTTAAAGCATTTGGATCGGCTCCCGCTTTTAGTAATATAGGTATTAGATGCGCTTGGCCACAGACAGTTGCACCTCTCAATGGCGAATGACGAAATCCCGCTTCTGGTTGTGCAGGACATCCAGCTTCTAATAACATTTCTACCATTTCTGTATTCCCTGCAATACATGCTTCAATTAATCCAGTAACACCATTCTCATCTTCATTATTAAGACTAAATGAAGATATCTGCTCTGACATTAGTATACATGCTTTCAATGCGGTTATGTTGTTAGATTTAACTGCTGATTGGACTTGTGTGCATACATAACCAGTTTCGGCATTCGCATCATACCCTATGCTGTTGAGAAATGCTTCTGTATTGTCTTCTGCTGTTGTTGTCATGATTAAATTAAGTATCAGTAACGTATTGTGCAGTGGTGGCCGATCTACTTTTTGTATTCTTTGTTATCAAATCGATGTGAAATCGATATCTTCTACTATTGGTAGAATCTCCAATGGAATATAGATATCTGTGGCGGTTAGATACTAGATCAAGTTACTCTCTGTGGTGTATAACTTTTAATAGTATGCCTATATAACCGTAGATAATGTCGTGGTGGCTGATCTACTAGGGTACAATACACCTTCAGATCGTTATGAGTAATCGATATAATATCTTCGAGCTATGTGATGCAAACTCCTCTGCTGCGCTGTCACTATCTTATAATCACTCCTTTGTACTAATACTGGCTATTCTTCTTTATATATCATACAGCTAAGGACTGCAAGCAACTACTCCAGCACAACAACAAATAGAACATTGAGAAATGACCAGCCACTCACTAGCTGCTTTGATCTTTTTTTGTATCTAAAATTCATATTCAGATAGCTATTAATTATTGCACTTACTTATATATCCCCATTTTGATTGAAATATATAGAACTAACTACAATAAAATGAGTAATATTTAGCTAGCCGTGCAAGAAATGACCAACTCCATTTTACAAAAAATAACTGACCAACTCTGGTTGCAGAATTAGTACGGAGTTGAGGCGTAGTATATATCCATACGCTCTGGTACATTGATTTGATTATATAGAGAATATGGCAGATGAAATACAGCCGTCATCGTCGGCGTCCATAACCAACAATGGCATAGAAACAAATAAATCCCCAATAGGAATTATAGAAAATACAGAAAGTAATAATCGTCTCCTTTCAACTGATACTCATGAAACATTTGTTACCGCAATTACTAGTAGTAATAGTGGAGAAGGAGAGCGTACTGAATCATTTGTTACCGCTCGTGGTCAAACTTCGGTTGTGTTAGAAGAGGAGGAGACGTCTAATAATGATACAGAAATATTGAACGAAACGATGAATGGAGCAGCTGCTATATTAGAATTGGCAAATGAGTTGGATAATAATAATATAGAGGATGGGAATAATATCATAGAGAATTCTACTACCCCCATAGAAGAGGTAGAAGAAGAAGATGTACCAACACCAGCTACGGCAGTAGCGAACATACTGCCAACAGTACGTACACCACCAAAAACAAACTCAACAACAACCAAAAACAATAATAACCAATCTGTAATTTCCAACAATAATAAAACCAAACAACGTCAGAAGGAATTAAAACGATTAGATAAGTTACAGCGTCGTATACCGCCAACATTGGACTTGGATTATATTACTACTTCTATTATTGGTATGGCACCACCTCGAGGCTCAAACTTTAACAACACGTTAGATAATACCACTGGCAATGTTGGCGGTGGTGTAGACCAGCATAACAAGTCACCAAAGAAGAAACGCCCCAAGGGTAATTCATCAATCGATCTATCAACCTACCTTGAAAAACGACATACGAAACGCTACCTATTATTCAATGTTAGTGATGAAATAATCGATGATCGATCGTTATTATTATTGAATAGACAGATTGTACATTTACCATGGGGTAGTCCACGAATATATCCGAGTGATATTGATATTAATAGAGGAGGGGATGGTATGAGTCCCAATAGAGGGGCACCACCGCCATCAAGTCCGAAAGATAATGTATTAGGTACACCTGGTTCAACTACCAATAATAATCAGGGGAATAAAAGTTCAAATAATAGTTCAGGCACTCCGTCAATAGCACGTGTTATGGATATATGCTATGCGTTGCATGCGTATTTATCTATACCACCGTCGGATAATAATGAGTTACCATTGGAATTATTGAATGAAGATGACTCCACCACTCCCAATACTTCAGCAGTTGCAACCTCTTCTTCCTCATCATCAAAAAGAAGGCACAACTCCAAACAATCAGCTACTACAAAATCTTCAAATAATAATACAGTAGCATGTATATATTGCTCGAATGGTAAAACACGTACCGGCGTTATTATAGCATGCTACCTAAAATTTTGTAATGTAGTATCAACATCCTTAAAGGGATTTGAAATTTTCTGTGATAGACGTGGCATCATGTCTTCCACTTCATCAAACAGCAGTGCTGGAGAAGGAAGAGAGGGTGGAGAACAAGGTACAAACGAAGGGAGGGATATATCATCCCATATACCACCAAGTTTACGTCAATTCTTTAATAACTTTGATACCCTTATACAACTTAAACATTATCCATATCCATCATCAATAATTTTACAATCTATACAATTAAGTGGTGTACCAGTTGATGATATGCCATGTATTGACATTTATGAATTTGGTAATACTGCTAAACAATTGGTTTATTCTAGTCATTCTGCTAGTGGTGTTGGTCATTCGAATAATAATAGTGGAAGTGATGATGAGAATAGTTCACAGGAGGATATGAACAAATTGAACAAATGGTATGACGAAGAGGGGATATATAACATTGGACAATTATTAATACAGGATTTTACATTAGTTTGTAGATTTGGTGGTGAATTTCAATATGATACTGATGATCCTAGTAAGGTGTTATTTCGTTATGTTAATTGTCCTAATTTTATCAATGGCGGTGGTGGATCAAGTGGTGAAGGAAGTGAAGGTGATAGTATTGAAGGCAGTGATAGTGGTAATAATTTGGAATTAACAATGGTAGATGTTGACATGATGCGTCGATATGCAGATTCATTTGATGATGAAGACTTTATGTTAACATTGATATTTGAGAATGTTAATGACGAAGATGATACTGATTCACATCTTAAAAGTCCAACACAGAAGAATCGAAAGCATCATAGACGTACTATATCATTCTCATCAGCACATGGTATATCTGTTGTTGATGATGGGACGAAATTTAATGGTACAATATCAAACAATGAAAGAGAAATTATATTACAAGGATGGAAGGTATTATCAGATGCACATTTATCACATCACGCCTTGGATTGTGAAGATGAATTATTAGCAGAGTTTGATAATGATGCAAGTTTGTTCATGGTTGACAATACTACCACTGCAGGAGGATCACAACATTATGAAATTGATTTTAAACATGTTGCATTGCAATTTACCAATGGTGATGTTGAATTGGCCAAGGTTGAATTAATGAATGGATTGTTCAAGAGTCTGTTTGCCAACAAGTCGACGAAACAGCAGTCAGAATCATTACAAGCATTACAACAACCGGTATTAGATGATGATATACAACATTCTATAGTTAAAGAAGAAGAGGAAGAAGAAGAGGAACAATCGGCCTTATCTGCATATTGCAGTACCGTCGGCTCTACTGATAATGACTACAGTACTGTTGAGCCGGATAGTGTACTATCAACTGAGGCCGAGAGTGCTCTTACTGCGGAGACTGGAAATTATTATCAGGAAGTTGCACGAGAATACGGGTTGCCATCTTCTTCTCAACTACCTAGTGTTACATCTGCTGATGAGGAAGATGAAGACTCGAAGCTTCCCAGGGCCAAATCTAATAACGAGGAAGATGTTATTACTGAGCCGATAGAAAAAGAGGTCACGGCTGCAAATGAAGTTGATCTGAAGCCTCGGGTTGCAGCAGTGCCAATGGAATCGGAGTCTGTACAACAAGAAGTAATAGAGAAGACTGACGTTGAACAGAAGACTGATACCGTCGACGAGGGCGATCACGATTCGCCTAGTGTACCCAAACCTTCACAGCAATCACCTGAATTAGAGTCTGCCTGTCCTGCAGATGATGCCAATGAGAGAAGATCAACTGCCGAGACGTTAGACGCTGATACTACCAGCAGTGAAGAAGGTTCGACGACAAACACACCCTTTAGAGATCCTAATCAATCGACACTGCTAGATGCTATACAAATGCGTGGTTTGAAGAATAACATGGCTCTATCTCCTTACAGTGATAGGAAGAAACTAAGTGTAGCGGAAGGACTCAGGTCCTCTCTTCTCATTGAGATACGGAACAAGGCATCAATGAAGGACTCGGCAGATTCTCCACCGTCTCCAAGCCCAGTCGAAGAGGAGAAGAAGATCTCAGATGTGAATGATAGTGAAAATATCGACCCTGCCGATGTTGAATTGACTGCATCACCAAGAAACGAGGTAGAACAATTCGATGAAAGCATAATAGAGGATGTTAATGATTCGGAGGAGAAGGTGAATGTCGCCTCTGATACCAAAGTGAATGACGAGGTAGCCTTAGCTAAAGACGGCCAAGACAATAGTGATCAAGTAAATGATTCGGGAGATGACACACATGGAAATGATACTGCCAAGTTAGTCGCTACTTCAACAGCAGATAATGATGCAAGCGAGAAAAGTGAACCATTGCAGAATGTTGATGAAGTACCGTCCAAGTCAGCATGGTCTTCTCGTCTTGGGTTTCCATCAGACTGGCAGGCTCTTCCCGAGAATGGCAAGGTGCTAACGGGGTTCAAGGGAAGGCCAAGTGATGCAACCAAACCAGATTTTGATGATATGAATTCTACAATTGTCGATTCTATGACCGAGATGAAGGATGAACAATTGCCTCTGAACAAAGACCCTACATATGAAAAGTTCTACAGAATGCTCAAAACGGTAAGATTACTGTGTGTTTTGTCTGAGCACCTCTCTTGAAATAAATGATGAAGTCATCGCTCACTGTATTCTTCTCCTACTTTTCAGGGATTGCCAATGGGTGCCGTTAAGAATGCGATGCAAAAAGATGGGCTTGACCCTACCATTCTAGATCTCGATCCACAGAAGTCACTTGAAAGCCAGCGACCAAGTGAACAGGAGAAGGAAATAGAAGATGTAGATTCAAACCCAACTGAGAAGAATGAACCAACCAAAGAACTGATTGGTGATAAGTCCCCAAGTGTTTGGTCTTCACGTGTTGGATATCCTTCAGAGTGGCAGGCACTGCCCGATAAAGGCAAAGTACTACCAGAATTTCCAGCCCTAGACGAGGCTCTTTATGAAATGAATTCTTCAATGGATGCTTTCGGGGGTGGGAGGAAGGAAGTTCAACCACCTCTGAATAAAGACCCTGTTTATGAAAAGTACTATCGCATGATGAAAATGGTAAGTTCATTATACCATGGTCCTCTTTTCAATTGTATTGGTTTTGATTGCTAACTTTTTATCTTTATTATAGGGACTACCAATGGGCGCAGTCAAGAATGCAATTCAAAGGGACGAGTTGGATCCTACTATAATGGATTTGGATCCTGAGAAGTCACTCGAGAGTCAACGCCCTCGGCAGGCAAAAGAGGAATCTAGTAATGATCAACCAGAAAGCAGCGGTCCGATGACATCGGTTGTGAACAGTGTAATGGATGCATGTCAAGTTTGCTGCTTACCAGAGTCGGAGAGTAAGGAGGAGGAGGAGAAAACAGACGAGTCTAATCCTGATCCTCGACAAACTTTGATGGCAATGCTTAATAAACGAACTGCTCCTCCTACTGATACTGAGCCAAAAACCAACATTGAAGTAGAGAAAGACACACCAAAGACCGCGGTTGAAGCAGTACCAGAAATAGAGTCCAATCCAGATCCACGTGCAGCTTTAATGTCAATGCTAAGTAAACGTGCCCCTCCCAGTACCCCAACCACAAATGAACCGACAAATGTTGATCAAATCATCCCATCTCACATGCAACCCGTTGAGAAGTCAAAGAATGAACAGGAGGAGGAGGAGGAAGTTAAAGATCCAAGGGCGGCTTTAATGTCCATGCTCAATAAACGAGCTCCTCCACCTGAAGAAAAGGTATTGGGTGAATCCGTTGAGAAGAAGACTACCGAGGAGACTGCTCCCGATCCACGAGCGGCCTTAATGAGTATGCTTAATAAACGAGCTCCTCCGGTTGCAGCTGAAGAAGCTGAAATAACAAAGAACGAAGCAGGAGATAAGGAAGAGACCAATCCAGATCCACGAGCGGCTCTGACGAGTATGCTTAATAAACGTTCTCCTCCAGCTGAACAGAACGAATCTGCAGATAGTGAAACAGTCAAGCCGGAAAAGAAGGCTACCGAGGAGACTCCCGATCCACGAGCGGCTCTCATGAGTATGCTAAATAAACGGGCTCCTCCTGCGGACGTCATCGAGTCAAAGACTGAAACCGAAGTAGAGAAAGTTGAGGATGCTAATCCTGATCCGAGAGCGGCGTTAATGTCTATGCTAAACAAACGATCTCCTCCAGCTGAACAGGACAAACCTGCAGATAGTGAAACAGTCAAGCCGGAAAAGGAAGCAACTGAGGTCAAACCCGATCCTAGGGCAGCGTTGATGTCAATGATTAGTAAAAGAGCTCCTCCTGAGCCAGTTGGAGAAGAGTCAAAGAATGAACCTACTACTAATACTCCAGCAACAACCGCTGAGAAAGCCTCGACAGAAGCAAATGACGTGCCATCAATACGGAATGATCCACGATTTGCCAAATACTTTAAGATGCTCAAAATGGTAAGATATCTGATGAAACTCTATGATTTGGTTGTGTATGATAATATTGCTCACCTATAAACTCTCCTACCTTTGTCAGGGACTACCCATGGGAGCTGTAAAGAATGCGATGCAAAGAGACGAACAAGATCCAACTATCATGGATTTGGATCCAGAGAAGTCACTTGAAAGTCAGCGCCCTCCAAAGAAGTCTGATGACGATGATGAACCTCCATTGAATGAAGACCCAAAGTATGCCAAGTATTTTAAGATGCTGAAGATGGTAAGTACACCCTTTGTATTGAGATGTATATTTATAGGTGCCAATTGTTTCTAACTCTTCACCCCCCTTTTCTTCTCAGGGTTTGCCAAAAGGAGCTGTTCAGAACGCTATGCAACGTGATGAACTTGATCCTTCAATAATGGACCTTGATCCAACCAAGTCTGTTGCTAGTCAAATGAAGAAGGAGGAAAAGCAAGTTGATGACGGGCCTCCATTGAAAGATGACCCAAAATACAGCAAATACTTTAAGATGCTGAAAATGGTAAGTTATAGATGTGGTACTCATCTTCTTGTTCGATATATCTATATAATTGTGCTAATGCATCTTGCATACTTCTCTTTTAGGGACTGCCAATGGGGGCTGTCAAGAACGCCATGACACGCGACGGTGAAGATCCATCGATAATGGACCTTGATCCAGAACAATCTGTGGCTAGTCAACTCAAACAGGAAGAAGAAGAGGAAGACGTCGACAAGGGTCCTCCATTGAAAGACGATCCACAGTACGCCAAGTATTTCAAGATGCTGAAAATGGGCTTGCCAAAAGGTGCTGTTCAGAATGCCATGACTCGAGACGGCGAAGACCCATCAATAATGGATTTAGACCCCGAGAAATCTGTCGCTAGTCAGCTTGACAAAGGGGAAGAAGACGAAGTCGACAATGGACCTCCATTGAAAGATGATCCCAAATATGCCAAGTACTTTAAGATGTTGAAAATGGTGAGTATTTGTTGTGTCTGTTTAAATTGCTATATCTATATAACTGTTACTGACTCTTCCAATTGCCAATGAATACATTTTAGGGTTTACCAAAGGGGGCAGTGCAGAATGCAATGACACGTGATGGTGAAGATCCGTCAATAATGGATTTGGATCCGGACAAGTCTGTCGCCAGCCAGCTCAATAACAAGGAAGAAGAGTTAGTTGATAAAGGTCCTCCATTGAAAGAGGATCCCAAGTATGTCAAGTTCTTCAAGATGCTTAAAATGGTGAGTGGTATCAAGTATGCTCTTTTATGATGCATACAATTCAATTTTATCTCACACTTGTTTCTTCTCTCTTTAATTGATACAGGGTCTGCCAGTGGGTGCTGTCAAAAACGCCTTGACTCGTGAGGGCCATGACCCGTCCATTATGGATCTAGATCCTGAGAAATCGGTTGAATATCAACAGGCACTAGCATCTGGTAAAGGCAAGAGTAAGAAGAAGAAACTACTAAAGAAGAAGTCACCCAAGAAGGATCCAAAGAAGCCCAAAGTTAGAAGAAAGAAGATCTTCTGGAGTCCAATCGAGGAGTCAAAGACATCTGACAACTCCTTGTGGTCGATGGTTAAAGGCGCATATGATTTTGAGTCTCTGAATGTTGATCAAGATGAGTTTGAAAGTTTGTTTACTGATACTTCAAACCCAGCGGATAAGAAGAAGGCTGTCAAGGAAAAGCCTAAGGAATCAAAGCAGAAAAAGAGTGTTCAGGTTATTGATGCCAAGCGTGGTATGAATGGTGGTATCATCCTTGCTCGTATAAAAGTTGATTTCACAATCCTTGCCGGTATGGTGAATGAAATGTAAGTGTCTGTTACCTAATCGTTTTCTTGTTTTAGTATGCTTAATTGCTCATCTATCATGTACCTGTCAATAATAAAACTACTCCAGGGACTGCGGTAAGCTTGATGATACACAGTTAAAGGCTCTGCGTGAATTCCTCCCGACAAAAGAAGAGAGATTTGCAATTGATGGATATATTAAGGGTGCATCATCATCAGAGAAAACAAAAGAGGCTGCTATTAATGACTTTTGTGCATGTGAGAAGTACATGCTGGCAATGATGAAAGTAGACATGGCTGATGAGAAATTCGAGGCCATGCTCTTCAAGTATCAATTTGATCATAAATTGAAGGAAATAATGAACGGTGTCACTACCTTGATTGATGCTAGCGAGGAAGTACAAAAGTCTGTACGCCTTAGGAAGCTTATGGCCATGATTCTTATGCTGGGTAATCGAATCAATACTGGTGGTACCGGCAATATGGCTCATGGCTTCACCTTGGATGCTCTGCTCAAACTTGACGAGGTAAGTCCTTTGTGCTTGTAACTATTTTACAACTGCTCTCAACCTATCTTACCTCTAACTTCACATTCCTCCCATCATAGGCCAAGGCGTTTGATAAGAAGACAAGTGTACTTCAGTATTTGGTCAAACTAGTCAAGGCAAATGAACCTGACCTGCTTAATGTTCATGAAGAAATGCCCTCAATTGGTCCAGCCGAGAATGTGGTTGTTGATGGATTAGTGTCTGAATTGAATGAACTAAACGATCAATTATCAAGTGTCAAGGGAACGGCAGCCGCAGAGGGAAAGCGGATCAGGGATGGCAAGAATCCTTTGAGTAAACTATCACCACTTGATCGTTTACGGCAGCAAAAGACGCAGATTAGAGATGTTGAAGGTGTAAACATGTACAACTTAGCTGTTGAAGTCGATCTCACTGCCATGGAAAAGTTTACCAAGTATGCAGAGAAACGTGCTAAGCAAGCATATGCCAGGATTGAGGAAGTGAAGGAGAACTTTAAGGGTGTCTTGTCATACTTTGGTGAAGATCCAGCAATGACTAGTGCTGCCTTTTTTGGCACTTTGAACAAATTCGTTGCAGCATTTGATTCTGCATTAGAGGTTGTGAAAAGAATCGAAGCCCTTAAGATTGCCGAGGAGAAGAAGGAAGCTGCTAGGCGTTTGAAGGAGGAAAACAAAAAGGCAGCAGCAGCAAAGAAGGTCAAATCAGATGCACAACCAAGATCGGATATTGTGTCGGCACAAAAGGAGAAGGGCAAGCTTGACCTTGCTGGCCAACGAAAGCAATTTGCAGATCGTGAGTATTATTTGAGAGAGTTGCTTTCTTGTTTTTGTCATATGCGTCATCATCTCATTCATATTGTTATCTATACACAGCATTTGTTGGTCCCGAGACTGTAGCCTCTGTTGATTCTCAAGATACAAGCGAGAATGCCCTAGTTGCTTCTGGTCCTCCTCCTCCTCCCAAAGAGGAGGAGGCTCCTAATCCACGAGCGGCACTAATGCTGATGTTGAATAAACGATCACCACCAACCTCAACAGAGGACGATCCAATGACTGAGCCTGAGAAAACTAATGAAGATGAAGTATCGAAGAAAGACGATTCAGAAGAAGAGCCAAATCCTCGAGCGGCTCTCATGTCTATGCTAAACAAACGTTCCCAGCCTCCAACACCAGTTGAGGAGGAGGAATCAAAGACTGAAGTAGCGAAAGACGAGGAGGAGGGGGAAGCTGAACTCGACCCACGGGCCTCCTTAATTAAAATGTTAGGCAAACGTCAGGTTAATGACGAATCAGCGGTAGCTGAGGATAAATCAAACAAGACAAGCGTGCCAAGCTCTCCTGGCACAGGTTTCTTCCCGGCTACTACTCCTACCACTTCTAGCCCTTCAAGTCGAAAGGGTTTCTTCCCAGCGACGTCACCTAAGAGTAGTCCCAAGGCTCGGGTCAGCCAGAGCACAAGGGAAAAGAGATATGAAGAAAAGACGTCATCAATTGCCCGTGCTAATGAACCTTCTGTTGTGCCTCCTGAAAAAAGAAAGGATTTGTACGAAGTCACGCCTGCTATTGTTAGTTCTTCTGAGACTGAGCCAAAGAAGAGAGCTAACCGTATCAATCCCCATGTTGAGGCCGATGCCAAGACGGAAGCGAAAGTTATGTTGGTTGCAGCGATGGCGGCTGCTTCAGCTCGGAACAAGTCTCCTGGTACGGCAATGCATGATGAGACTGTAAGCAATGATGTGAAGGACATTAAACCACAGCAACCCGAGGTAAAGCCACAAAAAGCCGCCCCGATGGGCATAGCGGCGATGGCAGCTGCTGCGGCGAGGAAGAAGAACGACCAGCCAAATGACAAGCCACCAACGATTCCTGTCAAGTCGGTTGAAGAAGTATCCAAACCTACCCCACCACAAATGCCTGATCTCTCTTCTTTAAATGACGAGAAGGCTACTACTCCCTCTGGTTTACAATGTTCTGCTTGTGGCAAGAGTTTGGAAAAGAAGAACTATTCAAAGAGTCAGCTGAGCAAAAAGGAGAAGAGGCGATGTAAGACGTGTATCGAGAATCAACGTCCCATATCTCCAGCTGGCAATTAAGATCTGATATATGTACAAATATATACAGTTAGAAAATTATCATATAAACTTAATATTATTTTACACTGTCAATTGAATGTAAAATATTGCTAACTATACAGAAGATAGGGGATATTTAGTTTGTACTTATATGTCGATAGTACCATACTTTGAGCTCCGATACGGGATTTAGTACGGTGTGCTGATACTGAGTGGATGGAGTGGGATTTAGTACAGTGTGCTGATACTGAGTGGATGGTACATACAGGTGGCCAGTGGCCAGTCCTTATCTTTGACGCCAAAATAGGAGTAGTGAGGTAGTGCTGTTGGCTGTTCATCATTCTTATATAGCGTTGCAACGGCGGGGGCGATAGGACAATACTAAGAGCACCAAGAGCCGACGAAAGTTTTTTTGCAACACAAAATTGCAATTCTACTCTTTATCTTCTCCGCTCATCTCCACCCCTACAATACATAGAGAAGCATACATCCATAACTGCAAGATGGTATTCGTCTACACAGGTAAAGGCCGTCGTGGCGCACAAAAAGATGATGCACCTCCGGAACAAAAGCTTTGCGCTAAACAAGGTTAGTTCTACTGTACACATGTATTACGATATATATGGTTTTGTTACTAACCATTACATATGTATGCCTATAGCATGTGCCATTCAATATTGTTTAGCAAAAAGAGATCACAAAGAACATTTATGCCAAGCGTTTATTGATGATTGGAAGAGCTGTTGTGATAAAGTACGTGCTGCTAGCGCTGCTGCAAAAGATAAGGAGGAAGGAGATTGAAGTTGGAAAGGTAGTAGTTAGTAGTTTAGGATAGATTGGAGAAGGTTAATAAGTAGTGTAAAGACATCAGTAGTTATAATAATGTCATGATGTTGGCTATTGGAATAGTATATTGTGGAATGGGATTAGAAAGAACCTTCGAAACAAGTAATATACTACAGAAGGTACAATATTTAAGCGAGAGATCGCATTGACAGTGATTAGGATTATGTACTATGCCTCGAGGAACATTTAAAAGTACGTGACGATATTACTACAACGACGAATAGTTTTATCCCAACAACGAGCACGGACGCATTCCATATCTTACACACCTCTTTGCAAAAAGTTGATGATTTATAATGACATGACAAACAACTATTACTGCCGTAGTGATAGAAGTGCTTGAGAATTACTTTCTACTTCCAGCTTTTCAAAACACAATTCAGTATTCAACAAATAGAATCTTAGAAGGAAAAGATTTCGTACAATACCTATAATAATTTGTATAGGGTATCCTATTTTTGGTATCCTTTCCTTAGGACAAAAAAGTAAAAAAGAAGCAAGATCTCGAAGGCCTCAATGAATCGGATGAAAGGGAAGATGCTGCACGATAGAGAGGTTGTCACGAGTCTTCACTGACCTCCAATGCTCATAAATAATACATTACGGCTTGATATTACATTCGATACATCGACATACATTCGACGGCTTAATAATACATCAATACAGCTGCTGCGCCACATACATTCGATAACGAGCATCAACTAACTATAACACAACATGAAACTCCCATACCTACTTGCGGTATCTACTGCCGCATCTATATTCCAAGTCTCCACAGCAAAGAATGCCGACGATGGATGCTTTTCATGGAATTCACAGTTTATGCCAAAGGATTGGACTTATTGCCAATCGATTACCGATAACATGTACTTATACTATACACCACTCGAAGATAACATCATGATTGGATTACATGTGTTGGAAGGATCTTTTGGATGGAGTGCCTTAGGTCCGGGCGGAAATGGCGGGATGAAAGGTGCCTCTCAAATAGTAGTCCGCAAGAATGACGACGATAAATGGGTAGCTGAGGATCGATATTCTACTGATTACTCTACGCCAACCTTGGATGAAAGCCAAGATATCAAGCTTCTTTTTGCCCAACAAGACGATGTGACTGGCGAAACCTCGTGGGGTGTGATTCTACCTCAAAACTCTTGCGACGATCGTGACTATCCGCTAGATGAAGATCACAATGTGTTCATGATCTACGCTTTGGGGTCTACTCATGATTTTAACTTTCATGGAGGTGCAAGAGGGCAATTCACTGCAAACCTAATGGGACTTCCACCTCATGAGCCTAACATGGATGACTATGATCATGTTGATTTGGTAATGCCAAACGTATCGGTAGTCAGAGGAGAAGAAGATCTTGACCCTACAAATCCCTTCATTTGTTCCTATTTCGACATGGAGGTTTTAGGAGACGATATGGGCTTCACTGCTGACGACAAGGTACACATGGTTGGCTACGAGCCAGTAATCACAGAAGGCAACGAAAAGTATTTACATCACTTTACAATGTTTAGTTGTGAGGGGTATGCAGAAGGTACACCCTTGCAACAGAAACTAGATGATTCACATCTATATCATCAAAAGGTAATTTCATCTTGTACGACCATGCCTCCTGGATGCACTGAGTTCCTCGGAGGGTGGGCAGTAGGATCTAATGGTCATATCTTCCCTCATGATGTCGGTGTTGGAATCGGGGAAGGCAAACGATGGTTAGTAGTTCAGAATCACTACTATAACCCCAACATGGATACGGGTATTTATGATAGCAGTGGTATTAGGTTACATCTGACGAAGGATCTTCGACCTATTGATGCTGGTGTTATGTCCTTTGCTGCTGGAGTGTCGACCGGACAACATCCAGAGCTACCAGGAGGACAAAAAGACGTGACCATGGAAACACTCTATGTCGAGCCAGACTGCAGTTCTGAGTGGACATCACCTCTTACTGTCATGAGCGTGCAGCACCACTCCCATTACATGGGGCTACATCAAGAGATTGTCGTTGAAAGAGATGGGAAGAATCTCGGAGCTCTCAGAACCGAGCACATTTATGACTATAACCATCAAGGAGGTGTTGAACCAAACACTGCCGTGCGAACACTGCTTCCAGGTGATCGTATATCGGCTACATGCCACTTTGATACTACGTCAGTATCAGCCAACTCGACAGTCCAGATTGGAGAAGAGTCAAACAAAGAAATGTGCTTCCCAACAATCTTCTATTATCCCAAGCAAGAAGTAGATACATATGCTTACTACCCACCAGCGAAATACTCCAAGTTGTTTGTCAAGGAGCCAGAGTGGTGTAAACAGCCCTCACTAGATGGAGACTTTGAATCTCAATGTGCCGAGAAGTTGTACAATGATGTACCTGGATTCTCCTCATTCTTTAGTACGGTGACTGGATATGACGGACCAAGTTTTAACTATCCTACTTTGTGTAATGGAGGAGCTCTAGGTGCAAAGCTACGAGAGCAGCTACCTGATTTCTGCCCTACCACGGGATGTACCGAGACTCAAGACTGTTCGGAAGAAGTGTTAAAAGAATGGGCAAAGGGCGTATGTGAATACAACTGTGGAAAGATTGGCTTGTCATTATATCCCGATACATCTCGAACCGAACCATTCAACACTGCAAATGTGGCTTGTCCAACCTCATTGTTCGATAAACCTACACTTGCTGAACCGGCTTCATGTCAAAAGAAGGGTAGCTTGAGTTCTGCTTTAGTCCAAGAGCTTGCAAATAAAATTGACTTTGGCGGTGCCTTGGAAAGGGTAACACTCGAAGAGAATAGTGGCACCGGTCTTGTTTGGAACTACTCTTTAGCTCTTGTCATGTGTATGTTTGGATCTACTCTCATGTTATGAGTCGGATACTAGACTAAAGATATGGAAGAGAAAGATAAGATGTATTGCAAAGCTTGTATAGTATAACCTGAATAATAAGATGTAATGTTTGGCTGCATGTAATAGCTTGATTGTTATGTCTCTCTAGATGTATTTTGAAACTTTAGTATTCCATTACAATAAAGCCAATAGCATAGCTTGATTGATAGAGTATGAACGACCCAAGTGTAGTTTAGGGTTCAGGTGGGATTGTAAAATACTCAATCCCGTACTCATACTAAGTAATCTTCATACATAATCATAAAGAACTCGATACTAATTGAAATTACTATCTGATATATTGCAACCCTTACTCATTATCCAACAGGATATCCAACACTATTACTTGCAAGGCAAAGTATCTTTCACGCACTCTTTGGCTTGTACGGTATCTTTTGAGATCTATTTTTGAGCTTCATAACAACAAATCAAATCAACATTGATATCAACCGAGACGATATGATTGCACCTTCATCCCCAACCAGAAAGGGACGACGAACAAGAGGAGGAAGGGGCAAGGGCCCAGGACGTGGCAGGGGACGCGGCGGAGGCGCTGCCGGAAGAGGATCAGGCAGAGGGCAACACAACACAAATAATAACAAAAACACCAATGATATAGCCGTTAATGTGAGCAACAAAGAACAACCACAGGACAATACTGATGCTACTCCATCCCAAAAGAAGAATGTGTTAGGTACTACCAAGGAAAAGACATCCACTACAACAAAATCCGGAGTTGCCTTCCAAGTCAACACCGCACCCGTTGATATTGAGTTAGATAATCATCATACGAAGAAAAAGTATGGCGAGTTGCCCATCCTTAGCAATAAGGAACGTCGTAATCAACAGAAGAAGGAACGGGATCGTATCAAGAATGAATCTTTGCAAAAACAGAAGGAGAACATGTGCAACATCACTGACCAAAACTCCTCCGCTACCACCACCGGCAAACACCCGTCATCCAAAAAAGTATCATTTGATGCAAAAGATATGACACGTCCTGCATCGAAGCAGAATAAGAGTACACCCCAACCTTCCTCCAAGGATGGTAGCACCCTCAAGAATATTGATGAACATTCAACATCAAATACCAACAAGGGTGCTAACAATAAGAAGAAGAAGGCTGTAACAATTTCCGAAAATGTTGGTACACGTGATTCATCATCCAAAAAAGATGCACCACCTTTGGAGGAAGAACCTGAAAAGGAACGTAAAGCCCGATTATTACGTGAGGCACGTGAAAAGTCTGCATTAGCCAAGGAGAAGAAGAAAAGTAAAAAGAGTAAGAAACATGATAAGTGGGTCAAACAGCAGGAGGCTGAGAAGAGTGCACGTGCAAAAAGTTGGTACGTCTTTTTTTAATGTTTTGTGTTATGTGGGGGTGTGCTTTTATATGTGTATTGGGGATTTAGTTGATGAATGAGGGAACTTGTTTATAAAGTGGATTGTATTTGTTTGTTTGGAGGTGTTGTTTAGATGTATTGCTTACCTGTGGGCATTTAAAAGGATAAGGACACGTGATATGTCATTGACTTTTTTCTCTGTGGCATGCTTGGGGTTTATATAGTTTGGGGAATCGGGGAAAGGAAAAGGGATAGACGGGGATTTACTTTAATGGATCTGGAGGCGGAAGAAGTACATATTGTTGTACTTTATATACATGCTCATATCATGTGCACATCATGTGTTCATTACCATATCTCATGTATCTTTTCCTCTTAATCCCTCTCAACAAACTAAACAGGCAAGACAAGATTGCAAAAGAGGATGATAGTATCAATCTCATTTCCCAATTGATCACGTCAGAGGTTGTCCGTAAGAACAAAGATACAGGACTTACCGAGGATCAAGTCAACGATAATCTTTATGCATCCCAAGTCATTGCCGATGAGAGTAAGAATGCAAACGATGCACTCTTCGGAGGAATCAAATGTCGTGTCAAGGTGGCTGGATCGGAAAGGCAGGACCTCAATGGTCGCATGGGAACATTACGTTACTGGGATGCAAATGAGAAGAAGTTCTGTGTCGGGCTTGATACAAAGAAGGCAAAAGATTGTGAGGAACACTTCTTATCCCCTGAGAATGTCGAGCCCATTGGCTCTATCCCTCGTACGGATAAGAACAAGTCTGATATGCAGAGTTATCATGTGGATATGACGAATGATTTCTTGAGCCAGGAGGGTGATTTATCTTGTATTGGATGCCAGTTCACCATTGATAAGGCTACTATTGCATCTATTCGTTCAGCCGAGTCAATCCCCGTTGGATTGGCAGCCTTTAGTCTTGAGCAAAATAAGAAGGAGAAGGCATTACGTAAGAAGGAGGCGAAGGAAAGGAGACAGGCCCAGGAGGAAGAAAAGAGGATGGAAGAAGAGGATCGTAAGCGTCGTGCAGAGAAACGGAAAGCTAAAAAAGAGAATGAACGTCGTAAAGAGAAGGCACGCCAAGAGAGTATGTCCAAACTTCAAGCAGCCAAAAATGCAAAAATGGAGCGCATGATGGAGGAAGAGAGGGAACGTCACGCTCGTAAGCACGAGAAAGAAGAGAAACGCTACCTGAGGGAACAATATGAAGAGAAGAAGAAAGAATGGGAAGAGAAGATGAAGAAAGCAAAGGCCACATATGTCAAAGAGACCATTGAACGGTTGAAGAAAGACGGGGAGGAGTCTGATTTTTTCCGAGAGATACTAGCTGAGTTCCTAGATGAATACGGAGAAGAATGGGAGGAGCCAAGTGACTTCCACAGGAAATTGGAAGAGTTCCTAAAATCTAAGGACAAAGATCTCAAACAAGATGAAACTGAGAAGAGGATCAAAGAGGCCGCTGAAATCCTAGGTAAGAACATCTTATCTGCTTGAAATCAGTTTGGTATACAATACTCTGTTTGACTCACTTTGTGTTTGCTCTGCTTGTTCATTAGGAGTGGATCCTGATGCGGATGAGCGTACAATCACTGTAGCTTACAGGAAGCTGGCACTCAAATACCGTGAGTTCCTGCGAAAGATCTTTTGTGTTTTGAAATCATTCGAGACTCACATCAAGCTTTTCTTTATATCTAGATCCTGACAAATGGAGGGCCGATAGCTCTCATGGCTTGAGTAAGGAAGATGCGGAGGCCAAGTTCAAGATCATTCAAAACGCTGCCGACGATCTCATGGCAAAGTTTGACGAGGACGACGACGAGAATGAGGAGGGAAGCCGTTCTAGCCAGCCCAGTTATCACTCCAGTCAAGCCGATTCTTATGATAGCGACTTCGAACAGGATGAGGAAAAGAAGGATGAACAAGAGATGGAAGACGACTTTGATGAAAGGTTTGAATACGAGAGCGACGACGACGATGAAGATAAGATTGGTAGACACTTCAATAATTGTTTTCCAGACATGCCTAGTTTCGATGAGTTTCAAAATTTCCATAACATGATGGGTAGTCGAGGACGTGGAAGTCGTGTCAAGGTAACTAAAGGTATGGAACGGTACATGTCGGCCGAGATGAGAATGAAAATGGAAGAAAGAATGGGAATGAATGGGGATGACGATGAGGACTTTGATGGAGGGATCAGCTGTGTTGTATCATAGACAGGTCTTAGTACATGGGGGTGGATAAAGTCAGTTGGGGAAGAGCTGATAATTCATATGACAAATCTCTACAGAGAATGTCCATGGGTCATACGACCTAAGCAATATTACAAAGAAAAGCAATTTACTACAGACTGACGAATACTATCTTTACTCTAGTTTACATTAATACCAACTTGATGTTTCATAAATCGACTCACTACCACAATCGCTAAGGGGTCTTCTTATTCCAGGCGTTCTCATGGTTGGTGACTCCACAACCTTTAGCATCTCTCCGTCAAACAATACCTCAAATCCATGATCTTTATTCTCTCCATCTAACGGATCTCCACCTTGATTGCAATCTACCAATCGTCTCATGTTATTCTCTGCGGTAGTGATGGCATCTTCGGCATTCGCCCCTGCTTGAGCGGCATTGTGAAACCAGCTCGGTATGTCTTCTTCTTTCACGCCTAATCTTATGCATAGATCTCTAGCAAATGTGCAACAGTTCTTGCGCAAGAGATCGTAATCAGTACCCATATATTCACGAGCCAAAGAATGAACAATTGAGTGACCATCGGCAAATGATTCAATCTCTCGGAAACTGTATAGATGATTCATATCCTTCGAGGGTGCACTGTTGGCTGGTGACTCAGGACTCGTCTTTTCATCTTGAGAGTCAATAGAACTACTGAATGCCTTGGATATGTTTTGAAAGGTTGCACCTTTACCGGACTTGGGTATGCGTATCCATGTCCTCTTAGTTGTGTGAAGCTTGCCAAAGTCTAAAGTCTCTCGGAACTCATAGCCAGGAGATTCCTTAGGTATACAAGTGAAGATGCCACTCATTCCTATGATGTTGTTTGCCCCGAAAGCGTATTCAACTCCATTAATCTGTGCATAGAGAGACATAATAAGATGTTAGAAGTCAAACAGGATTAGCTATTGTCTCTCAGAAATACAACAACACACAAACTTACCTCAATACCTACATGATAAGCTCCCGTACCAAGCTTATGACAACCATCATTTAAGGTCTTGAAGCACTGTCCTATTGGAAAGTTGCAACCCAAGTATGGTACCTCTACTAATGAATCTTTTGCCAATAGATCATATACATGAATCTTTACCTCATTTGCACGACTATCAACACCCCCTTTAGCTTCAGAGGAGGCAGCCGATGATGCATTAGTCGATGCCTCTCCTCGACCCTGACCAAAGCGTGCTTGACGAGCTAATCGTAACAGTAATGCATCATCATAGACAATCCCATCAGATTGAAGGATACCAATACCATGATGATGCGAGTGATGATGCTTTGACAACTTGGTAGGTGACTGTGTCCTTAATGAGGAGACTCCAACTTCACTAACACACTTTCGATATGCTGTTCGTCTATTCAAAACAGTCTTGGATGATGCATCATTCACATCATTATCATCTTCACCATCTGAAAATGTAACAGTGTCGGGATAGATCTTTTGACCTCCAATATCAATCTCTTCACTGCCACTATATCTGGATAGTATGTCAGAGTTGTTATCATCAATTGACTTGGCACGGCTCCTTGACGCACGTTTTTGTCGACTAGCGGCTCGTAGACGAGTTTCCCATTGTTCTCTATCCCGTGCTGTATCTCTCTTGGGTGGTGGCTTGGTTGTTGGTACAAGAGGACCATCTCCTGTTGTGGAATCGGAATTCCGCTTTGCTAACCTTTGCTTTAGCCGTTCACTTAAACGTTTCTTAT
>Ga0214479_100362_pt1 | contig 27915 bp, 19 predicted proteins | sample M1_20Mar14CPVII9_5_FD_165054 | JGI IMG/M metagenome (GOLD analysis project Ga0214479, IMG submission 165054) | Marine eukaryotic communities from Monterey Bay, California, United States - M1_20Mar14CPVII9sort6BwellE14 | ecosystem: Environmental > Aquatic > Marine > Unclassified | place: USA...
AATGTGGAAATACTTGTTCTGAACTCCGGAATTTGTATGCACTCCGACGCCCCACATATCACCTAAGTAAGTATCTGGCTGCCCGTCAGAATTCGGCACCATAAAGTTACGAATTCCATCTCCTGCAAAATGGAGCTGATCTCCCACCAGCCAGTCATTGGTACCCGTTGTGTAATACTCCAGAAGTTCTCCAAAAATATCGGAATAAGACTCATTGAGCGCTCCCGGCTCTCCCGCATAAACCAAATCTGCAGAGAACTGGGTCACTCCATGAGCAATCTCATGACCAACAACGTCCAGAGAAACGAGCGGCCCAAAATCAACCCCATCGCCTTCTCCGTATTGCATCTCGGAACCATTCCAAAATGCATTCACTAGGTTGTTGCTTACATTGACATAGGAAGTCAACGTTGCACCAGCGTCGTCGTAAGAATCGCGACCAAACCAATCCTCAAGCATGGACAGCATATTTTCGGCACCCCAGTGTGCTGAAACCCCAGAATTTGCATTGGGAGAGTCGAATAACGTGCTGCTCGAAGTAATGTCAATCGCGTTGGTAAAATCACCTACGGCCCCAGTTTGATTGTCAAAGGTGATCACACCATCCGTGACCTGCTGGAGCCGAAATTGACCGGAACCAAATTCGTCAGCAATGAAATCGACTACGCCGTTGTAGTGGCTGTCTCCAGTCGCTGCGACATCGGCAAACTTCATCCGACTCTCAACCGCTTCAATGACACCACTATTTGCATTGACGTAAACATAATCTCGAGTACCTAAATCAAGGGCATACATGTCAAATTTATAGGTGGGTATGCTCGAACCGTCTGCGTTGGTTACGTAGACAATCTCGCCAGCTGGTGTTCCCTCAAGCCCCATTTGGCCTGCACGTATTGGATCCTGCCAAGCGTATTGTTCAGCTCCAATGAACCCCGCAGCAAGTGAATAAGCCTGGTCGTTGGTTAACGAAATTTCGGAAACAGGATTTTGGATACCAACACGATCACCGCTAACGGAGACAATCATCGAATCCTTCATGTGGATCGAATAACTGCTTCCTTGAATGCGGTGTCCATTAAAATATTGCTGATATTTGGCGTGCTCAAACCCATAGGCATCGCTCCATGATTTCTGCAATTTGATCGACTCGTTTTCACCCAATCCAAGATGCTCTCGAAGCATCGTGATTCCATCAGCTTTCGAAAGCGGTTCGTCAAATACAAGTAAATCGGTTGTGCCGACGTAATTTACCGTCGGAAACAAACTTGCATCCATCGTGTGGTAGTTTTCGACAGAGTAATTATTGTTTGCCGAAGCGTCTTGCTGAGTTGTTAACATGGCCGGGTTGATTACCTCGACCATGTCGTTCGCGACCACTACCGTCGGAAACTGGCCAAGATCTGCCGCCAACAACTGCCGAGGTTCAAGATTGTTGTAGTCAAAACTCTTACCCCCTTTGTCCCGGTATCTTTTTGCACGGATGGGAAGCGTCTTTTTTTTGCGAGACTTCATTTGGATGCCTGAATAATTGCGGGAAACAAACTGATAAACTTGACGTGATGAAAACGTAAAAAAGACGGTAACGCAGCTCTCGGGTGCACGAATAAGTAACGATAAAAACGATTCTGCGGCCGAACTGTCCTGTAAAACGTCGATAATGCGGTTAATTCAATCACATTTCGCCGTAATTTACAAGTAATCGTCCTCACAATCGGTACAACCGGCATGCCCATCTAAAGGCCATGTTAGTTCAAATTCTCGCATTCGCAAAAATTTCTCGGAACATATGAAGAAAAATTTCCGGCCTACCTTTCAGCTGGAATCGCTTGTTTTCACGACAAAAACCGAACCAAAAAGCAGTCAATCCAAGGGGATAGCACACCTTCCCACGCCGCAACTCGGTAGCCCAACCGGAAACTTAGTCAGTCTCGAGAAACGACGTTAAGACAATCGTCCTTTCTGAACGGCTCAACCTCCAAACTGTAGATATAAGCCGATACGGCCAAAGCGGTGCAGCCCAGGCAGAAAGGTTCGCTAGAAGCAAATTACTTCGATACACATGCAAACTCTGCTGACGCAGTCGTCCAGGCGGATGCTTGGGCGAGCAATCTGTAGTCTCGCTTCTTTCGCTGCTGAACTAGCTTTCGGCGGACTTTCCGAGCTGAATTTTTAGCGGAAAATCCAAGGCTATTCGTTCGACGATCGACGCCAAAATATCGAAGCCAACATCATTAACCGGTGATTCCCACCGATTTAGCGTTTGCCCTGCCATATGATTTGCTACTTAAAGAATTGCGTGAAAGGCTTGCCAAACGTGAGGTTTTCAAAACTAGAAGCCGGAGCGTCCCAGCAAACCGCCAAAACAAACCAATTCTAGACGTTGTTAAACCTGTAGTTTAACCCTGAAAGTAACGGTCAATCTTTTCCAGTAATTCGGGGTAGCTAATCACCGTCGGTCTCATTCGCGACAAAGATTACGAATCCTATTCGCCAATCGTTGTAAATTCGTTCAAGCTTTTTTATACTCACGCTCTAGGAGTGGGGAAATTTAGGCCAATCCTGGTCGGCTTTTTCTGAGTTTGGCGTGTTTTTTTGTTGGAAACGCTATTACTCAGGGGCGAACTGGAGCGCCAAACTACCACTTCAAGGCTGGGTTTTAACCTTGTTTATGACCAAGCTGCTCTAAAACAACAAATTAATTCGATCCCCACTCGCTGCGGATCGTTTGCGACAAAACTACCTGAAACGGGGATTTTTAATGAGCGACGCAAACTCAATCGAACTTCCGGAAATTACGGATAAACGATTTTTCGGTCACCCGATGGGACTCGCCGTCCTCTTTTTTGCCGAGATGTGGGAACGATTCTCCTACTACGGAATGCGGGCACTGCTGATCTTTTACCTAACAGAGCATTGGCTTTTAGGCGAAAATTCAAACCTGGTTTATGGTGCCTACACCTCTTTGGTATACATCACACCCGTTTTGGGCGGTTACCTCGCCGACAAATTTCTCGGCCAAAGAAAAGCAGTCACCTACGGAGCCTTACTGTTGACTCTTGGCCATGGCCTGATGGCCTTTGAGGGAGAAGGAGGGTCTAGCGGATATTCGATACAAATCTTTTACCTCGCCCTCGCGTTTATTATTGTTGGCTCAGGATTCTTGAAGGCGAATATTTCTGTAATCGTTGGTCAGCTTTATCCAAAAGCGGATTTCCGCCGAGATGGTGCTTACACCATTTTCTATATGGGCATCAACTTAGGCGCGGCACTAGGTGCCATTGTCTGTGGCTACCTTGGGCAAAGTGATGACTGGGGGTGGAAATACGGCTTTGGTGCGGCGGGAGTCGGCATGCTACTCGGACTGGTAGTTTTCGTCTTAGGCAAACCGTTACTCCATGGTCGAGGCGAGTCAACCCATCAAAAACTAACCTTCCCCTTAGAGGTGCTCCTTTACGTCGTAGGCATTGCCGCAGTCATCGTTTGCTGGTTGCTTGTTCAAAATCAGGCGATTGTTGGCTGGCTACTGGGAATCCTAGGTCTTCTCCTTGTCCTCTACGTTATCTTTACGGCTGTCGTCAAACTTACGCCGGTTGAGAGAGATCGAATTTTCGCTTGTATGTTTTTGATTTTCGGCTCGATCCTATTTTGGGCTCTGTTTGAGCAGGCAGGATCCTCACTCAATCTGCTGACCGATAAAATGGTTAACAAAAACATTTTTGGATTGGACGTTGCTGCTTCGATGTTCCAATCGATCAATGCTATTTATATCGTTCTTCTTGCCCCTGTTTTCGCATTCATTTGGACATTTCTTGGTGCTCGGGGACTTGAACCGTCAGCCGGTACGAAATTTGGACTCGGCATGATTCAATTGGGAGCTGGCTTTCTAATTTTGGTTGTTGGTGCTAACTCGGTCGAGCCTGGTGCCCTGATCCCGGTTCTGTTTATCTTTTTAATCTACCTCCTTCACACCACGGGTGAACTTTGTCTTTCTCCGGTTGGCTTAAGTGCGATGAACCGCTTAGCACCCGCCAATCTTGCATCTATCATCATGGGAACTTGGTTCTTTGCTGCAGCAAGCGGCAATTTCGCAGCCGGCTTGATCGCGAAGGCAACCGGCGGCGATGGAAGCCTTGAAGCTTCGAAAGAGATTGTTGCTGGTAGCCCTGAGGCTATTGCTTACATCGAAAACGTCAATTCGGTCTACACGACCATTGGCTGGGTTGCTGTGGCTGTCGGCGTGGTGCTGATTTTGCTCTCGCCGCTGATTAAAAAACTGATGCATCTCGACACGCTTGGCGATGTAGAAAATTCCCTTGCAGGACAAAGCGAGCTTGCTGAACCACAAGCAGCTGGAATGGATACTTCTGGAGAAAGTATCGATATCTAATCTTTGAAACGATCGATAAACGGCCGTTCCTTTATCGGGAGCGGCCGTTTTTTTGTTTATGCTGGCTGTGGAACCACAATGTTCGCCTGAATAAGTCGATTCCCGACTGCTCATACCTGAGCTGTTATCGCAGCCCCCGAAACAACGACGACCCCACGCGAACCAACGTTGCCCCCGCCTCGATTGCAACCTCAAAATCCCTGCTCATCCCCATCGATAATTCACGTAGTTCTACGTTCGGCGGGGCGCCTGCCCGGTTTGACTCCAGCAGTTCACGAAGCAAATCAAATTCCCGACGCACATCTTGCTGACCACTGCCTAACCCAGCCATACACATCAACCCCGTCACTCGCAAACTGGTCAGCGGTTCGACCGCCTCAATTACCGACGCCATTTCATCTGGGGAAAACCCGTGCTTCGCCGTTTCGCCAGACACGTTAACCTCCAGCAAAACGTCTACCAGTTTGCCGGACTGCAATCCCGCTTCTTGGATTGAATTAAGCAGCCTCAGGCTATCGCAAGAGTGAATCAGCGCAGTCGATTCAACCGTCCGCTTTACCTTGTTTCGCTGAAGATGCCCAATCATGTGCCAACGCACATCGAGGTCCTGCATTTCACTGGACTTTTCCCAAAGAACCTGAGGGCGATTTTCTCCGAGAGTGCGGCATCCCGCGGCAACGAGAGCCCGCGTCGTTGCTACGTCGACATATTTCGTGACACCGACAAGACAGACATCCGAAGCATCTCGTCCGGAACGCTTCGCCGCCTCGGCAATTTGTTGCTGAACCGCCGCCACGTTTTCTGCAAGTTGTTCTTCCATGATCCAATCTCGATACTCAAACCTTCACGAACGTAATTAACCTTAGCAATTCAGCCCTGCTCGGTATCTAATCAAGACCAACCACGGCTAAGCATCAATCAGACAACCTCTCAACCATTTTTACTCAATCTCTACCAACCGCTCTACCGAACCGTTTTTCGAAAACTGGCTAAACAAGAATTCTCCAGTAAAATTTTCCCCAAAGAATGTCCGATTCCCTTTGGTCGCCAACGATCGGTAAAAGAACCATTGCTGTTTATTAAGATGCACTCGAAAGGCGGCACCGTCATCGCTTCGGATGCGGTTCAAGTTTTCAGCGACGGTTAACGACCGCCAGGTCCTTTTTTTACAACTTCGTTTCGGGTCCAGATCAAAAAACAATGGAGCGTAGAGCCCGCTTCCGTGACAATTCTGCGTTAACTTAATGGCGTCTCCGACGATCTCGAACGAATGCTTGGTTCGCGCCACCTTCCACTCGGGCAATGCCAAAGGAAGAACGAGCGATTGTATTTTACCTTTCCGCAACAAATACATCTCCGTGGTTTCAGATTCCCGCAGACCTTGAATTTCCTCCGCAAATGGAAATGAACAGCGGTAACCTAACTCCGCCTCTGCAGGAAGGACAACTGCGTCCGCGATCAGTAAGAAACGGTCGACGTTAGAAAGTAGAAATTGCCGGGTCAACAATCCTCCGCCGTCAAGCTTTTTCTCCAACTCTAAATACTCAATTGCCTCATCGCTTTGGCTGCAGCTAATTTCAAACGCGGCCCTAGAGCTCAGTGGCATTCCGTCTGCCAAAATCTCCGGAGTGGTTTCACCACTTATGAGCCCGCTTTTCCGGCTTAGCTCACTGAAGATTTTCCCATTCGAAAAATTGACGGCCAGCCTCGGCGAGTTTCGACTCCAATCTGAGCGCATTAGTGCTGACTCACTCCATTCCGAGACATTACTGGCGTCGATACCAAGGGCATTCGCGGAACCGGATTCCTCTGATGTTTTTTCAGCTTTCCCCCTCCCTTGCTTTAATAATAATTTGTCATCTCTGTCACTTGAGAGCATTAACAGACATCTCAAAAATGCTTTACTTGCTACCGATGAATCATGGCCTGAAAAAACTAGTTTTCGATCAAAACGCATCATTCTTATTACTTGACGCACCATCCATTCCAACTGAGATACCACATCAAGACCAGTGTCGTGCGTCAGGACTGACTTGTCTTTCATCGCATCAACGATCAACTGACATCGCACCCAACTAGCGGACAGCACTCCAAAACTGGGTAGGCAACGCGTGGTGGGCCAACCGTCATGATCCAGCAATTCTGAAATCGAAAGGCTCATCTTTCGAATTGCTTCTAGTGCCCAGAGCTGACGCCCATCCCATTCTGGAAACTGGCAAGACACCACGAGCGGTAACTCAATCGCCAACCACTGGTAGGCTTCCATGGAAATCTCAGAATTACTCTCTATCGCGTTTGAGATATCGAACAAGCGGTCTACTGTGCCTTGCCATTGAACAAAGTCAGATTTCCCAACGAGCTTTCGAACCGAATAGGACGCCGCTAACACAAGGTAGGCCTCGGACACACATGCAGAGCTCAGGGAGTAATCTTGAACTGCTTTCACAACCTCATCGGCAACCTCTGCAACTTGAGATTGCGCATTTAAATTAATACGCCAGCGGTCACCGGAATCAATCGCGGCAGGGCTTACTTTGCCATCAATCATCCAAGAGTAAGGGGATTTGGCATTCGACGTCTTACCACAACTAAACAATTCGGAGAGATTGATAGCCGCTGGCTGGAAGGATTCTAAAAACTCGCTGTTTCCCCAATCCATTTCACAAAACAAATCTTTTGGAACACTGTCTGCAGAACTAGTGCCCAAGTTTTCTTCAAATTTCTTCGTCATAACGCCACTCGATCGCCCGCGGAGCCTTTCCTCGGTCCAATCAAATCCCCTTCAGTTCAATCTTTCACAGTTACGATATTAGCCTGTGTAATTCAAACATCTTACCAACGAGGCTCGTAGGTGATAGAACGAAACGTAAGAATTTAATCGATGCTGTCCCGTCGTCGGGGCTATACCCCGGATTTTAAAACCAGCTTAAGTCCAATTCCTCCAAATCGAAATCTGACCATGACCTCCAATCTCTTTTCCTGGCAAGCCATGTTAGTTTCGACGGCCCTTTGTTTTGTTCTCACTGGCTGCGATTCACGACCCGAATCAATTCTCTCCGACCCCAAGCAACCAAACTTAATAGAAAACACAACTCAAGAGCATGCTTCCACGGCAGCCGTTCCTCCGGTCTCCGAATCACCCGCTGACTCAGGGAATAAAAAACCTGAGATCAAGAAACCCGCGATTGATCCGGTCGAGCCGGCGGCCGATCGCGTGATGGATATAGAAACAACACCAGAACCGCAGCAACCCGAATCCAATCCACCAAAAGAACTACAAACAATCGACATCCCTAAAACCTGGAAGCGGCTTGGCAAAAAGGAAGAGATTTGGATTGATGTCAATTCAAAAGAAGTAATCTTCGCAGGGCACGTCTGCCTCAACGCCGGACCTTTAGAGATGTTCGTCTGTCCGACACAAACAAAAGAACACGAATCAGTTATCTCAGCTCACGCGAAAGCGCTTCAGGTTCACCTGGCCCTAGTCGCACTCGGAGCAAATCCCGGCAAAACGACTTCTTGGGATCCGGAATATCGAGCAGCCTACGGCCCTACCATTGAAATTACGTTGAAATGGAAAGATGCAGAATCCGGAAAAGTCAAAACGACTTCAGCAAAAAACTGGATTCGCAACGTCAAAACAGAAAAAGCAATGGAACAATTATGGGTCTTCGGCGGCAGCCAATTCTGGGACGACCCTGCTTCCACACAACAGATCTATTACGGAGACGCTGGCGAGCTAATCTGTCTCTCAAACTTTTCAACGGCGACCATCGACCTCAACATTCAAAGCAGTCAATCGAATGAGGGCCTCCTATTCGAAGCTTTTGAGGAAAACATTCCACCGCTGGAGACGAAGGTCTATGTGATCCTCAAACCTGGAAAAAGAATTGAACCTAAAAAGTCAAAAGAGATTCCAAAAGAAAAAGGCAACGATGCGATTAAGGAATTAAAATCTTAAAAACTCGCTACCTCGTTCGCTAACTCTCAATGGCTTAGCTAAACACTTTCCATCGGCTATACTAGACTCGCTTGGATTCGGTGGCCTACCTTCAGCGGTGTACTCCACCTCGACAAGCATTTCCCCAACAACGTCATCCGGCCTCTACTTTTTACTCAAAGAACCAAAACAACCGTGCAAGACCGCAAACGCGCTCAGCAAGTCGACCGGGAAATCGCGATTGTCGTTCGCGTCCTGCTCCCCGATGATCCAATTGAATTTGACCCACTCGATGAAGTCCAAGGCCTAGCAGAGACTGCCGGCGCCATCGTCCTTTCCGGCTTGACTCAAAAACGAGAGAAACCTGACACCGCAACTTATCTTGGACGCGGTAAAGTCGAGGAGCTAACGCAACTGGTCGAATTCCATGCTGCCGATGTCGTTATTTTTGATAACGATCTGTCGCCCGCCCAGAATCGCAATCTTGAAATCGCACTCAACGTCAAAGTGCTTGACCGCTCCGAGTTGATCCTGGATATCTTCGCCACACATGCCCAAACGTATGAGTCCCGCCTTGCGGTTGAATTGGCTCAACTGGAGTACTCGCTCCCGCGCTTGAAACGAATGTGGACCCACCTTTCTCGATTAAAAATGGGTGTCGGGATGAGAGGACCGGGTGAAAAACAACTTGAAACTGACCGCAGATTAGTTGAAAAACGGATCCATGACCTAAAGGTCGAGTTAGGCAAAGTTGAAAAGCGTAAGGAACGCCAAGTCTCATCGCGACGTGGCACGATGACCGTATCGCTGGTTGGCTATACCAATGCTGGCAAAAGCACATTGATGAATTCGCTAACTGCCGCTGACGTCTTAGCCGAAGATAAACTGTTTGCCACCCTCGATACCCGCACGCGACGCTGGGCACTGCCCAATTGGGGGCCGATCTTATTAAGCGATACCGTTGGCTTTATTCGCAACCTACCGCATAGCTTAATCGCCAGTTTCAAAGCAACGCTCGAAGAAACACGTCAAGCCGATTTGTTGCTGCACGTCGCCGATGCGAGCAACCCCAAAGTCGGTGATCAAATCAGTTCCGTTTATGAAGTTCTGACAGAGCTCGGTGTTGAAGCCAAAGATACCCTTTTGGTTCTCAACAAAGTCGATCAGGTAACAGACGTTGCCGTGCTCGACTCAATGCTCAACCGGTACCCCAATGCAATTTCTGTAAGTGCGAAAACGAAACTTGGGTTCGAAAACCTTCAGTCTGCTGTTAGTGAAGCGCTCAGCCGTTCTTTTCAAGATGTTGATATTGAATTGCATGTTGGGAACGGGAAATTATTAGCGTTCATTGCGGCCAAAGGCGAAGTCATTTCCACTCAGTACACCGATGACATGGTGAAAGTGCACTGCAAACTGCCTCAAAAATATCTAGGACAAATCGACCCCACCGACACCATTATCACGCCGCACAGTCCTGCAGGCTGGATCAAGCCGGACGAGGTACTGGAGAACAGCAAACCCGAATCATCAGAACAATTGGCTAGACCACAAGAATCCAGCGCGCACACTCCTGAAAAAACAGATGGAGACGGAAGCTAAAAAATTTCCCACTGCACACTTCACACCTTACCGAAGATGCCTTGCCCAATATGCCGTACCGAAATCTTCAAAACAAACGTGCCGTTGTCACCGGTGCCTCCAGTGGCATCGGCTGGCACCTCGTTCAACAATTAGCAGCCGAAGGCGTTTCGGTAATCGCATGCGCTCGCCGAGCTGAATTACTTGACGATCTTTCAAATCAAATTCAATCAAAGGGTGGCACCTGCATCCCGTTAGTCGGAGATATTACATCCGAAGCCTGTCGGCAGGAAATCATCGACGTCGCTGATCGAGAATTTGGTGGACTAGATATACTTGTCAACAATGCCGGAATAGGTGCAATGGGGCGATTCGATGAGTCAGCCGAGAGTAGGTTACGCAAAGTGTTCGAAGTTAACTTTTTTGCGATCGCAGAAATGATTCGAGTATCGCTTCCTCGACTAAAGCAAGGTCACTCGCCTCTCATCGTAAACATGAGTAGTGTCTTGGCCCACCGAGCGACTCCTCTAAAAAGCGAATATTGCGCTAGCAAGTTCGCACTTCATGGCTTTAGTGACGCGTTAAGAGCGGAATTAGCAAACGATTCGATCGATCTACTCCTCGTTAGCCCTAGCACCACCGATAGCGAATTTTTTGATCACGCCATCGAAGACACCACCGGGAAGAACTGGAAAACCCGCGGTGCAATGCCACCGTCGATCGTTGCCTCAAAAACAATTCGAGCAATCAAGAAGGGAAAACACGAAATCATCCTGACTCATGGCGGCCGATTGATCGTTTGGATGGATCGCTTGATTCCCGGAATTGCCAATCGAATTATGGCTCGCTACGGACAGTGAAACGCGGCAGGCAAGCCGAAATTGCCCAAGGTCTTGGCGAAACACTAGTCAAACGACATTAAAACCGGTGAAGATGCCCTTTTCTCAGAGCTCAAAAGCCAGATTATTAGTGGATAACGGGCCCGTCTGGTTCAATTCTCGCCGCTCAACGTTCTTTCGATTCCCACCTTCGACAAATCCGGTTGTTTCTTTAGAATGCCGGTTCGAATCCATTTTCGCAGTTGATCCACACCAGCAGTTGAAGAGATAAAATGAACGACGGCGCACTAGCTCCTGAGGAATCCAGACGGAGTAACTTAAATCGGATAGTTGAATTAGGAATCGACCCCTGGGGGCACCGGTTTAACGATCGAGATATGATCGGGGATATCCTCCAGCGAACCGGAGAAATTAAGTTCGTCACCGAATCCGGAAATTCGCTCGAACTCCCTACTGCCGAACAACTGGGCGAACTTAGCTTTCGGGACTGGTGCAAAGAACAAGGAAAAGGAACGATGAGCGGCCCAAAAGTCAGGGCTGCTGGCCGAATCCTGCTCCACCGCGATAAAGGGAAGCTGCATTTTATTGACATCGAGGACTGGACCGGACGAATTCAACTATTTGTCGGCAAAAATCAAGTCGGTGAAGAAAACTGGGAATTGATCCAATGCCTCGACCTAGGTGACCTCGTTGGAATTGATGGGACCTTTCGGCGAACCCAAACGGGAGAACTCTCAATTTTTGCAGACAAAATTCATATTCTCTGCAAGACCCTCGACCAACCGCCAGCCAAACACAAAGGGCTGGTCGACGCCGAACTCCGCCAGCGGCGTCGTTACGTTGACCTCGCCTACAACGAAGGGGTGAGAGATCGTTTCCTGGCCCGCTCGAAAATTGTCACCTCCATTCGCAAGACTCTCACCGACCAGCATTTTGTCGAAATCGAAGGACCGACCCTGCACACTATTGCTGGCGGAGCAGCCGCCCGCCCATTCGAAACCCACCACAACGCGCTCGATATGCCGTTGACGATGCGAATCGCTCTGGAACTGCACCTGAAGCGTTTGATGGTTGGTGGTATGGAACGTGTGTTTGAAATGGGAAGGGTTTACAGAAACGAGGGAATCAGCCCCAAACACAACCCTGAATTCACCATGCTTGAGGTCTATCAGGCTTACGGCGATTACGAATCAATGATGGACCTCACGGAATCAGTGATAGCAGATGCACTGCAAGCACTTGGCTCGGAAACGACCGTCCCCTACGGAGATACCCAAGTTGACTTTTCTACCCCATTTGCCAGAAAGCCCTATGACGAACTTTTTGCCGAGAACACCGGCGTTGACCCGCAAGACCCTGCTGCTGTAAAAGCATATGCTGAAACACTTGGTTTAGCGGTCGACGGCAAACACCCTGACGTGATCAAAAACGAAGTTTTCGAAGAGAAAGTGGAAGATGCTTTAATTGGACCGGTATTTGTTACAGACTATCCCGCGAGCATTTGCCCTTTAACCAAACGAAAGAAAGATAATCCGAACATCGCGGAGCGTTTTGAGCTATTCATAAACGGAATGGAACTCGCAAATGCTTACACGGAATTAAATGATCCGGATTTACAAAAGGAGTTGTTCGAAAATCAGCTGGAAGGGATGGCGGAAGAGGATTCCATGGCAAAAATGGACCACGACTTTGTTCGTGCTCTCAGAAATGGAATGCCTCCGGCAGGTGGATTGGGAATTGGGATAGACCGGCTAGTAATGCTACTCACGGATTCTCCTTCCATTCGCGATATCATTCTGTTTCCACTCCTAAGAGCTGAGAACTAGAACGTTTTAAATCCGTTTATTTGAAACGGTGACCGACCCATAAAAAACGCGAATAATCGATAACGGACTCGTCGAGATTCGCTTTAACAAGGCCAAAGGATTGGCGAATGTATAAGTTGCTTTTGTCGTGGCGATACTTAAAAACACGTTTCATCGCGTTGGCATCCATTGTCAGTGTGACTCTTGGTGTCGCGACTTTGATCGTGGTCAACAGCGTCATGGCTGGTTTTGTTGATCAGATGAAAAACCGGCTTCATGGGATTCTTTCGGACGTCGAAATTTCGACTCAGATGTTTAGCGAAATCCCGCACCCGGAACGTCATGTTGAGATCATTAAACAGACGCTCGGTGACCAAATTCAGGAGGCGACGTGCGTCGTTCGAACGCCTGCTTTGCTTTCATTTGATGTGCGTGGACGTCAATGGACTCAGCAGATCATGCTTCTGGGCATCGACGATGAAACATTTGGTAAAGTCACCGACTTTGAGCCATATTTAACCAACGAAATTAAACGCAATTCGTTTTCCTTTGATCTCGAAGAAGACGGCTACGATCAGGAAAAATTCAAAGGAGATGCCGGTTGGAAGTACCGTCGAACCCGAATCGAAATTCAACGACGAATTGAAGCAAACAGTCGTGAATACGACAGTTTATACGACAACGCAGCCAATGCTTTCTATGCTGCCGAGCCGTCTCACGTCGAAACGGCCAGCCACGAAAACACGAACGTTCAAGAAGAGCAGGGGACTCGATTTGCGCCGCTACCGGCAACGCTTCCTGATATCCCGCCTACTGGGAATCCCGTCGAAGAGGGCATTGCCAGCCAATCTCCCCAACCATTAACTGGCGACCAATCAGCGGAAAATCAGGCGTCAAACGATGGTTCCATTCATCGAATTTCACCTTTTGATCCCCATGCAAAATTTCGTCCGGAAATCAAATCGGAAGATCTATTTGATCCCATGAAGGATCATCGCACAGGCATTATTTTAGGCTTAGCCATCTCCGAGCGAAAAGTGGAACTTCCCTCAGGCGAGTTGCAAGACGCTTATCTTATTAGACCCGGTGACGATGCAAATATTATGCTGACGACCATCGGAGAAAGCCCTAAGCCTGTCATTGAGAACTGTACCGTCGTCGATTTTTATTCATCTAACATGCACGAGTACGACTCCAGTTTCGCTTTCCTCCCCCTCAGCGAACTTCAACAACTGCGAGGCATGATCGATCCGATGACTGGACAAGGGTCTGTATCCACCATCCAAATCAAACTTAAAGAGGGTGCTGATTTAGACGCAGTGCGAGATCAGTTAATTGCTCAATTCCCCCCAAACTATTTCCCGGATTATGACATTCGCACCTGGCAGGATACGCAACGTCCTCTGCTTAGCGCCGTCAAAATGGAATTAACGATCCTAAATATTTTACTGTTCCTCATCATCGCCGTTGCCGGGTTTGGGATTTTGGCCACGTTCTACATGATCGTCGTCGAGAAAACCAAAGACATTGGAATCCTCAAAGCATTGGGAGCCCCCAGTCGAGGCGTGATGTCCATCTTCCTCGGCTATGGCATGTCGCTTGGCACCGTTGGTACCGGGGTGGGAATCGTCATTGGATTACTCTTTGTTAAATACATCAACGAAATTGCTGATGCGGTCGCCGTGCTCACCGGACAGGAAGTCTTCGATCCAACGATCTATTATTTTTCTGAAATACCAACCGTGGTAAATCCCGTTACCATTTTTTGGGTCGCCATCGGTGCAATTGCGATAGCCGTCCTTGCCAGTGTGCTTCCCGCACTTCGCGCTGCTAGATTACACCCAGTTGAGGCACTTCGATATGAGTGATGTCGCACCCAGTAACCCCCTGCGAATCGACCGAGAATCCAAGGGAGGCAATATGCCCGCCACAGAATTACATTCCGCCAAAAGCTCGTCTAGTAAATTTAATTCCGCGCCACTTCGCATTGCTGATACTTCAGTTATGTCGGTCAGCGGACTTTTCAAGAGCTATGGAAAAGGAGCGGTCCAAGTACCGGTCTTAAAAGGTGTGGATCTTGAAATTGAAGAGGGAGGATTCACCGCAATCATTGGGCAAAGCGGATCCGGGAAAAGTACCTTGCTGCATCTATTGGGAACACTCGATGCACCCGATAGCGGAGAAATTTATTTTCGAGATCAAAGAATCGACAACCTAGCTCCTCGCCAACAGGAACACCTTCGCAACCGCGAATTTGGACTCATTTTTCAGTTCTACCACCTGCTACCCGAGCTCACCACGCTAGAGAACGTTCTCATTCCTCGAATGGTCCAGGATGGTTTCTTTCGTTACCTCAAAAATAAACGAAGCTATCGCAAAAGAGCCATTGAGCTATTGGAAATGGTCGGGCTAGGCCACCGCCTCACGCACAAGCCGAGTCAACTTTCTGGCGGTGAGATGCAACGAACGGCCATCGCACGATCACTTATCTCTGATCCCTCGATCCTGCTCGCCGATGAGCCTACGGGGAATTTGGACTCAGAGAACGGAGCTGAGGTTATGGAAACACTAACCGCACTTCGCAAACATGAAAATCTTACCGTCGTGATGGTCACACACGACGATCAACTTGCTTCGCAAGCTGACCGGATAATTCATTTGGTCAACGGCGTGGTGGCCACTTAAAGTAGATAGATCAGCCAGAGCGAAGCACCTATTTCTTCGCTCACCAACTATCTCGCTCGAAATCCGGCTAGGTCTTCATTAATAAAGCCCACCAATCAGCCCGATTGATGCTGGGCTGATCGCCACTCGCTTATCTAAGGTTGCTGGCAAGATGAAGAATGCAGCGAACTAGCCAGCTTCGCCCTTCAAAAGCCCCCATCTTTACAGGTCGCGAAGAATTTTTCGTTAAAAGCGCTATAAATAGGATCTTCGTTAAATCCGGTACAGCTTAACTGGCGATGAAATGACTAGGCGATGGGCTCGCGCCCCTGTCTGATTCCTTTGGAAGATAAAAATCTTTGAGGGATTCCGATTGATGAATAAAGTCAATTTCAGAGAAAGTTGTTGTGAAGAACCAACCAACATTTGTCACATATAGACGCGGTTATTCGTTTTTAATCATCTGCGTTGCAGTTCTGACAACCGCTTCGTTTACCGGTTGCAAACTCGGTATCAAAGAGGCGTCGATGTTAACGTACCGCGATACCGTCTGGGCAAAGCGTGCCTTTAACTTACGGTATGGAAACTGCAAACGTGCTTATGCAAAGCACTTTGAAAATGGTTTTTGTGCGGGTTACACCGACATGTGTAAGGGTGGCGATGGGTACGTCCCAGCACTTCCACCTGAAGAATACCGAGCACCAGAATATCAATCTGCCGATGGCGCAAAGTGCGTCAACAGCTGGTTTGAAGGCTATCCTGCCGGCGTTGCTGCAGCAAAGAAAGATAAGTCTGGGACTTATCATGACGTCCTGATCTCTCGCATGATCGATTCAGCCATAAACCAATCCAACACTGATCCCGTGCTTCCGGCCGACGTTCAAGTCGTGTCAACGAACGCGACGCCAACAACTACCAATCCTATGGCAACCACGCCCTCGGACAACCTGCCAAGTGGCGTAAGAACAGTGACCGGTACTTCGGCAGCCAACTCCGGAGGCAACCAAGCTACCCCGATTGGGACACAAATAGATTACTTAAATTCAAAAGGCTCCACCGATTTTAGCACCTTCGCTAGACCAATGGTTCAGCCAACATCGAAGTAAACCGCGATTAAAAAGTCAGAGACATTGCAGAAGCAACGTCTAACCCAAACATCCAAACTTATTACGACGCGGTCGGGTCGCCTACCGCAATTAAGGGAGCGCGAGTTGATGGTTATTAAGCCCCACTCAAAAAAATCTAGTTATCGAGCCATATCCAGCCGGATGCTTATTCTCATAACGGTGCTGGCAAGTTCGTCGCTCACTGGTTGTACTGCCTTGTTTTCACCGATCGATACAATTCCTGCGAGTCGGGTTCCTGTACAATTCCTGGCAGAACCTCAAGCCGACAAAATCCCAATTGACGTCGCTCGCCTTCGTCAAACGAAACCGCAATATTACACGCTGGATGCGGACGATGTTTTGGGCGTTTTCATCGAAGGAATTCTTGGCAACTCAGACGACGCGCCACCGGTTCAATTACCTGGCCCAGATAGCGACCTACCACCTGCGATCGGATACCCCGTCCCTGTCCGGGAAGACGGAACACTTTCGCTACCTTCGGTAGATCCCATTCCTGTTCGCGGCCTAACCATTCAACAAGCAGAAGAGCTTATTAAACGAGCCTATACCGAGGGAGACGAACCTCAATTAAAAGAGGGCGGCCGGATCATTGTGACGCTGATGCGTGAGCGAACTTATCGCGTTTTTGTCGTGCGGCAGGACAACTCACAAGCGACCCGAGGGAATCAATTCCAAGGTCAAAGCCAACGAATGGGTGTGACCGACCGCTCGGATCAATCGGGACGAGGATTCGTTCTCCAGTTGCCTGCATATAAAAACGACGTGCTTAATGCACTCTCCCAAACAGGTGGACTACCGGGTGTTAACGCCAAGGCAGAGGTTCGCATCCTGCGTGGCAACCGAATTGATACTGCTCAGCGAGACGAGCAGATGAACGAATTTTACCGGACGCACAGCCCTTCGGAATTTCCCTATGGAACCATGCCGAAAATTGCGGACGAAACAAACTCAATCAAAATCCCACTAAGATTGAAACCAGGACAAGTGCCTACATTCAATACCGAAGACATCATCCTGGGAGATGGAGACATCATTTATGTCGAAACTCGTGAGACCGATGTCTACTACACGGGCGGTTTGCTCGGCGGCGGTGAGTTCCCAATTCCACGAGACTATGATCTCGATGTACTCGCCGCAATTTCCATCGCCGGAAGAGGGATTGCAACGACTGAACGCTCCGGAGCACTCGGAGGCGCCGCTCAAAATGTTCCACCCACCGAACTGATCGTCTTGCGACAAGTACCAGGCAAACGACAACTTGCAATCCGAATCGACCTTAACGATACCATCAACGATCCGAAACAGAGAATCCTCGTGAAACCGGGCGACCAACTATTGTTAAGATACAAGCCGCAGGAAGAAGTGCTTAACTTCGCCAGCAACGTGTTCTTCACGTTCGGGCTTTCCCAGCTATTCCGGAACTAAACCTGAGGTAAGTCCAATCTGAGTGCTTCGCAAGACTGCACTGGGCTTACTGAATCGACAAGCAACACAAGGATGTCGAATGCGTTCGACATCCTTGTTCTTCGTTAAGATGCTTTTATGAGTTTTCTGATTTCCGGTTCGCTGCCAGAATTCGGTTAGCTGCATTCAACACCGCTTTAATGGAAGCCTCGACACAGTCCGTGGAGATCGCCCGCCCGCGATAGATCTGCCCGGCATGCTCAGCCTCAAGGGTTATCTCCCCAGGCGCGTCATAACCGAGTGACGTACTGCGTACGTGGAACTCCTTGCAACTCATTTCAACCCCGGTGATCTGTTTCACCGCCAAAAAGGCGGCATCAACTGGCCCGGAACCTTCGGATTGTTCGACCGTTGTCTCCTCACCACCCTTTTCAAGGGTCAATACTATCTTGGGAGACATCTGATAGTTCAAGTCAACTTTAAACGAAACTAGCGACCACTCTTCTTCCGAGATTCCAAGGATCTCGTGCTCAATCAACGCCGCAATATCACCATCAAAGATTTCTTTCTTTCGATCGGCAAGTTTTTTAAATTCCTCAAAAACACTCTGCAACTGTTCACCGGTCAACGTAAATCCTAGTTGCTTCGCACGATCTGCCAACGCCGCACGACCACTGTGTTTACCAAGCACCAAATCTGTATTGGCGAACCCTACGTCTTCGGGCCGCATAATTTCATAGGTCGTTCTCTCTTTGAGCATCCCGTCTTGATGAATGCCAGCTTCGTGGGCAAAAGCATTTCGACCAACAACGGCTTTATTTCGCTGAACTTCTAAACCAGTAATTGAGGACACCAAGCGGCTAGTGGGAACCAATCGTTTCGAGTTGATGGTGGTCTCATACGCATAAACATCATTTCGCGTACGCATTGCCATCACAACCTCTTCAAGTGAGCAATTCCCCGCTCGCTCACCGATCCCATTAACTGTGCACTCTATTTGCCCCGCGCCATTCTGCACCGCGGCAAGGCTGTTCGCAACGGCAAGGCCAAGGTCATTGTGGCAGTGGACACTGATTACAGATTTATCAATATTCGGCACTCGATCCACCAAATTTTTGATAACCCGTCCCATTTGATCCGGAGTCGCATACCCCACCGTATCCGGGATGTTTACTGTTGTTGCGCCGGCGGCAATTACAGCTTCAACCACCCGACACAAAAAATCAGGCTCAGTTCGGGCCGCATCCTCCGGGGAAAATTCGATATTATCGCAATAACTTTTTGCCCGCTGAACCCCGGCCACCGCACGTGCGATAATCTCATCCGGTGTCATCTTCAGTTTAAACTCTCGATGAATCGCGCTGGTCGCAAGGAAGACATGAATCCTTGGATCTTGTGACTGCTTTAACGCCTCCCAAGCTCTATCAATATCCTTATCGTTGGATCTTGCCAAGCCGCAAATCTGCGCCCCACGAAAGTTTGAGGCAATTTGCTGGACAGCCTCAAAGTCACCCGGAGAGGCGATTGGAAAACCCGCCTCAATCACGTTCACACCAAGATCTATCAACGCCTGAGCAATCTCCAGCTTCTCCTGCAAATTCATGCTCGCCCCTGGTGATTGCTCACCATCGCGAAGAGTCGTGTCAAAAATAGTGACTTCTTTGGTAACGCTCATAAAGTTGTCAGCCAATTGGAAAGAATGTTGGAGAATTAGCGATCGATTTGCCACGTTTAACGCGGTCTACAGTTTATTCGTTTCTTGTATTATTCGCCACGTCGCAAACGGATAAAGAACAAAATTAGAATCCAATCCAAACAAGAATCCCCCTGAATCCAACGTCTCAAATCAACGCTCACAATGTGAAAAAACACGGCAAATGTTCAGGCTACTTTGAGCGTAGCCATAGTTGGACTCACGACGAAAGGCTTGCTGAAGTGTTAACCCATTGTGGCAGCACCGGTTCCTAGCTAGGACACGCCCATCGGGGCCTGATCAGTCTGTCTTCAACATGGAATGGCTTTGTTTCAAATTCCGGCGGCGGACTTGACCGTTTCAAATCCGGCGCAGTAAAATACGGTTTGGTAAAAACTTTTGGCTTAAACAAGCCCCCTTCGTCTAGTGGCCTAGGACGTCGGATTTTTCGGTCCGGAAACAGGGGTTCGACTCCCTTAGGGGGTACTTTTGCCTTTTTAAACAGAACAGTGCAGCGGTGAATCGAGGGTCCGAATCTTCAAACGGTCGTGCCGCCGACAATCTCTGTCATTGTCACCAACCAGGTATTCAGCAATGCCAAAGCGGGTATCTCCGTTGGGTAGGCATGCTGCATCCCAAGACCAAGGTCTAGTCTAAGAGGCCGCTACCAAGTCAGCACCCGATGGTATCCCGAAGACCTTTAAGTACAGCAGATGCGTGCTTCAACGCGATGAAAGTGTGCCTCAGACAATTCTGCTGATGTTTTACTCGCAAGTCTTAATAACTTGGTTTCTCCCCAGACTTAAAAATCCAACCCAAGCGGGTACAAGGGGCAAGCAAACCTCAAAGCTCAGCCAATTAAGCGTAGCCTTGATTTTTAGCATATCTTCCCGGCAAAATCCCGAAAACATACCACGTTCGAACCGATCAGAACCGCCAAGTATTTTGGTCTTAGAAAAATTTAGCTCCGGACCAAATTTGCTTATTCACCAACTTCGTCAATCGCATCGGCTAGTTGCGATGTTAGCGAATTGGGGCGAAGTTGCATCGCTTTTTCGATATGGGATTTGGCAGTAGCTTCGTTTTTAGAATCGATATCGAGGACTGCCAAATTGTGATGAGCCGCATGCTGCCCCAACGCAGTTGAGAAAAGCTCAAAGGCTGCGGCCCGGTCTCCTTGTTTGTAACTAATTACTGCCGAAGTTGTCATTAACTTTTTCGAATCGGGAAAATCTGCGACGCCACTGTTAACGAGAGCCTTCGCAGTCTCCAACCGACCGGCCTCCATTAATGTCCAGACGTAGTTATTAAGAAGATCGGGATTTGGTTTTTCGGAATCTATGAGCTTCTGGTAAGTGTTGATCGCTCGCTCCGAGTCACCGGCTTGAGCGTATAACGGTGCTAACTGAAGCAATATTGCTGCATCGTCCGGTGACAGCGTCAGGGCTTTTTCGTAAAGCCGAATAGCTTCTCGCAAGTGCCCAGCTTTAGCTACGGCTACCGCAGTTTCGACGCAAATCTCTGCTTCTTCTTGCGGTTCGGGTTGGTGAGATACCATTTCACTCTTAGGGTCAAGCTGGCGAACCAACTGACTTACGTTATTCTCAACACCCTTTTGAACACCGCTTCGGCATCCCAAATTAAAGCCCCCCAACACAGCGAGCATGAGTAACAACCCAGCATATTTTTGGTTTTTGAATTTGAGCTGCATCAGTTCGTAAATCCATTAAATTGAGATCGAGACGAGGAATTCCCTCTTGAGCCGCGCCCTTGATTCAGAAAGTTTGATTCAGCAAACACACCAGGCATTCCCAGTGCCGTTGGCATGCCGATTCCAACACGGGGGCTTGGAACGCCCCAACTGGTTAGTTGTTGAGTTACGCTATCAACTCGTCTCGAATCCTGAGTTGCATTTTTGGTCGCCTCAACCACCCAAATCTGCACGCCTGCGGTTCCATTTTGCAAAGAGCGGAGAATTTTTTCAGTCGCAGATGGAGCTAACTTAGCACTCTCGCCAAGAAAATCGGCCTTATACAAAACGGTTTGATCTTGAGCGGCCTGTAAAACTTGAGCGGTTTGCCATTGGCACAGCTTGACACCAGCGGGTTCCGGCACGGCTCCTTTAGGGACGTCCGCGAGTGAGTCAACGCCCGTGCCACCACGGTGATGGCTGCAGCCAGAGAACGCAAGCATCGAAATGAAAATCAGCAAGCCCATGAGGTGCTTAAGAAAGATACCTGTATTGATCATTTCACTCCTCCCATGTTTCCTTGCGAAGTTTTCACCGGTTGGGCAGGATTGGTTCGACTTACCTCCGGTATCGGAATCGCAGCCTGGCTCGTTGACATTTCGCCTCCTGCAAAACAGCGATCCGAAGGACCAATGCTACCGATCATATATGTCTGCATTTGACAACGCTCGGCTGACTTCTGTCTTGCCCAATCAGTTTGAACGGAAGTCCGAAAGTCTTTGCTGCGGCGGCTTTCAAGGCGATTGCCGACGAAGAATTCAACATCCGTCGGTTCGTGCACATCATTTCCAGGCAGTCCCGGACTGCCGCTGCTATTGATAGGAGCCACTAAATGTGGAGTTACGAGTATTACAAGTTCCTGCTCTCCACTGCTATTTTTATTGACGCCACCGGTCGATCCGATCAATGGCAAGTCCCCCCAAAAAGGAATTCGTTCGGTACTTGCTCCATAGTTTGTCTGCATCAAACCTGCCACCGCAATGGTTTGGCCGGTCCGCAACTGAACGGTGGTCGAGAAATTTCGACTATTCAATCCTGAAACCTGTGTCCCGCCTGCACCACCTCCAATCGAAGTTCCCAAGGATTCATCACGGGTTGAAACTTCTGCATTGACTGCAAGTCGAATCACGCCGTTGGCTTCGATGTTCGGAGTAAACTGCAACTGCACACCAAAGGGAACAAAATTCACCCCCTGCAGGTTCTGCCCGCCTCCTCCGCCGCCACCGCCAGATGAAATAATCGGAACGGGGAAACTTCCTCCTGCCTGAAATTCAGCCGACATGCCATTCATGGCCACCAGGTTCGGTTCAGCGAGTGTTCGTGATAACTTGAGTCGTCTGAGAGCTTCAATTGCCACTCGAATTTGCCCCATATCCAGAGAGGCTAACACGTTCCCTGTCGCCAAACCTCCTGTGAGTGATTCAAATATTGTTAACCCAGAATCATTATCTACCGCAAAGTTCAATCCAATGCTGCGGGCAGCCGTCCGATTTACCTCTGCCACGGTAACTTTAAGCATGACTTGTTGCTCACCAACAATCGTCATCTGATTAATGATTCCCGCTTGAGCCAACGCGATTGGATCGACAATCCGCCGTCGAGCAGCGGCGTCTTCCTCGGCTCGAAGAGGATCAACGTCTGCTTCAAAATCGAAGGCTGATGTGACTGTCACCGGACTGGCAGGCCGAACAACACCAGCTTGGATTCCCCGTGAACCCGCAAGAACCTGTAGGATCTGGCCCATTTCAATCGAGGTAGGCGCCTGCCCTCGCACAATCAATCTGTCTTCGATCTGATCCAATTCAATGTAACTGTTAGGAAATTTTTCGTTAAGATCTTTGGACAGCTCTTCAATTGGGCGAGCGAGAATCGGATCGGTAAAGACACGCACAAGATAACTTACGGTTGACTGGCCATCAGGGCTTTGCGGATCATCAAACCAAAGAATTAACGTCGTTGTCCCAGCTTGCAAACCTGTAATTGCAATTTCACGTCCAGTTTTTTCATCCACTATCTCAGTTCGAATGACATCCTCATTTGGAACGTAAACTCGCTTGGCTGCTTTCACCAGTTGCAACACCTTGGGTCTACCAATCACGAGATTTAACGGAATTTCTGGATCGATCGTTCCCACAACATGCCGATTTGCTTTCTCAACCGCAGCTGATGTCGGTGGCCTCAAAAGAAGCTCCGCTGGAAACCCACTCTGGAGCTTCGTCTGGGCTGGAGCAGCGCCTTCCTGCGTTACAACTACCTCTTCAATTGGTAGCAACGTTTTTGATTCAACGGCCGAAGACGGCGCCGAGAATCGTTCAGTCACCTGGCCCGATACGTTAACCAGCGTTTGATTAACGGTGAGGAGCCCGATTGCAACGACAAAGCCGGCGTGGATAATGCTCGGGTTTAACATTTTTATATTCGTAGGGACAGTGTGATGATCAGTTCGAAACGAAAACCGCATATTCGTTAGAATCGTCAAACTGGCAATCACACTCAAGTAAAAGCCCTAGATTGAATTAGATTTCATCGGATGGCGCGTACCAAAACGCCTGATGTCAACAAATGGTTGGCCGAAGAGCTACCAACCTCTGACCGACTCGCCCTTAAAATTGAACGCTCCGATGCTGTCAGTTCGCTTAACACCCCCCAAACGTCCTGCAAACGCGACGAGGCGTTGGCCTGACGACTGGAAGCCGATACGGATCCTGCTTGGAAAAATCCAATAGCTCTCGGCGGCGAAAGCGTTTCATCAATCACAGCGATATAGCCAATCTCACCGGAATAGCTGCCCGATGGTGCGAACTGCGCCGACTGGCCGAATTGAGTAATGACGCTTGTGGTCGGTTTAATGTCGGCAGAAATGTCAATCTTCGAAATAAAATCTGACTTCGAAACACCAAACGGAATCGCGGAAAAGATTTTCGTGTCAGCGGTTACCCAAACGCGAACGGCAATTTTCTGATCCGCGATCGCCGTCGCTCGCACGGTCACGCCATCACGACGAATCGAATAACTTGAGTCAGCTGGTTTCACTGAAAACCAACCAAGTCGCCCCATCAACAACGGTAACCCGCCGCTGCCTGAACTTACCCCCGCGATTCGATCCTCGCCATCCGGATCGTGCGTTCGTCGCAATCGACTTAAAAAAGCTGAAGAGGGATCACCCGGCACCCCTACAGAGAAATCATCCCGCTGATAATCAGAGAATTCCTGATGACTGGTTGCATTATCGATGTATTCACCTTCCACCATATCACCATTGGGAAGATTCAACGTGTTTAGTTGTGGAATGGGACGATAAATAAAGTCACTGCGATTTTCGTACAGCGACTGAGACCCGGTACCATTTCCCAAAATGGTCTGTCGAAACCCGTCACCTTGCACCAGAGAGCTATCGATGCCCGCTCCGACGGTCGTGTTGTTGGCAGTGGGATCCAAATTATCATCAAATACATTTCTCAACAGCGCCGACGCATTTTGACGGCCATCACCAACGTTGTCATTGTCCGAGTCAAGATTACGCAACCCCTCAAGCGCCGCGGTGTTGACTCCAGTCTGCATCAGCCTTCGCGATTGAAGCACAAATCCAAAATCGAGAGTTAAGGCCATGATGCCTGCCAACACGACCAGCATGAACATCACTAACAACAACGATTGGCCTGTTCTTGATCTGCGGCAACGGGATTTATTCATCGGCAAATACCTCTCGTCGATAGATGGCTTGAAACGTCATTACCTTTCGATAGGGCCGCACGCTCCCCTTGAGAACAGACAAACTCCCCAGCCCATAACGGCCTCCAAATGGATCGGCGGGGCCATTCGCAATCGATGGATCATTGACGACCAACGTGTAACATCCAGTATCGCCATCACTTAGACTCTGGTCGTCGGCAACCACGATGACTTGCCCCACTTTGCCGGTGGGATTTGAAGCCGCAGGTAAACTTGTTCGATTAATCAACGTCGTTGACTGAGCCGGATAATTAATCCGAATCGCCACCATCCCTCGAACAAACGAGGGAATATCGTTAGCCGACTCCGAATTGGAAACGAGTCGAAAGGGACCTTCTTTAGTGGTTGCCCCATCACCATCGTGATCCACTCGAATTTCCTCTACCGGAGCTACCCACTCCAAAATGGTTTCGCCAGCACACTGATAACCGTCAACAATCCCGTTGTAATTGTAAGCGACTAGAGGGATAAGTACGGTTTGCTCTCCCTGATCGTTGGTAACCAACGCTCCAGGGTACCGTGTCAGGTCGAGTTTGGAGTCACGAACCATCACAGGAACCAGCAGGCGGTTGAGCAAGGGCAGGGTGGCAACATAAGATTGAAAGTCGTTATTAAACGCCGTCGATGCATCCCAGGCCGAATCTGGAATCACTAAATGTTTTTCGTCGTAAATTTGGTTTTTAAAATCGGCCTCATCGACAACGAGATCAGATAGATTGCATTTATCGAGCCGCCCAAGCCCTAACTCCTGAGTGGGCTCAAAAGGCATCCTAGAAATTTCTTGCGCTGCCACATCAACGGCTTGTTGCAAAACATTCCCCTGATAAAAGAACAACCCAAAGCTGACAGTTGCGCCTATCAAGATAATCACAAGCGGAATCAAAATTGCGAACTCTAGCAGCGCCTGACCTCGTCGGTTTAAACGTTGTCTTTTCATACCGTCTCCACCCTCGTGCTCACCGGAATCTCAATAGTACTGGACTGAATTTCCAAAACGCTCGTGGTATCTGCTGGAGCAAGCACGACTCGCCAAGGTCGAACATTTTTGCGAACTCCAATCACACTGTTATTACCATCGAGAAAATGAACGTCAATTGACATTCGCATCCACATTGTATGAATCGACTTACACGGTTCGATCCAGATGCCACATCCGATCGGCAACGATTTACGAAACATCAATCCAACAAACCGCTGCCAAAATGACCGTGCCAATTCTAATTCGGTAAGAATAGTTTCCCCCGTTTCAGCGTTGATTAGGTTGGGCATCTCACTTCATTCCCAATAAACAAACTATGCAAAGTTGTCGCGACTAACTCTCATCTACTAACTACTGTCCAAGCGGCCCGCGAAAACTCTGATCCAGAACGCCAAAGGCTTCAAACAGCATTGGCCCTAAGAGAATAATAAAAATCCCGGGCAGGAACCCAAGAACCATTGGAAGCACAAGCATCGTCGGCACTGACAAAGCCGCAGCTGAAGCTTTCTCGCGTCGCCTCGACCGCATTTCTGCCGACTGGGTTTTCAAGGTCGCTCCCATTCCAGTTCCAGTTTGTTCCGCTTGAACGATTGCAGAAATAAAGGCCGAAAACATGGGAACGTGTACCCGTCGCATCAACCGCCTTAATGATTCAACACGGGAACGACCGGCTAGGTTGTCGTATTGAAACAGTCTCAATTCCTGAACCAAGGGTTGTGATTGTTTTTGAACCGAGAGAATCTTATCCAACGCGCTGTCGAATCCGATCCCAGCCTGTGCCAGCGTTGTCAACAGATCAAGTAAAAGCGGCAATTCCTGCTCTATCTTTTTGACTCGATTCCGTCGGGCCGATCGCACAATCAAAGTGGGAATTAACATCAGGACAGCAAATAAAAACCAAGGGGTTCCAAGCACAAACGGGACCATTACATTTCCAACGCCGCCTGGAATACTGCTAACCATCTCTGAGGCGACAATAAATATCCCTTGTCGCGACAGTTGGAACATCAACCCCAACCCCAGAAAACCAAGCACGAATGTCGCAGCGTAGTAAATTGCTAGGGCTTCGGGTCGCCGAAACCCAGCTCGAAAAAGCCAAATCGAAACCCGACCTCTTTCAAGCAATTCCTCGCGCGAGTTATTCGTGTCCTGCTCAGGGCTATTCGGTTCAGCCAAGCGTTTATTAATTTTCAACCGAACGACGTAAAGTTGCCACAACCAGAAAACCAGTCCGATGGCGGCAGCAAAAACTAGAATTGGAACGATCATAAGCTAAATTCTCGGGCGACTTATTTTTGATACCATCGCAATCCCAACGCCCTGCAGCGTTAGCGTCGCGGTCATCAGCCAACTGCCTGGTTGGCTGGTTACAAACCCAACAAACCTCATTTCATCCGACTGCCACATCATCGCGGCCATGAACCAGACCACGCTAATGACGGTCATCGTCGTCAACCGCCCCTGCGTGCTCAGAGTCCTTATTTGCCGTGAGATCGCAAGTCGATCGCGAATGGTTTTGCCAACGCCAGCCAGGGTTTCGGCAAGCCCGCCACCTACTTGCCAATTCACAACAAGCGAGGTCGCTAGGAGTTGAAAAGTTTCGGTAGGGACTCTTTTTTCTAAAAGCTCAAAAGCATCGGCAGGAGAGTCGCCAAGTCTCAGCCTGGCAACCAATTCGGAAAGCTCTCTTTTCAATGGATTTTCGGTGTAATCTGCCGCCTGGACCAACGAGGCTTGCAGTGAAGACCCCGCTCCAAGGCTGGCAACGAGCAGATCAATTGAATCAGCTAATTGGCTCTCAATTCTCGTTAGTCGCGTTTCGTAAAACCAGGCATCTGCCTCAAATCCCATCAGTGTTATCGCAAACGCCAGACCGATAGAGATATTCAAAGGCCAACTAAATAAGAAAGCCAAAACCAATCCGACAACTAACCCTAGTAAAATCGGAATCAGAAAATGACGCTGCGCGAATGGCTTCACCGTCACTAAAACCTGTTCCCCACCAATCGTCGGCGCT
>Ga0214479_100363_pt1 | contig 27859 bp, 25 predicted proteins | sample M1_20Mar14CPVII9_5_FD_165054 | JGI IMG/M metagenome (GOLD analysis project Ga0214479, IMG submission 165054) | Marine eukaryotic communities from Monterey Bay, California, United States - M1_20Mar14CPVII9sort6BwellE14 | ecosystem: Environmental > Aquatic > Marine > Unclassified | place: USA...
TTATATCATATGGTACGCTAAAAGTAGTAGATAAATTCTCATAGTGCCATCGTGTTAAATTTGTGAGATTTCTGATTTCTACTCTCATAAAAAGATACCACAGAATTAGCGGGGGAGTCGCCTTAATGTTTCGGAGCATTGATCATTTTATCATCCTCAGATTGACCTACCACTTACGATACCACTCAATCCTATATTATAAAGGGCATCGCCACACAACATAAGGAATGAATCAAATAATACTTCGAGTGTATATCATATTTGCAATCCTCTGCTCATATCATGCGATGATAATATCGGCGTTGTCTCTGGGCAACAATGTGAACACTCGAAGACAATGGATGGCTGAGTCATAGGTACTTGATGTATAATGTGATGTTTGGTGGACTTACTGTATTGGACCCTTTAGTCGCCAATGCTGCTGCAGATGAAAAATATGATAATCCAAATATGCCCGCTGGTCCGGAAGAGAGATGTAAGCAGTACAATGTGAGATGCATTGCAGATATCTTATGTATCTAATATAATGATTGTTGTGCTCGTTTCTATATTCAGCTGGGTTAATTGTTCTTCGTGTTGCTGAGGTAGCATCATTTCAAGAGAAAATACTTCGAGCTATCCTGAATGGAGAGTTGAAGGACGTTGTAGTAACTCCTCAGCAAATGTAAGTATAATTGGAAGTCATTAAGTATATTACTTGGAATCAAAACGACTAACATACAAAACTTCACATTTCAATGAACAGAGTATTCGGAACACAGATACTTCTAAGAAACTCGGGCATAGCGGAGAATATGAAACTCATGATAGATGATGAAATGCCCAATAAGAATAAGAAAGAGTCTAGAATTTACGCAGCTAACGTCATGAATACAATACAAAAGATATCAAGTACTGCTGCCAAGATTGAAAAGGAATTGAGTCCAGCAGACTACGATGAATTGGCAAACTTGTATAGACTAGTTCGAGTTGAATTGATTTCATTGTACGATCTCTTACCAACGAAAGAAAAAACAAAGTATGATAACTATTTTGTCCAGGTAACAGAGTATGAAAAGAAGATAGCCGAGGGAGTATACAATCCTGATATAGACGGCGTCCTGAAGTTTGACTATGACAAATAGATGGAATGGAACTGAATAGTCTCAGAATAAAGTTTTGACAGGCATCTCTATTCAGAATCATCATAAACATTATATAGTCACCTGTTATCTGCGTGCTACAAGAGATGGGGAGCGCAAAGTTAGGTCAATGCATATAAATGTAAAAGAATACGAGCTATAGCATATGATACACTATGATTATCTGTGGCTAGAGTCGGTCTACTATGAGCCCGGATAGATTAGCTTTAACTTTATTAAGGAGAAAAGGGCTTGTTACCTTGAGAACTCCGTCTGATTCTTGAGATGGTGAGACACCACGAAGTACGAACCACATGCCCCTGGGTATGAAATTGATAGTTTATCACACCACAGTTCCATGCCGGAAGAGCTCTACTTGCAATGCTTAAACAAAGAAGCACTTTATTGTATCGAATGGATATTGATTCATGAACTATCCATCATTGCATTGGAGAGACGGAGAGATCATGAGTATGAGTAATGGAAAGATTCTATCTTCAATAAGCATTTGTATTGGGACGATTGTGGGCATAACTTGTGCACGATATGTTCCTTCATCGTTCATTATTGAAGTATCATTGGCAGTAGGTGTTGCTTTGCTTGTCATGCATCGTGTTCGACGGGAGAAGTCGTCCAGAAAGTCATTGCCATCTGAGATAATATGTAAACACAATAGCGAGACGATGACGACGATAGTAATGAGTGGACTACGCCATCGGCTGTACCTTCAGAGTGTACAGCTAAAGCAGAAGAGTCTCGACATATATTATCTCTCTCTCCTGACTCTGATATATCAACGCCGCCTACAGATACAGAAAACATAATACCAAACCAAATGGAGGACAGAAAGAGAAGTTGTAAAACATCGAGTTCGTACTTGCATTTTGTGGACACCAAAGGGAAAAAGATTAAATATACCCTCAGAACAAGGTCAAACAAAACTATATTAGAGCTTCTGGTAGAAGGGAAAAGGGCTAGAAAGGTGAAACAGATCGTGTATGACGACTCTCTTCACATTATCCGCGACGGAAGAAATACAATTCCAATCCCAAAAGACGATGCCGTAAACATGATGAAGTGTTTACAGGTGTTATGCAAGGTAGGAGTTGTCCAGTTAGACGTTATCAATGCTTCTCTTCAGCTAAGAAAGGTACTATCAAACTTGGACTGTCATTCGTCAAGAATACAAGATGTATAGATGTGTGAATAGATGTAAAGAACAAGCTAGATTATCAAGTTCTAGGTACCATTTTGTCTGATATGTAGTAGTTATCAGATACACGTTTGCTGATTACCTCTTGTCATCTTTTGATAAAGAACTGTGCCATTTTTTGCTTCGTTTCTTCATATGTTGCAAACTGTATAGCCCCTGATAAGCACGCCTTCGCTACCCGTGGTGTAGATCCTGCAAATAACTCTTCAATTCCTTCTTCTTTTGCTATCTTGACTATCCGATCAATATAGGATAGATCCTTTGACGAGGATACCTCATCTTTTGATACTTCTGTCATGATTCTATTACGAAGTACATCTAGAGGAGTGGTGACCAGTTGAGCAATAGCAGTGGCCGCTGCTCCGCATACTGCTCCATCTATTGGTGATATATCTTTCTTCCCTTTTCCTCCGGTAAAGTTATCATATGCCACAAACTTAATCACGTCCGCTGGCAGTCCATACAGTATATTTTCAGAGTATCCTTGGTACAGTTCACTCACTCCTCCCGTTGTAGAGTTATCATCATCATTAGATAGAGCTAGTTTAAATGCATCCAAGGTTGACATGCCTTCATAATAGCCATCAGCTCCTACTTGCAATCGAGTTTTAATAACCTCACTCTATATAAGGTCATGTATATGTGAGCAAAAGTATGAATAGCAAATTTTGCACACATCATATGCACAAAGATCATGCATCGCTTTAAAGTTGGCAATATGATCAATTACATGTCACTCACCGGATTTCTCAATGCCCAATACGGAGGCAGTGCAGCAGAAACCGCTAGAGATGTGAGTACCCACTTCGGAAGACCCAATCCTTTGAGAGATGTCTTTGTTGCGTCTTTTACTGCAAAGAAAATTGCTCCAGCTGGTATGTTTGATAATAGTGGAGCTGTGATACCATCAAAACTACCCGAGAATAACTTTGGTAGATTACTAATAGCATATTCCGTGTTTGGCATTTGAAGTCTCACAGTTGCAGTATCTAATGGATATTTGACTAGAGTTTTAACTGATGAAACAGCTGCACCTGATACGAAGCCTGATATACTTTCTTGAAATGCTGTAATAGAGTTACTATCACTACTTTCATCATTTGCTGATAATAATGTTTGTGCTTGTATAATTGAATTGCTTTCATCTATTGATTGGACATCTACATCATTAGATGATGGAGATTGAGCATTTGCTGGTGATGACGAAGATACAGAGCTACAAGCCACTGTCGTCGCTACAATATAGCATGCATTAAGGAATCCTCTTCTACTACTACTAATACTAGAATCATATGTTGGTTGATGTTGTTCATCTCTTCTCTTTGCATACAGTCTACTCGATGATGTAGGATGATATCTTTTGTATCTTATTGCAAGTTGTTGTTGGGAAAATGCTTCGACTGAGTTTAATCCGACCACTAGGATCATAAGAAAAGATATGATAGTGAATCTGAAGCTGTTGCACAACATAGTAAAGCAATGATAGTAGGCAAAAGGATAAAGGAGATGATATGCTTTGCCAAAGATGATTAGCAAAGCAAATTATGGGCAAATTAGTAGAGTGAATAAAAAGATACGGAACAAATCAGGTCGGCTGTACTTATCTTAGTACGTACATACGCACGAAGTGGTCAAACCATATTTGATCCTTCCTCTTGTTCTTTGAAAACAACTCAGACTGCCTATAGCTCTCTTACACACAGTAATTAAGAAGACCTCAATAGTTATTTAGTTAGTAGAGTAGCTGCAGTATCATATATAGAAGAAAAGAGAAATATACATAATGATGTTCCATACTAAAACAATATCAATATTCATTGCAGCGATAGCGGCTACATGTAACAATTATCACGCGAGTGGATTTACGCCAACTACAATATCAACACGGCAACAAACTACAACAAGTCTTAATATTGCTACAAGTCTACCAAATGTTGCTGATATTCTAAACCTTGGAGGTGGAAGCAACAATAACAATAACAACAATAACAATATCGAAGAGAAAGAGCCAGAAAGTAAAGCATTAATTGATTTAGATGGTATTGCACTGTCTGGATTAAAGGGTAAGGCATTATCATTAACAACAGAAGACTTTCCTGATTCGGGTACAGTACGCAAGGTCATCCCCGCTGATTGCTTCGAACCAGAGACTGCTAAAAGTTTGGGATACTTATCTGTTTCTGTAGTTGGTACTGCATTATGTACTGCATTTGGTTTTGCAGCGCTGCCAATACTTGATCCAGCAAATATCTTGACATTACCATTCTGGACGGCATATTCGGTAGTGACTGGAACAGTAGCAATGGGATTGTGGGTATTAGCACATGAATGTGGTCACGGCGCATTTAGTAAGGATAAGAAGCTTCAAGATGCTGTGGGATATGTCCTACATAGTCTATTCCTCGTGCCATACTACTCGTGGCAACGATCACATGCCGTGCATCATCGGTATACCAATCATATGGAATTGGGTGAGACACATGTTCCTGATGACGAGAATGCTGATGACAACTTATATGATTCAATAGAGTTACGTAAAACCTTCCTTGATAAGTTTGGTGATGAGAAGGGTATTGAGCTATGGGGTAGTTTCCAAGCCTTTTTACATTTGATTATTGGTTGGCCTGCATACTTACTAATTGGTGCTACTGGCGGGCCTGATCGTGGTATGACAAATCATTACTTCCCAAACCCACTAACCGAACCTAAACAGCCTAAGAAGGAACTCTTCCCTGGCAATTGGAAGGAGAAGGTATATCAAAGTGATATTGGCGTTGCATTTGTTGCCGCTGGGGCTTTGACTTGGGCAGCTTGTAATGGAATTCCTGAGATGATGGCAATCTATGGAGGTCCCTTGATTGTTGTTAATGCTTGGTTGGTTTTGTATACATGGTAAGTCATACGTCGTTCGTCAGATTTGTCTACTTGTGTGGCTTCACCTCTGACTATTTGTTTGTATTCATTCTATATATGCAACATATGACTTTATTAGGCTTCAACACACAGATGTAGATGTTCCACATTTTACTGATAGTGACCACAACTTCGTCAAGGGTGCCTTCCACACAATTGATCGTCCGTATGACAAACTTGATCCTTGGGGAGCCATTGACTTCCTTCACCACAAAATTGGCACAACTCACGTTGCACATCACTTTGATTCGTCTATTCCTCATTACAAGGCTGAGGTTGCGACTGAGGCAATCAAGGAAAACTTTCCTGAATTGTACCTGTATGAGCCAACACCAATTCCTGAAGCATTGTGGAGAGTTTGCAAGGGGTGTGCTGCAGTTGAGAAGAGAGGAGACTACTATATCTGGGATAACAAAGATGTCAAGGAAGAGCTTTTAGCAGCTGAGTAAGATGTTGATACGAGTATTATAACTCAGGTGTCCTTTGCCAGTATTGTACGATAGAAATACATAAAGAAACGAGTGAGGACTTGAATAGAATAAGCAGTTAAACTCTCGAGGGGACTAATAAGTTACAATCTATTATTAGTACTTCACTGGTTTGGTTTGTGAGTAGAAAGCTCTCCGTGAATGAACCCGCCCTTGCTCTGCTTCTATTTGTGTTGGTCCCTCGAACTTCAGTACTACACCGTATTTATCATATCCGACTTCAACTTGGACGATACAGTACCATTTGTTTTTACGGAAAAAGTGAGCTCATAATTTTAGTTGCACGAGTGTCAGTGAAGAATAGAAGATGAAGAGTACCTCAGCAATAGCCGCCATAGTAGCCGCCGCTGCGGTAAACTCCAGCACTGCATTTGCTCCCTCTAATAACGGAGCAGGATGCCGTGTATCAACATCAGTATCCGCTACATCTGATCGTAGAGAAGCAATTAGCAATGTTGCAAAGCTTATGGGGGGTGTAGTCGCTATCACAGCAGGGGCAAACCCAGCTTCTGCGGCCAGTAATCCAGCTCTAGGTGGATGGAGAAGTAAGGGAAAGGGCGGTGGTGACGGTACTTTTGTCCCCGGTAAAGGTATGCGCGAAAAACAGGCATATGATGAATTAATGGCTGCTAGTAATCCTGCTTTAGGTGGGTGGAGGTCAAAGGGAAAAGGAGGAGGAGATGGAACATTCGTACCAGGCAAGGGAATGAGATCTCATACAACTAACGATGAATTAATGGCTGCTAGTAACCCAGCTCTTGGAGGCTGGAGGTCAAAGGGAAAAGGTGGCGGAGATGGAACATTTGTACCTGGTAAAGGAATGCGCTCACATCAATCTTATGATGAGCTTGTGGCTGCTAGTAATCCGGCTCTAGGCGGATGGAGATCAAAGGGTAAAGGGGGAGGAGATGGTACATTCGTCCCTGGTAAAGGAATGCGTGAGCATCAATCTTATGACGAGCTAATGGCCGCTAGTAATCCTGCTTTAGGTGGATGGAGATCTAAAGGAAAGGGTGGCGGAGACGGAACATTCGTCCCTGGTAAAGGCATGAGAGCAAGAGAAAGTGGATTACTTGGATAAATGCATTAAGAGAATGAGAAAGAGCCGTTGATATGGCCTATATATTACAATATCTCATTCGTAAGCAAATCCAACGAGAGAAAAAAGACAAAAAAGGCAATGTTGTATTGTAGGAATGGACTTGTATGGCGACTGTGCTGTCTTGGAATAAAGTAGGATTCTCCTGTAACATAGTTTCTTGCTAATCATAGCTTTAAATATGGATAACAGCTCTGATTATACAAAAGTGAGTTCAACAAAGGTTGATATTGATATCACTAAAAGGATACCAGAGCGTATTGTTGGAGGTCGATAGGAATAGGAGGCGGAGGAGGTGAGTAGGCCCCCCAGCCGACGAAGGTGATAGAGTACATACTCTATCGAGAACAATCTCCCGAGGTACGAACACACAGCCATATAAGACCATTCAGTACAGTGATGTTCTAAAACAATAATTGTACATTAGTCTTTATTCAATACATGTCTTGGTTTTTTTAATCAGGCAGGATCATGCCTTACTTGGCAATCTTGTGGGCACCGACGGGGTATGAAACATCAAACAATACCCCACAAGCACCGCAAACTTTAGGAGGCTTCACGTCTAACTTATTTCCATTCTCATCTAGAGCACACGCTATACCGACAAGAGGTTCATTGTCAATTTGACAATTAGTGTCATCGTCATCAGTTCGTAGGATTCGAATGTAGCCATTCTCACCAAACGAAGGGCCCCAGCTATTTCTAATCTTGTAGTACTTTTGTCCAGTAGCCTCATCAACACCATAACCAACGAGAAGAACGGCATGATTGATTATGGCATCGCCACCCGAAGTCTCGGGATGACTACTATCACCTCCTGGGTTGCCACCAGTTGGATCAAAGACACCTTTCTCATATAATCCCCAATTACTGGCTGCCACGGCAATGGCGACTGGGCCTTCCTTGGCAACAGCGTTCATCGTTGCCTTATAATCGTTAGACTTCAATTGAGTCCAACCTTTAATCCCAACGGTAGGGGATTTATCCTTGGTAAGAGAGTCACACTTGGTCCATGCTTCTGTATCCGTTGAGTATGCCAAGTCTTCAATTGTGTACATACCGCCTTCACCCTTGGTAGTTTTGTCGGCGATATAATTAAGGCCTAATTCAACAGTAGCACCTTTACATCCTCCGGTGCCTAATGCGAGAAAGAGATATGAATATGATTAATAAAACATGAATCGGGATAATGTTCATCAACCCCAATACAGATATTTTAGTAGCACGAGGATGTGCTACTGGATCAGTCATTATTTGCAACATAAAAAAACTCACCACCACAATCCTCCTTGTTGGGGGTACACTCAAGCATATTCTGTTCACTAAGCGGAGGTAATACATCAATATCCTCTCCTGTTGCAATTACGGTATGACTTTCCACCGCAGCCGTCGCTGCAAATGTCCAACAACTCCCGCAGGAACCTTGATTTGGTGCAAGTCTAACCTTTTTATGATCATCCCAGTCAACTGTTGCGGGAAGATCGGAGACTTCATCTTGTTGAAAATCGGCTGGTTTCTATAATATCATATCATAGTTAAGTGTGAACAATGCATGAGAGAAGGCGTATTGTAGAAAAACATGCCCAACAAAAATTGTGTGCAATCTCTATATATCTAAATAATTGCAAAACACACACACTTACCGAATATGATTGTGTATCAATACCACCAAGTAATCGTTCAGTCTTGGACACACTACTAACAAATTGTGAACTCCATGCAGGATGTTGTAACTTATTATATCCCATTGGTAATTCAAATCTGTGATCCATATCTGTGAATTGATTGACACCCATTACATATCCATTGTCTAGTATATCCCCTTGATCATTCATACGATCTTTATTGTGATTTAATATAGTTTGCATATTTTTATTAAATAGTTCTTTGCGACGAGCATATTCATCAAGATCATTATAGGATTTATTAAAGTGTGATAGGTATTGTTCAAAGGTATAGGAGTCATCAAGTTGATGAGCCCGAGGTGCTTCGAGTCCTATGTAATTGTCATCGGCTGATATTACCACCGCCGCGGCCGATATTAATAGTATATTAAGTAGGTTCATTCTTTTATTGTTATTGTTTGTTATTTATGTGGAATAGCCGCCCTTCCTATCAAGAACAACAGCTAAGAATTTTCATATAAAGCACGAACTCAGCGTCTTTATGTCGGTATCCTTCATAATGATGTGATATTTAATGTAGATACAGACCCTGAGTTGCATTGCAGAAAAGAAATAGTAGACAGAGGCATGATAATGAATATGAATGATGATGATAGATTGTTTGTTTGCAGTGGTATGTTTGCATTATCTTCTACCTTTTGTTGATGGTTGGGTTATGCCACCATCATCTCATTTGCAACATAAAACTAAAGTTATGCTCTCCAATACCATCAATGATGATGTTGTCCCATCAAGAGAAGAAGTTATCGATCTTCAGACATATACCAAACGTAAATCACCGAGTGATACTCTTGCAGATCTATCAACAGCATGTAAAGAATTAGAAGTTGATGCATTCGATGTCTATGGAGACTTTGAGCTAGACAAAGAATCTTCCTACCTTCGACAATTCGAAGCAGAGGTTGCAGAATACTTTGGAAAAGAGGAAGCAGTTTTCTGTCTAAGTGGTGGAATGGCCCAGTCTATAATGTTGGCTATCAATGCTAGAAATCATACATCAAAAATTAGTGGTAGTGGTAGTAGTGTTTTTGCATGTCACCCAACATCACATTTGCTTTTACATGAGAACAATGCATACAGTGAATTGCTTCACTTAGAAGCTGTTATCATTGGCAGCCAAGCAAATTATAATCCAGAGACATTGAAGGAGAGTGGATGTTACGGTATGGAACCTATAAGACTATCGGATGTTAAAGATTTGCTAGCATCAGAAACTACAACTTCATATCCAAATCAATTACCAATAAATTGTACTGAAGAGTTATCAACGCTCATGATTGAATTACCTCATCGAGAAATCGGCGGAAAACTTACTACATGGAATGAAGTTAAAGAGATTGCAACTATATGCAAGGAGAATGGTATAAACTATCATTGTGATGGTGCTAGGCTCGTTGAAGCTGCGGCTGGGTATGGACATGAATATGTGAAAGAAACAGCAAAACCATTCACTTCAGTATACATTTCATTCTATAAAGGGCTAGGAGGTATCTCAGGAGCAATGCTGTTAGGAGACTCGGATTTCATTGCCGAGGCGAGAATATTGCTTCGGAGGTTCGGCGGTAATCTATACACAGTTCTACCGTATGCAATATCATCTTGGGCAGGGTTTCGTAACTTTCAAAGAGAAGAGAATATCTTCAAGTATAGAAGAGATAAGCTTGCTCGAGTCTTGAAGTTACTGAGTACCGATGCAAGAATATCCTGTATTGTTGAGTTCGATCCCAAAATTCCCGAGGTAAATATGGTACATGGCTATCTACGAATGTCATATGATAAATGTATGAAAGCTTTAGACAAAGTTGAACAGACTACTGGCATTAGAGTTTTGAGCCGAGTCCGTAGTTGCAAGGAGGATGATGATACTGAAGGTGCTGATAGCATTCAGTTTGGATGTCGGTTTGAATGGACAATGGGAGAAGCGAATGCCTTAATTGATGACGAATTGTTTTTGCTTGAATGGAAGACTTTGGCACAAGAAGTTGAGAATTGAGAAGATTGACAAGTAGGACCTATCTAAAGTTGTCTTTGCAAGTTTCAACGCGGTGTACTACAGTTGAGTATTTATATGTCTTCTACAGAACAACTAATCAATTAGTATACAATACAATACTCTTGTGTATGAGAGACGAGATATTACACCTATGCTACCGACTGGGGGGGGGGTGTCTTTAGTTTATTTAGGCGTTTTTTTGGAGGATACCCCCTTACGGGCATAAAAATCACACTTTGCACTTCGCACACAAAACAAATAGATGGTGGTGCCAACAATAGCAAGAGCGGCCTCTCGGTCCTTAGCACCATCCATACGCCGTTCTACGGCTAATGCACTAACAAAACAGCAATATTCATCATCGGCCGTAACGCTCGGCGGAGCCACCCCTCCACTAGGTATGTTTCTTATTCTTCAAAATTTAGTATTTTTGATGTTTTGTGTACAATGTAATATATTAGCTCACCACATCTATATATTTCCTCCACACTAGCTCCATTTGCAAGAATTCCACCAGAGTCTGAAAAGTTGGTAGAGCAATATGATGCTATTTGGGATGATGGTGTTGCACCGGAGGTTACATTAGATTTTGATTGTCAACATATTTCATCCGGTGAGGGCTTAGCCATGTGGGTGGTAAGTTATTAATTTATTTTTGGAGGGTGGTATGTCATTTGAATGGTATTATTTATTCATTTAATGCGGTTGGTTGAGTATTAATAGTACTGTGGATATTGTTAGGTATTATTAAGATTGTTTGGTATTTGAGTGTTAATTATAGTAGGTATTGGTTCGTCGGGTTTGTTAAATTGGATTGTGAATTCGTTGGCGCGGTTTTTAAGGGTTTTTATTTGTATCAATGTATGTGTATTACTTCCTGTGTTATACTTGCTTATGAATATATTATATTACTCTCATTCTTCTTTCACAGGGTGGCCTAGGATTTTTTGCAACTATGTATCAAATAGTTAAGACAACAGATCCTCATTTAAAGAATCCAGCAGTCAATAGAGAGATGAACCAAGTGGGCGAGAATCCGGTAGAATTAGGAGGTTGGAAAAAACTTGTTTAGAAATGATAACAATGATAATTGACTTGAAATTTAGGGGGTTTGGGGTATGGAATAGACTAAAATACTTCCCATGCTGTGAAGAGGCATTTCTCTTTTGAGCATCGGATTATTATATAAATATAATGTATAATTATTTTACTAAGAAGGTATTGTAGCAAACCTTTGTGTGTATATTTCTGAAGAATTTCTAAATACAAAAGATATAGTGGAGCAGGACTTAACATCATGGTAATTTAACTTATTTATTGGTGGATGTCCGGTCACAAAGTTGACCGTGGTAACAACACACCCTAGACAATGATACATATATGGCTGACAAATAACAAAACAGGCAAGCGAGCCAAGAGTTGACTCATTTAAATCCTCCAACTTCTTCTCTTACAGGTAAGAAGACCAACAGATTACACATTTATTGACTGCCTCCTGTTGGGATTCATTCAATGCACTGCCTGAAGAAACCCGATTGATAAGATTATTCTTGCAAAACACCTTCCAATGCCTCTTTAAGTCTTCTGAATCACAACTTTGGAACCCTTTATTGGCATATTCTCCATACACCAATGAAGTCTGACTCTCGCCGGGAATCATAGCCTTGTAATAAAGATCAAACTCTTTAGCTAGAAAAGGAACCTTCTGCAAGTGATTGTATACTTTCTTGGCAAGATCGGGGTCCTGGGGATGAGTGGAGAGGCAAAAGCCAAGGATAGCAGCAGCAGTGCGAGCACACTCGGTAATGATCGTACTACGATTGACAACCTTGCCTTCCATACATGCTTGAATTAATGATTGGTTCAAAAATGCATCATCAGAAGGGACAGTTAGAACTTCCTCATTGACAATCTTGCTTGGAGTGATGATATTCTGTTTCTTCTTCTCTTTGACATGTCCGCTATTCTCATCTTCATCAATGACAAAGCCGTTATCACAGTCATAGGTGAACAAATCACATTTGCCTGCTCCAAAGTAGTGATCATGCGGTTTGTCTAACCCAAATGTTGGTGAAACTTGATAGGTTCCTCGGCTACCTCCGGGTTTGGAATGGCTAGCAGCAATATCATTCAAGTGACGTGACACATCAGCAACTTCAAGAAGTTGTTCCTGATGTTCCTCGACAACATTATTCCAAGTAGATGACGTATAAGGGGAAGAGTATTCTTCACTAGACGACCAAGTGTGCTTTGCCTTTCTTAATTTCTTCTTGATAATGTGTTTGTTCAGTTTATCAGCAACATATTTCTCAGCGTTTGATGAGCTTATCTTCACAATATCATCCTCACTCTCAGCTGATAATGATTCTTCAGAGACAACTTTTGATAAACGAGGATGATTCTCAGGTGATGATGCAGGTGAAGGTGATCGACTAACTTTGTTTGGTGATGGTCTTCTTTCTTCAATATCACCATATGATATAGGTGCAGACGGGGGTGAAGGCGCTCGGTTCTTCCTTCCATCTGTACCTGTGCTTCTTCGTTTTAGCAAATGCATGTTTTCTGGCTTGTCTCTGTGAAACATGGGATGATAATACACCCAGAATGTCCGTTCACGGTTAATCTTACGAAAGTTGTAGAAGTTCAGTTGCCTCACCAGACTAATAATATAATTGAGAAACATAAGATAGTTAAGTTAAGAGTTGCATTACATTCTCCATTGCAATTGATTATAAATACTCCGTCGGCCTTACCTTTGAAATCGGTTGTGTCGAAAGTATTGAGGAAGAGTTTCAGCCTCAAGACGAGCCATATCATTTATTCTAAATGCTTCTCCGGATGGTACCCACTATAATATAGTAGACGATATAATTGTGTGAAAGAAGGTGCACCATAGATTATCGAAAATGTAACCATATTGAAGAAAACAGTAATGAAGAAGAGGTGTTAGAAGACGATCAATTGACTATCTGTATTAAAATAATCAAATCAATATGCCCATCTTGATAAAGAAGCGTCGCCATCGTATATCATTCGCTATATACCTCAGCAATGACATAACCCTTCTCAAAAAAATGACAAATATTGTACATATCATATGTCATCGTCAAGAAAAATACCGACTAATAACAAGATATACCACCGTCTCGTATTAATATACACCATAGTAAGTGTAATTTTAAGTCCAAAGGTGTACAACACCACAATATTAAACTCCGGCTACCAAAGAACAATTCGATAAGAACAATTTTATTTTCTTACACTAACAATATCCGATGCGCCATCGACCATATCCTTCAACTTGGTTACAAACCCAACAATCGGAGGCTTCTTCCCATTGGTAGGAGAGGGTGTTCTTTTGCTAGATGTCGTCATGTTACAAGGCTGATTATCGAGGAAGAGGTGCACCGAGATTGACAGAGGATAAGATGTGGAATTGTGGGGTCAAGAGAAGCGGGGCAGTGGGGCCAGCCCGGCCGGGGGAAAGATATGAGACTCGACATTCATTGGTCCAAGAATTTAGAGGCGAGTACGTGGTCAAGCTATGTAGGAGGAGAAGGGCATGTCCAACAGTCCAACAACAACTAACCTACCTACGATAGTTATTAACAATATATCGGAGTTGATATATAGAATCATGAAGATCTATCCGCCGCTATCTTTAGCATTCCTCATCCCTGCTGTATCGGCATGGACAACTCCTACACTTCATACATCTCCTATCCGATCTATTGCATTGCAACAACAACTACCAACCCTTCTCAGATCTACACCTGTTAAGGATGCTATTGAAGAAGAAGTTGTAGTCAATGGAGCTACTACCAAGCCTAGTGAGAAAGAGTTTGGTGTTGTTAGCAGTGAAAAACTTAATGAGTTGTATGATTTAGTTGTTATCGGTGGAGTGAGTAGTTCTGTTTTTGGTGTATTGGGTATTGCAATTGTATACATACACCTTCTCATGCATTATTAATCATACTTATGTATCCTATCAACCTATTTATATACACAGGGTCCAGCCGGTGTTGCTGGAGCCGTCAAGGCCGCACAGATGGGACGTCGTGCAATCTTAATTGACAAGCCCAAATTCGATGCAGGAGTACTACCCAATGGATTAGATCTTTTCTTCGGTGGACCAACAGGTTTATTCTCCAAGGCACTTCGTGATTCGGCAAAGAATACCAACGTTGCTGCCATGCGTGCACAATCTATGGATAGTGATGTTATTTGGAAGCAGATTACTAATCAAATTGTTAGTTTAGCAATGCGTAATGCAGAGGGTCAATGCCGAACATTAGAGAGATATGGTATTGATTATTTGCAGGGTAGTGCTCAACTATTGGGAGAAGATGATGATGCAAATGTTGCTGCATTAAAGAAGTTTGAGAATGATTTAGACAGTCCAGATGATGGCCTACGATCAGTATCGGTATCGAAAGATGGATCTGATGTAGTAGTATCTGGAACAAAGGTACTTGTTTGTACTGGATCGAAGTCTACACGTCTGCCCGGGATCCCATTCGATCAAAGTCATCGTGTATTTGATTCTGATACTATCAATCTACTTGGATACCTACCCCGCTCTGTTACTATCTCCGGTCTTGGTATTATCGGTATTGAGTTTGCTAACATCTTCAATGCTTTGGGAGTTGAGGATGTGAACATCCTTGTACGTGGAGATGTTGAAACATCTACCAAGAAGTTGGGTATGGATTTAGATGTAGCCAATGAGCTTATGCGGTTGCTCACTGAATCGGGTGTAAAGGTACTAGAAGGTACTACAGTTGATGAATTCAGCTATGTCCCTCCTCCAGGAGCTGATGATGAGTATATCAAGATGAAGTTGAACGATGGCAGTACAATGGAGACGGATCTCTTCTTCGCCGCCACTGGTCGCTTCCCCGTTGGCAAGAACGAAGAGACAGGCCTTGCATCAGCAGGTGTAGATATTGCCGACCGTGGTATGATCAATATTGACAAGAAGACTCTCATCACTTCTACTAAGAATGTGTATGCTGCCGGTGATGTTATCGGAGCACCAGCTTTGGCTTCCACCAGTATGGAGCAGGCTCAGCGTGCTGTTACCTCCATGTTCTGTGAAGGCGAGTCAGATAGTGCTTTAGATTCCAGCCATGATGACCCATTGTCAATTGGAGTGTGGACCATCCCTGAAATGGGTTACTATGGCCTTACAAAGGAACAAGCCGAGAAGGATGGCTACACTGTTGTCGAAGGCTCGGTCAAATTCGACGCATGTTTGAGAGGACGTGTTTTCGCTCCTGACGGCTTACTAAAGCTCGTTGTTGATGCAAATGAAGGAACCGTCCTTGGAGTTCATATTATTGGAAAGGAAGCTGCTGAGATGGTCCACTATGGAATGGCTCTTGTTAAAGGAGAAACAAAGATCTTCGAAATCCTTTCTACCGTCTACACGGCTGTGACATTCCACGAGCTTTTCAAGGAAGCTGCTTTTGATGCAAACAGTAAGCTTGACTTTGGCGTAGAATGGCAAGAGATTTTCAATGTCTTGCAGAGCGAGTGCGGTATTGATTTCAGTGAGGAGTTTTTGCGAGAGAAGTTCGAAAGTATTGACGAGGACGGGTCGGGAGAACTAGATGAGCAAGAGATGCGTGCATTATTTTCATCGATGGGTCGCCCCGTCAGCAAGCGTGTAATTTCCAACATCATGAGGTTGTCAGATGAGGACGGAAACGGCACCATTGATTTCGGAGAGTTCTCGGCCATCTTTGACAAGATCTCCTGTCCTCCCCTTGAATAGATTAGAGAAGATATTGAGCCGTGCTTAGAAATTGTATTTGTATACATGCACAAAACTTAGGAAATAGAAGTAGTGAAACTTAAAGACAGTCACTACTATTTGTATATTGTGCACCTAGAGTTTGATGATTATCATTCTTTGGAAAGTAAAAGTAGTCAGCTGATAACTTCTTACTGACAGACTATATACTAATTGTATCATTCTATCTTCTCTCCCTTCAAACCTTCCTGGATAAATTCCAATCTCATCAACTTTCTTTTTTCCCTCAGTCAGCTTGCAACTTTTATTCCAACAAATACAATGTATTGACCTGATAACAAACAAATTCATTCCAAATGTATTTAGCTTCCACAATATCTCTTTGAGTACAATACTGATACCACAAAATGACAAATACATCTTTCTTCACCTTTTGTGGCACATATGCATATCATGTATCATCATCACCAATGTATTGTTGTGAAATTATCATATATGAGTCGTATTCAAACATACCAATACTAGTTCTTCTTCGGGGATGAGGGCGGTAATTTGTAGAGCCACTCCTCTAACTAGTACTCCCATCCCCATCTTTGTCATTAGTTTCTGTGATACTGTCTACATTTCGTTCATGGTAACTATCCATTGCCGCACCTAGCTTGCCACCCTTATTCTTATCTTGTATTCCACCCTGTATCAACATGTAATTACTCAATGCTCGTACAGCATTTGCTTTCAGAGCTTCGATCTGCTCTTGATCTGATGGATTGTCAGGTGATAAATTTCGAGATTTGTCGAACTCAGTTCTTATCATAGATCTCAAGGCAATTGACTTCGGAGAAACCCCTGGTGCAACATGAGCAACTAGACGAAGAAGATCACGATATAATTCGATAGCTGTTCTATGGGACATGATGAGAGATTAAGGTTGCTACTAGAGGAGGATGGGGAGTTGTCATTTTTATTGGACTCTTGGCATTTGGTATCCAGGATACCTGATCTAAAAGCAAACAAGGAAGTGACTCATTCTGACGATTCAATTGCTGAACAGAGCATGTATATTGAGAGGTGGTATCTGAGTTGGTTTATTGTTAGTGCACAAAGTTGTACAACAACTTCTTTGGTATCCTCCTAAGGATCGATAATTAGAAAGATACTTGTTAAACAATTATACTCAATCATCTCGCTCAGTTGAACTTATGACGTCCAGAACTCGTCACCTGGTAACATTTCGGGCGACAAATCAAAATCATCTTCTAACAGATCCCATTCTCCATCGTCATTAAACTCTACAATCTCATCCTTATCCATATCCATATATCCACCCTTATTGAATGGTCTCCAAACATCTTCTTCTTCCTCATCGTCGTCATCATTACTATTATCAAGCAACATGGCACGGGATGTCTGTGGTTGTTTTGCTTGCTCTTTCTCTTCATACAATGCATCCCTCTCCAACAACTCCTCCGGGATGTACGGATTCGTCATACCAGGCGCAAAGTCAAAATCATATTCATCAATCATTACCAAATCACCATCCATACCACCCCGAGCAGTCAACTCGTCAGATATTCCCAAAGCTTGTAACTGCCTGCCAAAGCGTTCCACTGCCTCGGGGTATTCCCAGTGAGTCATTTTGGCTACTTGTTCGATGTATGGTCCTTTGATACGCCATTGACCAGGGTATGCAGGATCAGAGATTATCTCATAGTCATCACTATCGTTGTCTAATGCAGCCTTTGACAAATCAACTTCAGCCAGCAGTATATCCTCCTCATCAAGCTCACCGTCTTCTACTTTCTTCTTTTCTGCTTCTACAAACTTCTTTAATCTTCCCATCAACTCTTGTACATTTTGTGTTGTTGCAGCTGAGATTGTCATAACCCTTGAATGCCCAGCTGCCTTGTGTAGTTGTGATACTAGTTCATCTTGCTTTTCACGCACTTCACTAACATCACACTTGTTCAAAACGACGACCTGTGGCTTCTTTCCGAGGAGATCATCATACATTGCCAACTCTTTATTAAGTATATTGAAATCACCAATTGGATCCTCAGATGTGCCATCCACCACATGCAAAAGAACTTTACATCTTTGAACATGTCGTAAGAATGAGAAACCTAGTCCAGTTCCTTGAGCAGCGCCCTCAATCAGACCAGGTATGTCACACAATACCAACCCTCTCCCCTCATCACCTAAATCACAAACACCCAAGTTTGGCACGATAGTAGTGAATGGATAATTTGCAATCTTCGGCTTGGCAGCACTGGCACTAGAAAGGAGAGTAGACTTGCCAGCATTCGGCATCCCTAGAAATCCAACATCTGCAACTAATCGTAACTCCACACTCAACCACCGTTCTGCACCTGGCTCGCCCCTTTCACTCAACTTGGGTGCAGTCCTACGTTGTGTCATGAATGCGGCATTCCCTCTACCACCTCTTCCACCCCTGGCTACCATTAATTCCTCCCCATGAGTGCGTAACTCGCCCGCTACTTTCTGTGTGTGTAATTCTCGAACAATAGTACCACAGGGTACACGAACATATATCTCTTTCCCGGCACTTCCATCCTTATTCTTACCAATACCATTCTTACCAACACCTGCCTTGACATGGATCTTACTTCGTAATCCTGCCAATGTATTGAGAGACTCGTCGGCAATGAAGTAGACACTACCACCAGGTCCTCCTCGGCCACCATTCGGACCGCCCATTGCCTCCCCCTTTTCACGACGGAAGGCTACACAACCGTTACCGCCTGATCCAGCAGTGACATGTAATCTAGCTGTATCAAAAAATTTCCATTCTTCATCGTTTTTAGTACTTCTATTTGATGATGTTGATGATGTTTGTTGTAGAGTTGATGATTCTGTTGTTGTTGTAAATTGTGATTGAGATTGTTGCTTATTTGCCAATGCTTTCCTTCGTGCCTCATTAGCTTTCGCGGTATTTATATCTATACTATCTTCAGTTGTAGAATGTAACCTAATTATATTGATTGTATCTAATCTTCTTCTACTTCTAGTATGTTGGTTATTGTTGATGGGTGATGATGGTATTCTTTGTATCACATGATGATGGGTAGAGGAGAGTGGTTGAGATGGTGAGAATGCACTCGATCTGCCATTCTCTTGGCATATTAATATACAATATATGAGAGCTAATGATATCATATTGTTTGGGCTTGTACTATCTATGGTATGGTTTAGTGGATGGTTATTGCATTGCAATGACTAATCCATCATAAATTAGGGGTGGGCAATTCACAGAATTATAAATTTATTTTTAGAAGGATACGTATCTTTTCTTCACTCTTCTTCAAAGATTCCAAAGATTGATATGAAGTTCCTTTTGCAATAACAACAATACTATGTTATCATCAAAGTATCGACAAATGAGAGCGGCAAGAGATCAAAGAGATAATCGTCGACGACACAAAACACAAAATAAGAATGATATTATCACATCATCTTTATGTTCGGATGCTCTCAACAATCCAGATTCAGAATTGTCACGGTTTCTATTTATGCAAAATGGCAATGCTACCAATGTTAATGATTCAGGCAACAGTACTAGTAGTAGCAGCAAGTTGTCAAGTATAAGAAGTAACCGAGGTTGGTGTTTTTGCTTATCATTAGAATCATTGCAAGTCCGATCAGAAAGAGTAGTCTTTATGTTTGAGGCAAATGCCCTATTCTCAGCTCTGTTTCTTAGTGGTACCTGGGTGAAAGTCCGCGTTAGTGTTGTTTTATCATGTGAATTCATTTGTTCAATTCATTTGCCTTCACATGTGTCTATAATTTGATTGTCTTTGCAAGCCGCATGTACTAACATATTATGTTGCAATCACTTCTCTTTCATTCGCACTTTCAGATTATACGAATGGGGATCGGTATACGGTTATGGTGGAATTGAAAGTCCTGAGATAATCAGTCAACTATTCGAAGCAATAATGATTTTAGCTATGTCTGCAAACATCATGTTAGCTTTCTTTGCAAGCATGATGTGGATAATGAGTCTCAACTTTAGTGCTACGAATCCAAATTGGACATATAGTTGTCGTAATATGATGGTATATTGTCAAATGCTCTTCACGTTTATGCTCATGATGGTATCATTTGGACTGATACTTGCAATTATACAAAAGTTTTACCCACGTTACATTACAACAATTATCGTTATTGCATTGATTATACTAATTGAGATTCCGGGGATGGCATACATTACACAACTTGTCAATACAGAACTACCACTTGAATTATATCATTCACCAATGTGGTGGAAACTCTTCATGTCTCCGTCTGCATTATTTTCAAAGAGTAGTAGAGAACATATACAAATAAATGCAATTCAAAGAGCAAAGATACTAAGAGAACGATTCTGTAAAGACAGAGGTCATACAGCAACAACAAATCATGTGAATGGTAGTATAGAACGTTTATTAAAGAAAGCAGCCGAATCGATAGGTAGGAGTGATCTAGATGTGTCAGTATACATTGCTAACCTCGAGGATGATTTGTATAGTGACGTTGAGCATCTAATCGGAGAAGATGTGGATATGCTAGCCCTGTATATGCCTAGAAGGTTAGCAAAAGAGGTACATAGACTAATGCTCGAGGGTTGATTAGTAATCATACATAAGAGAAAGCCATGATAAATAGATAGGTATGCCGACGCCCGAGAAAATAAAGGATTTACGGTATCCTTTTTTTTGATAACGTTAATCACCTCATATCCAATCATTTATTTCTTTAGGCAACTAAGAGTACGATAGCAAGTTGTAGATATAGAAGAGGAGGAATATAACCAAAGATGGAAGACCTATTCAATATGCTGTCGTCATCGGCACGTATTGATAAATCAAAGCGCAAGAAGAAGAAGACAAAGATACCAATAAATAATAAGATTATACATCAATCACAAGATGATGAAGACAATAATGATGATGATACTAGTATCAACAGCAATACAAACCACAAAGAAGAAGATGATGAACCAAAGAAGAAACGTCCAAAGAAACAACATTCCACTAAAAAGTTAAAACAGATACATAATGAAGAAATAGCAGCATTTCGTCGTAGAATGGGTATACGAATCTCTAATGATAATAAACATGAAATGAATATAAATTTATTAGATCCTATATCTAGTTTTAGTAATTGGAAATGTCCATCTTGGTGGAGTATGTATGGTAGTGTTAATAATAACAATAATAGTATGAAAGGTGATAACAATGATAACAGCAAGGCAATAAAACTATTCAACAACATACATCAAACAATACTAACTAACATTGAATACGGTAAATGGAATGAACCAACACCAATACAAATGCAATCATTACCATCATTAATGGAACGTCGTGATGTTATGGGATGTGCTCCGACTGGTTCCGGGAAGAGTGGTGCGTTCATTCTGCCATTGATTATGATTGGTAAATGCTCGGAAGAGATTTATTACAATCAAAAACAACAGCAGCAGCAGTTGATTGATACTGCTGATGTTAATGAGAAGATTGTTCATGAGAAAGACAAGAAGAGGAAGAAGAAGAAAAAGTCAACCAACAATAATAATAACTTACAAGGTCAAATTCGTACAATTCTCCTGGCACCATCAAGAGAATTAGCATCTCAATTACATCGTGAGATAATACGATTATCAAGTAACATACCAAATGGTAAATTTACATGCATTACGTTATCAAAGTCCAATGTTGGATTGGCAATATCGAATACATTGGGTAGTGGTAATACTGGATTAGATTGTTTAGTATCGACGCCATTACGATTGGTGGAGTGTTTAGAACGTGGAATGAAGTTGAATGGTGTGCGATTGTTGGTGCTTGATGAGGCTGATCGATTATTGGATGCTAGTGATGGACATGGTGGTGGTAGTGGTAGTAATGATAGTAGCGGTAGTGGTGATAAGAAGAAGAATTGGAAGAAGGACAAGAAGAAGAAGCATGATGATGATAGTGATAGTGATAATGAGGATGAAAGTGAAGAAGAAGAAGAAGAAGAAGAAGATACCAACATCAACAACAATACAAAGCAACAACAACAATCAGGATCATCCCAATCACGAACCTTCCTACAACAGATTGATTCCATATTAGCTAATATACCAAATTCTGCAACACGTGCACTCTTCTCGGCGACACTTGGCCCGTCGGTACGACATTTATCGGAAAGTATATTACGATCTCCCATTGATATTAGTACCGGTATACATGCCAAGACTGGTGGTAACTCCGCCGCGGGTGGTGTTGCTAGTGAATATATACAACAGGAGTTGAAATTTGTTGGTAGAGAGGAAGGAAAGGTAATGTCCATATATTGTGTATGACTTTGAAATCCATTCGTATCGTATTCTTGATATGCCTTTTGCTCATTCTGCATTCCCCATTCTTCTCAATTGTTAAACCATTTTAAAAAGCTACTTGCTATTCGACAGTTAGTTTCACAAGGTATTAAACCTCCAGTACTTATATTCATGCAAAGTAAGGATCGTGCCCAAGCATTATTCGGTGAGCTACTATATGACGGGATACATGTAGATGTAATACATGCTGGACGATCTCATTCCCATCGTGAATTGGCAGTACAAAAGTTCCGTAGAGGTGAAACGTGGGTGCTAATATGTACTGATTTGGTAGCAAGGGGTGTAGATTTCAAGGCTGTGAACTTGGTAATCAATTATGATTTACCATCCGAGGGTGTTACATATGTGCATAGGATTGGTCGTACGGGTAGAGCAGGACGACAGGGTAGAGCAATAACCTTCTTTACTGAAGCGGACTTCGATAATTTGAGAACTATTGCAAATGTTATGAGATTGAGTGGTTGTGACATTCCACAGTGGATGTTAACTATGAAGAAGAAGCAGCAGACATCTCTTGCACCAAAACGTAGGGGAGATATTGATACAACTCCAAGGTATGATAAGAAGAAAAGGAGGAGGAATGGCAACAAGAAGTGATTGAAACTCTATGACAAATGGCAGGAACCAGTTTTAGGAACTACAGTACGATGGTAAATTTCAATGTTACTGTCAACTTGATTTACTTTATCCCTTTTAACGTGACATACCATTGTCTGGTATATACTTCCTCTCTTGTTATAATACATACCATCCCTTGCATCTCTCTATCTCCTTCAATATTCTTCGTTTTATCGCCAAAAATACAACACACCACTGCTGAGTTGTTAGAGTGTGTACGTATGCAGTTAACAACTCATACCTATATATACATAGGCCAAACCACTGATCTGACTTGATAGCGTGAGCAGAGAGCAGAGAGAGAGCATAACCACAGGTGTGAGTGTATTAGGGGTGTGATATTATTATATTCGTCGTTTGATCCTTTCATAAGTTTATTAACAATCCATTTTTTCCAACTTTCTTCCTTCCTCTGGGTCTACATTCATTGCAATACTTATCGTCGCCTCTAGCTGTCCAATATAACATTACTACTAAAAAAAATACTCACATAAATAGCTATGAAGTCGTCATCGTCAATCCTTATAGCAGCAGCCACAACAACGACATGTTCTCAAGCCTTTGTCATAACTCCATCTAGAATGTCTTCACCCTCTTCCTTAAACATGGGCCTCTTTGATGGTGTAAAGGAAGCATTTGGTGCCGCTGATGGTATGGGTGAATTAGATGGAGATAGAGAAACGCCGATCGATCGTTGGATGGGATGGAATGCAAAGACAGAAGATTCCACAAAAGCAGAATCTATTAGCAAAGGTATGTGTATATGTTAAATATTATATTTGTATATAGTTAGTTTATGCTGAATGATACGACATCTCATTAATGATACAATTTTCATAAAACAAACAGCTCCTACAGACTTTATTGATTCGATGGATACAGAAAATTATGTCACCACTACACTTTCGAAACCAATGGGTATTGTCTTTGAGGAGAATGATTCTGATTTAGGCGGTATATTCGTCCTTGAAATAACCGAGGGAAGTTCAGCTGAATCAGATGGCACAATACGACCGGGTGATCAATTAGTATCAGTGGGAGAGACGAAGGTTACGGGATTACAATTCGAGGATGCATTAGGTACGATTATTGATAGTAAGGATGATAAGGTGAAGTTAAACTTCTTCCGAGGACCGGCTAAGTTCTTGTATGGACCTGCTGGAGCTTCACAAGAATGGTTAGATGACTTTATCAAAGAAGAAAAGAAGGTTGAGGCGAGTGCTTAGAAGAGGTAGACGTACCTACTGTCATTTTGGGATGATAAAGTTGCTAGTATTATGTATGTGTAGATAATGCCTGATGTTATTTTTTGAGTTCGGTAACTTATTCGCTATGAGTAGATGTAGACTATGCTCTGTTTCGCTTTTAATGAGCCATATATTTGATACTTCCTTGTCCTTACCTATGCCTACACACACTCAATTAAAATAGCGGCCTAGCCTCACTAGCCACTAAAATTAGGATACCGCTTGTGATGCAAAAAGTAGGCGTAGTAAGTACGAAATTAGTGGTCGTTGTTGATGATGTCTTATATTTTGCCTGGGCGGATAAATAAATAAATAGGTCTATCATATTATTGTAGAGTTGCAGTCCATTAGTTATCACTTTACTAATTTACTGATTAAATCAGTAGTAGCACCGGCGGCAGTAGCAGCTGTGATTGGGATAGTTTACCACATTAGTTGATTCAGTTTTTATAATTCGGTTCAAAGATCAATAAGCAGCTTTGATTCGGTTCCTTGGGTTATAGCACGGATAGAGTTATAGTATCGATTGAGGCTGAGATTTAGATTAAAGGTATTACATTTTTACAACACAATCAAAATGCAACAACAACAGTCACCACTTCATATACCCAAGGTAGATTCATCACATTTTTTCAACATCAATGAGCCTACCCCTACCAAAAGCAATCGGCAACACCAAAATATACGGCGGAACCTACGGGAAAATAGTACGGGAGGGGAATACAAACAGTTACAGCAAAAGTTATTCATCTTTAGTACAGCCTTTTTACTTGGCTTTGTATTATTTTTACTTTCCATACTCTCACCGCTATCTCTTGTCGGACTAACAATCCTAATAACATCGCTGGGGGCGTGTTTCGTTGTTAGTTGTGCGGCAATAAAGACAAGGTATCATTTAGAACTGGAACATCCTTTGGGATTAGTAAGGCATTTACCTAGAAATGTTAGAACACATCTTACAGAAAAGTCATTACATGAGTGCTTAAGCCCTGTTGGTTCCTATGAATCACTAGCAACACTATCACAACAGCATTCATCTAAGGATTCATTGTCTTCGTGTTCAACAAAAAATAGTAGTAAACATCGTCGTAGGTAGAGAGCAAGTTCATTGATACACACTGTTTATGGAGACTTGCTACTGACCAGTGCCCTTGGATATTAGCACAATCTACAACTACGGCCAATTCAAAAGAAAGGTGTAACCTCGAACTGCATGTTTGTTTTAAATGCAATTGGGCAGCAGACTATCTTTTAAGCTCAGGGCGACAGTGTGTTGATTATTTTTTTTTAGCAAAAACGATTGGGTGAGAAAGTTGTTAACTGCTTACCTCTTAGAAAGAATGCAACTATGTCTGACTGAAGTGTAAAAGCTTGAGAAAGTAAAAGTTTATGACATAGAGTTAGTAGAAGAAATCATTTCCAGAGAGGAGAAGGCTGATAATAGTGGTAGAAGAAATGAAGTAATGATGATTAAGAGTCAACAAACAGCAGCAGCTAAAGGCTACCGCGATTAATCACTAGTAATAGTATTGAATGAGTGGCAACAGAGTTAAAGTCTTGCTAGATTCGTAACAGGAATAGCCCCAGTATTAGTTTCTTTCTCTCTATCTAATTCTCTCTATCTACATTCTCTCTATCTAAAATTGGGGTTAAGCCGTACAATATCTTCCTACTTCTATTTTGCATGTATCACATCTGGTCCAACATTGCACCACTTCACTTGACACTAGAGATAGGCAATTGGATGAAAAATGAACTTTAACCCTTTCCTACCTAGGGGCTTACAGGGGCTTATTTTCAGCTAAATTACCATATCTACCCTCCTAGACGTCCGTTTTGCACCGTTCCAAGCATACCGTCCTCCTCTATAGCATCTCGGCGACGCGTATACCTAGTTTCATGGTCGAATTCCTCATATCGGCGGCGTTATTCCATCCGCCCCAAGCCAAGTTGAGCAAAATGATGAAAATTAGCGGTATCCTAAATATGCTGGATATTGTGCTACTTTGTAGAGGTGGTAGGGTATAGTTATGATGTTGTGTATGAATGATATGAGTTACCCATGCTTTAGATTATACTATAAACTATTGTTTGTGAGCTTTTTGTCCAATACAAAACACATTATCACCTCCTACAATATCACATTATAATGATGTTGTTGCTCCACCTCTAAAAATCGCCCTCACAACATGATATCTCCACCTCCATATCTGACCATCTAAGGCATATCTCCCGGCTGGACCCACTACTTTTCTCTCCCTTATATAGTATATTAATTGACTGTTGTGTTGGTTGTATCCCCACCTCCTCTAGAAAGTATCAGGACGTTGATATTCTAGATGCATCCTCCACCACCCAAAAAATTGCTACTTTGATGATGGTTGTATATCCTGGCATGATACTGCCGTCAATTCGTATATCAGTAGTAATACTACCATCAGATATTGTTTATATGATAGTTGTCTATGCAATTGTAGGAGGAGGGTTGCTGATATTGAGTAGTAATGGCATAATCATTATTGCTTTGTAGACTATAGCGGAGGAGGTGTCGGTGTCAACTTTCACAATCTGATGGCCCATATGAGCATGGCCGTCTACGGCGTCTAAGGCCTCCTAAACAGTGGTTCCCTCAACAGAATGGCCATAGATATCATGTAGATTGATATCATTGATTGTTTGGCGGTGGTATAGGCCGTCTTCTATTCATAGATGACTATTGTTGTCAGTGATCACATCATCGTCCACAATTGCAAAAAAATCATGGCCTAGGAGGAAACTGGTGTAGTAGACCTAGTAGGCGACCGCCAATGCAATAATGCAATTAGATATTGTTAGATGGGTATATTAGCTGTTAGATCCTATGATATGGAGTTGTAGAATAAGTTGGTTGATGTGCAATAGCAGCAGCGGCGATGGCGTTGAGTTTGTGGTGTCTACTTGCCAAAAATATGAAAATAGGATACCATAGGCAGGAAAGGAATATATATCATCATAAGTATCTGGCGTAGCTGACAATTAAGTGAGTAAGAGCCAATGCTCATCATCAACAATTCATGAGCTCACTTTTGTTAACCAGGTTAGTGTGGAGAGCTCTATCAATAGTAGATAGGTTTCAGTTCTTTAAGTACCGAGCGCCTGAGCAACCAAAGTGGCGTAGCCACCATCCCGAAACAACTTACTCAATCAATCACCCCAAGTTGGAACAATTATAGATAGTTTTCAATACAGTCTCCTTTTCATCATGAAGATGAGCTCCACTCACATAATATTACTTGCTATTGCAATGGATCGAACAACGATGGCACTAAGAGGAGGAGAAAGCTACCAAGATAGAGATTCTCGTGA
>Ga0214479_100364_pt1 | contig 27711 bp, 22 predicted proteins | sample M1_20Mar14CPVII9_5_FD_165054 | JGI IMG/M metagenome (GOLD analysis project Ga0214479, IMG submission 165054) | Marine eukaryotic communities from Monterey Bay, California, United States - M1_20Mar14CPVII9sort6BwellE14 | ecosystem: Environmental > Aquatic > Marine > Unclassified | place: USA...
GATGCCTGATGTTAGTAGTAAGGCAGTAGAATCTCCTGTCACAGTATCTGATGATAAGGTATCAACCAAGTTGTTGGAATCATCAGCGGATGAAGTCATTAGCGTTACACCTCAAAAGGCTGATGACGTGGATCAAGTAGCCTTAACTTCTTCCGTTAATGATAATGATACAACCCACTCATCTCCTCCAAAACCAATGGTTTATAATCCATATGATATGTCCACTTGGCATTTGAAGAAGTCTAAGGCTAATAATAATGACAAGGTTGATGAATCGCCAGCTACAGTTGTGGCGAAGAAAGAGAAGTTAGTCGGGGAGAAGAGCATACTCGATACTAAATCAAAGGATACATCTTCCAACGTGGTTCAAGAAGTTACATCATCTACTACTAATAACGGTACTACCGAAGAGAAGATTGCCAAGCCACCAGCCGATACTACAACCCCAAGTTCAAGTCAACAGAAGAAGATGACAGCAAAGGAGAAGATGTTACAATCTAAGGCATTAGCACATTCTAAACGATTAGAGAAACTAGCTCAAGAAAAGAAACGACAAGAGGCCATAGATGAGGCTTGGTTGGCTGATCAGAGTATGAGTAGTAGTGCCACTAATGATGAACATGCCGGGCTAGTGACTCCTGTCTATACCGCACAAACCGTCAAGGCCACTGCTAAATCTGATACCTCGAAACGATCTGTAGATCAAGTTACATCACCATCATCTACTGAGCAGAAGAAGGATGTGTCATCTAGTAATGAAAAGATTGTAGACTCACTTGGTAAGATGATGAGTGCTAAGGAGATGAGTATGCATGCCAAATCAATTGCTCAAACTGTATCAAAGGTTGACAGTCCTCGTCCAGTATCAGAATTCAAGAAGCTATTTGGTAGTGGAGCTGTGTCTCAAGAAACGGTAGAGCAAATCAAGGCCGAAGCTATCAAGGTTGAAAAGCAACGTCAACTTTCCCAAGAGAAGACCTTATCGAGTTTAGAGAAGGATAGGCATGCTCAAACAACGGATAAGTCGAATGATACTGCCGGAGATACTCTTGTGGACACCCTTTTGGTTACATCCTCTATGACAAAGGCTGAATCATCTTTGTCTACTGATAATGATAAGGCCGAGAAGAGGAGATTGGCCAAGGAAAAGATGTTGCAAGCCAAGGCATTGACTCAATCGAAACGATTAGAAAGACAGGCAGCATTAGATGCAAGAGCGAATAGACTTGCTGACTTGGAGAAGAAGTCTACTAATAATCAGAGATCTACTTCTGGTTCATCATCTACTAACGAGTTATATCAGACAAAGAAGAAGATTGTTAGTGGTGATAGAGTTGTGGCGCCAGTAAAGGAGACAGACGCTAGTCGAACATCAGTTTCAACTTCGGTAGTTCAAGCTACTTGTTTAGAAAGAGTCAAGGCTGAGGCTATTGCGGCAGAGAAGGCAAGACAAGGAGCTTTAGACGCAGCTTGGTTGGCAGATCAGAGTATGACTAGTAGAGAAGGGTCGTTGGCTAACCTCGATGCATCACACAGGAGTACATCTTCTACTGATTATAACATGATCGAAGAATCGTCATTTGTTAGTTTCACCAAAAAAGAGTTGATTGCTCGTGAGAAGATGATGCAGGCTAAGGCAAGAGCATCACAATCTAAACGATCAAGCATCTCGAAACGATTGGAGAAACTAACTGATGGTATAAATGAGACAGATTGTTATGCTGGTTCGAATGATGATGCCAAGAGAGATGTATCAAAGTAAGTATCTGTGTGCATTCATGTGTGCATATCATATGTCACCCTTGATGAGTTTGTCTCTAACCATATCATATTTCATCATGTCTCTTTTGTTATCAGTAGCAAACAAACCAATAAAATGGGTACTGTTATATCTGTTACTGATGAACAGAAGGCTGTATCTTCTATCAGAACAGCCGAGGAGGCAGTTAAGTCTGAGTCCAATCCATCCGAAAAGAAGCTGACAGCCAAAGAAAAGATGATACAGGCCAAGGCACTGACACAATCCAAACGGTTGAAGAAAGTAGCTGAGGAGAATAAGCGTCAAGAGGCCATAGATGAGGCTCGGTTAGCTGAGCAAGAAGGATTGGCCACCAAGGAATCAGAGAATGTCAGCAAGTCTAGAAAGGAATCAAAGAACGTCAGCGAGCCAAAGAAGACTGCAGAGGTAGAAAAGAATTCTAACAAAGAGAGGAGTGTCAAGGTTCAGGGTCAAGTAGCTCCTGTCATTACAATTACGACTTCTGATGTACAGGATAGTGCATTTACATCCAAGTTCAAGAAGGAGATAGTGAATGAGGCAGCCATTGAGAAGCCAAAGATGCCAAAGACATTTGCACAATTCAAGCACTTGTCAAAGGGTGAAGTAGTTAAGGAGAAGATAGTTGAATCATCACCTAAGGCAAAGAGCACCACCGGTACTGTACAATCTCCTACCACTACTTCTTCGCCCAATGAAAAGAAGTCTAATCGTGAAATGAAGTTGACAGCCAAGGAGCGTATGGTGGCAGCTAAAGCTCGAGCACAACAGAAACGACTAGCTGCTCAATTAGAGCGTGAACGATTGGAGAAGGTCAAGGAAACAGAGGCAAAGAAGAAGAAGTCTCAAGCAAAGAAACTTGCAGAGGAGAAGACTGAGGCCGAGAAGAAACGTCAAGCAGCAGCTTTAGATGCAGCGTGGTTATCAGAACAGTTAGAAGAGGCAGAAGATGAGGAATTAGAGGAGCGGCTTGAGCTAGAACAAAAGAGTAGAGCGGCTGCTAAAGCTGCATACCGCCGTAGGAGTGCACATGGCTCGTCCAATATCAGTGATGGAGAGGATAACATGATTGAAAATAGTAGTAGTATGCCGTCTAGTGGTGGCTTGGGCTCATTAGGATTGCTCAGTGCTCTGCCATCTTCAAAAAAGAAGGTATCGAAATGCCTACGATCAGTTACTGAGAATGAAGATGATGATGCTTCTGTGTTTACTACCAAGACACTTCAAACTTTGCAATCTCAACATACTAATGCCGCCAAGTCAGTATCTTCTCGTTCGTACTACTCACGAGTACATGATGAAGCAAGTATAGCAGGTAAGGTCAAAGCCCGAGCCAAGTTAGAAAAGAAGACACAACCGTCCAAGAATCCACAAATACTCAAGACATATAAACAATGGGAGATATATCATTTGGAAAATGGACGTTTATATTCTACTATCGAGGGTGAATTATGGTCACAAAAGTGTTACAAGAACAATCCAAATGGTATCGTTTCACGGCCTGTACTACCGCCCGATGATAGAATCGCTGCAGTTAAAGCATTCCTAAAGCTCGTGGATTAGGAAGAGATGATATAAAGTATTAGACTGTTTTATGATTGATTTTGTAGAGTCATGTCATGTCATGATCATGGAGGGGATTAGAGAGAGTTATTTGTAGAGTTTGTAGACCATCAAGATGACTTAGTGTAAATAGAATAGATAGGAGAGTTTGAATACATGACACAATACAATATCTATTCTTTATTGGACTATCTCAAACAACACACCTCCTCCTCTACTATGCAGCACGGGACACCTTGATATTTTTTGTAGATGGCTCGTCGGTAGATGATGATTCGTCTTCCCTAGCCTTCCTCTTCTTGCTATTGCTCAACATATCAGCTGAATGACGTCTTTCAATTTCAACAATCTGTTTGAAGCTCGTCTTTGGCATCTCTAGTTTCTCCTTCTCCTCCTCTTTTACCTTCTTCTTCGAGTTCGAGGATACTGCCGAGTAGATATTAGATGTCTCACATATCGTAGCCAAACTCTTCATCTGTTGCTGTTGATATTGCAATTCACTATACATCTGACGTAACTGTACTTGGTATTGCATCTGCTGTACTTCTAATTCAAGACGTTGCATTGTTTGTTGGCGTTCTTCTTGTGTCATCGTATCAAATGGATGAACACTCGTCGATGTTGATGGTTGACCAATACCGTGTGTCTGAGGTAGCTGCTGGGCATCAGTGTTGATGGATAGAGGTATGCTGCATGTGTTGTTCATATAGTTCGGGGGGTTGATATTCATCATATGGTGTGGGCTGTAGGATGATGTAGCTGTTGCATACATCATCGATGTTGATGTTGATGAGAGGTGATTATTGATATCGATCGATGATGATGATGATGCCGCCGCCGTCGTCGACCGAGAGATATCGTCGGAGCTATCCAATGAAGATTGCTTGCTAGGAGATGAGGAAGTTGCGTTTGCTTTGTTATCTGGATTATTGCCATTCATATATCACGAGAGAGAGGAGATAGAGACGATGATGATGGCGAGAGACGACGAAGATGGATTAATGGACGATAGCAGAGGCAAAATATATCTACAACAAAGAGTAAGTAGTGGCGGCGTCGGCAGCAATACATAGGAGGCGGCAGTAAACGATATTACCAAACCCATCTTCCTATTGTTGTCCTTCCATTATATTCGACGGCTTTGGCCAAGATGTCGCATATAAAATTGGGTTTGGAGTGAGACTGAGTGAGACACATCAGTTTTTTTTGCAAAAGAAGTGTGTCCAAGACCAAAATTTTTCTCGCTCTATGTCTCATCGTGAATGGCTGTCTCTATTACCAAGATGTATACATATAACTCAAGATTGGCTAACCCTGAGCAGAGGGCTTAAACTATATGGACACGATTGATTGAATGTGTATACTTTATATCTAAAGTGGCTGCAAAGAGTAGGAGAAACTAGGATACCGAACAACATCAAATACGGGTTTGGATTCTCTAATGATCTCGGATGATGATGATGAGGTAAAGATCCATCCCTGGATACAAAGTTGAATCTATGATTGTGCTTTTATGTAATGAGTTACATTATCTACTCCTATGACTACTTCTATTCTTCACTACGCTTGTAGTATCCTATCCTATTCTCTATCTCCCAGTCCACATACTTATTCATCCATCGTATGAATTCAGATGGTAGTGGTTTGTGTTTAGTGATCTTCTTTGGAGCAAGATGACGATGAGCTTTACCCATTGTTGCATTGCACTTGGCCTTTAGACCCGTAGCTTCTTCTACACTCTTGAGTAACGATGCTGTGCCGTTCATATTCAAGTCTTCAAACCTAAATGGAAGGAATGCTCGTGTACCTCTAAAGTTGGCAACTGACAAGTGATTGATAATCTTGGCCCGTCTAAGATCCAATATACTTGGATATGCTCGTCCACTGCCATCATGTAGATTCTCATATTTAGTATTGGCAAGTCCGTTTATGATTTGAGAGTCCTTTTCTGAGCAGGGTTTTATCTCGTCATATCTATATCGATCAAGACAAGTAACATTTGCAATACTTTTGTTTTCTCTAATGAATTGATCTGCCTTGCCTCTCTTTCCAACCCACGGTTTTGTGACAAACTGCTTCCAACCTAATGGTTTTGTCAATTTCTTAACCTTGACACCTGGCTTATACGGTTTGATCCATTTTAGATGATAAGGTGAGTGATGCGGCTCGACTCTCATCGCTTCTATCCAGTCAAAAGGATCACGAAACAATATGATAACTACTGCGGATTGCTCATGTACTAGCTCTATATCATCTTCTTGGAACCAGTGTTTGTATCTTTTGTAATGATTGTCCACTTTGATATCGAAACAGCTTGTCAGATAATCTGTTATCCAATTTGTGCCAGAATGACGTTCTCCGAGTAGTATAATCTTTTCCACAGGCTTGTTATTTGTAGTGAGTGGTAATGATGACGCCTCATCTTCATCTACTGCAATTGGTACTTCTTCTACTTCAACATTACCACCTCCGACACCTCTTCTTGAATAGCCAATCTTACTCTCTACTTCCCAATCCACATATTGATCCATCCACTTGACATAATCATCTGATAAATCACCATGCTTTGTAATGACTGTAGTTTGATGACCAGAAATCTTTGTTCCAGGTGAGTTGCCCTTGGTTGCATTACACTTTGCCTTTAGACCGGTAGTCTCCTCAATGTTGTTTAACAATTCAGATGTTCCTTGGGCTTTCATTTCTTCAAAGCGATATGGGAAGAAGGCTTTCGTACCCCGAAAGTTGGCAACTGATAAGTGATTCAATATCTTGGCACGTCGTAAGTCAATGATACTTGGATATGCTCGTCCACTACCGTCGTGCTGATTCTCATACTTATACATTCCCAATCCTGGCACTTCGGGCAAGGCATCCTCTTCGGAACATGGTGCAACATATACCCACTTATAATCATCTGTACAATTAGCATGCATTGGATAGCCTAATACAGTTTTCTGGATAACTCTATCAGCCTTCCCTCTCCGTCCAATCCACGGCTTGGTAACAAATTCATGCCATGGTAATGGTGTTGCACCTTGTTGTCTCCATCCTCTTGTGTAATTGATTGGTAGGCCATGCCAGTCGACATGATCAAGTGAATGATGAGGTTCTATGCATATGGATGTATAATAATGTACATTAGTTGTGCATTTGAATATATAACATATCATACATCAATTGCACATACCAATACGCATAGCTTCCACCCAATCATGCGGATCTCTAAACATGGCAACAACCTAACAATAGTAAAATTAGATTAGAAACATATATATACACTCAGACCACATAATATCTCAACACATATATAACTTACCACAGTAGAATTCTCAGGAACAAGCTCAATATCATCCTCTTGGAACCAATGTTTGCTTCTCTTATAATCATTTGACACCTATTATATGTATATAAGACAAATGTATATGTTAATAGCGTGTAAATTGCAATAGCAAAAAAAGTGACACATGATAAGCACAATCCCACAATAACCACTAACACACCAAGAACGTACCTTAATATCATCACCGAAACAATCAACTAAATAATCAGTAATCCAGTTCGTACCCGAATGTCTTTCACCTAATAATATTACTTGTTGTATCGTTGGACTAATACTTTTCTTTTCAACATCAGATGAACCATCATTAATAACTGACTGCTGCTGCTTGCCAAGCCGTGCCCCAACAACACTACTGCTACTGCCACTATTGATAATATCAAATATGGTTTCTCTATATAGAATACTACCAACTATACATAATAATGATATACCAATCAATTTGATACGAAATGATACGATGCACCATAAATTATTAGATGCACCATAATTTTGAATTTTCGTTTTGTGTAGCAAATTGTTACTTTGAGCTATTTGTAATTTCATATTCACGAGAAGAATCTATCTTGACATTATAGTGATGGTATTCTTGTGTATTGTAGTTAATTAGAGATGCCGTAGAGGAGTAAGTAGGAGTTATTTGCAATTCTATCCATGTTGCAATGGGCTGCAATTAATTTTTATGAGAGTTGGCAGTGGTACCTATGTATGAGTTAGTTTAGCTACTTAACATACATTAGAACAATGGGTTGTTCATTGTTCTTCTTATTAAACATTATAGTTCTTGGATTTATTTGATACATCTGTGCAGGCATTTACTCTTCTTTCATTCATTCATCTGTTCATTCTGTGCATATACTATCCCCACATTCAATAATAATAATAATCCCACCCTCTCTTCATACCACTGTAGCAGCACGAGTAGCCTTGACCAAAACTCCATCTAATGGCCTAGATAGAAACGCTTCGGGTTTCCACTTACTGCCACAATCTTCATTGACCAATTCATAGTCTTCTACACGACGTGCTAGAATGGATAACATCACTTTCATCTCTGCCCAAGCAAGCCTCTCTCCAATACATCGGCGTCTTCCATCTCCAAACGGCATCCATTCACCTGGCTTTGTAGATTCATCAAGCCACCGCTCAGGCACAAAGCCCTTCTCGATATCCATATGACTACCATCCTCTTTGTATACTGCTGGGTCCTCCCAATGAGTGTTTTTGATATTGAGCATTGCTATCCAATTCTTTGGTATCCTCTTTCCGTCTACTACCATGTTTGAGTCCGAGACTTGTCGAAACTCCATTCCTTCGAGGGGTTTGATACGTAATGCCTCCCTAATGACGGCATCTAAATATACACAATCATCGATACTCTGCCTTGTTGATTCTTCACCATGCTTTGCAACAATCTCACGTTGCTCAGCCTTGACCTTTTCCCATTCATTCTTATTTAAAGCTAACATCAACGATGTTGTTGTTAGTGTCGAGGAAGATGTTTCACTCCCCGCCAAGATTAGAATCAAGGCATTATCAATCACTTGTTTCTGTGTCATCCGCTCACCCGTCTCTTCATCAGTAGCAAAGTATAACTTACTCAATGTCGAATTATCTGGACCATCTCTATCCAACTTTTGTAACTTGTCCTCTACCTTTGATTCTAAATACATACGTGCCTTACCAACCTTGGTATATGTTAACAAGCCGGGGATACGGAATGGTAAGAGTAAAAATGAACTACCCATTCCACCGATCCAATCTTGTACTGCTTTATGAAAAGCCGGTATCTCCTCTTCCTTTAGATCTAATCCTAAGATTTGTTTCCATGCCAAATCTAATGTGTAATCCGTGAATATCCTTTCCATCTCAACTTCCTTACCATCTTTAGTTTGTTGTAATAATTGATCAACTTGATAATTAGCCGCCTCTTGAATAGAAGGTAAGGCATCATTAATAGCCGCGGGTGTCATGGCAGAACCCGCCAAACGTCGTAACATACCGTGTGTACTAGACTTATTTTCATACAATACCGACTTATCACCCAACAAGTCACCCAAGTTGGCATCACCAACCATGAACATGTTAACTCCGTCTTCTTTAAATTCCTTTTTCAATGCTGATTTGACATTCTTCATACCTGTAATACTAACTATTGGCATACCAAAAGTGTATGATTTGAAGATTTTAGATGTATTTGCCATTTTACGTGATAATTTGTGTACCTTTGCCATGTATCCATAATCTTTGGTACCGCTACGGAAGGTATGAGGTATATGATATTTTGAGCACATATCATTGTGAGCATTAATAGAAAAGTGTGCATATCATGTGAGCAAAAAGTTGAGCATATCATATGCACAAAAACGAAAATCATAACACAAACTATATACCACGACGAGACGACGTACCTAAATAAATCATAACCAATAAATGGACAACCAAAACTACCAGGTGGTAATGGATATTCATCACTACTATCACTACTACTACTAACATGTGTACCTGGCCATAATAAACTGCTCTTCTTTTTACTTGCAATTATAAATGTTGTAACAGTTGTTAAGAGTAATAGTAATAGTTTAGCTTGACGTCGTAGCGGAGTTGTAGGTAATATTGATGATAGTGTAGTGGATATTGTACCTATTGAACTACTTGCATAGTTACCGATACTGATATGAAGTGCAGAAGATGTCGATTGCTTCTTGAGAGTTGCAATTTGAGGCTGAGATTTTTGATGATTGATATTACTTGTTTGTTGTGCAAAATTTGACGGCACAAAGGCCGATGATATTTGTAGGCATACTGCCAACAGTACGAGTAGATAACACGGTGATCTCTTCATGATATTATAAGCTCTTAGGTGTGATTGAGGCGTATTAGCCGTGCATAAGTTGAGCCGTGATATAGGAGCAAACCCTCTTTATGTCTTAAATTTAGCAAAAAGGATACCGTATCCTCGCTCATAAAGGATACCTAAAGCAAGAACTGTTTATCAAGTGTCAAGATAGGCCATGTTTATCTCCAATCAAGACACTTTAGAGCCTATCTATTCTATTGTGGTTATCAGCTTCATCCATAAAATACAAACTCAAACAACTGTCAATTGAAAACACTTCTCTCACTTCTCTTATCGTATCTTAGTATCACACATCACATTATCATTGTAGTCGTCGTCGTCATCTTAGCATATCAAACAAACATGAAAGTCCTAGCTTTGGTTCTAGCCTGTGCCCTTACTCTTAAATCTTTGGTTTCTGGTTGTCAGCAGATAGGTTGGAATTGTAACGCCAATGAGCGTTGCTGCGGAGAGGACACAGGCCAAACTGAATGCTATTTTGGGGCGTGTAGGGAGGTCCGGACCTGTCAGCCTTATGACTACCCCTGTGGTGGTTTCAATCCTATTCCGAATTGCTGTGATGGACTTGTTTGCATTGATAGTGGGCAGGGATATCTTGGCTGCTATCCAAATCAAGCCAAGGCTTCGACTCACCTTCGTGGTGCAATCGAAGATTAAGTTCGTAACTGAAGATAGTGATACATGTAAGGCAGAAGGAACAAGCTGTGGACGTTCCTGGGAGAATTGCTGCCCTGAGCTTGACTGTGTTGAGAGTCTTAATGGTGGTAAACTTTGTCATGATTGCTCGAACTACCCAATTGCAGCTTGTAATGTAATATAAAATAATCTGTTGATGATCATATATACCAAATAACTCTCAATATCAGTCGTCAGTTTCATCATTCGTACCAAGAACATCTTCTTCATCTTCGTCTTCCTCATCTGTACTATTGTCATCATACAACTCAGTGGAAGACGTTGTGAGAAAGGTGGCCCTCTTTGCTGTGGTGACCTTGGCTGCTCTCGAGATCCTAATAGCGGAAGACGAAATATATGCCAACAGCCAGGTCGTCCACCGAAAATGGGAGCTTGATGATCTTGCTTAACGAACTTGTCAGGTACCAATGCGGCTCTTCCATACTGCCATTCCTACCCGCTTTGTGTATATGAAGTAAACTAATGTTCTGCCAATAGATGATCTTTTGTTGAGCACAATGCAGTTCCAATCCAATCTCATTCGTCTACTACTAATACTTTAATCTGAATCTGATATTAAGATAGAAGATTGTGGAGGTATCATATCCTCAGGTACTCCCTGTCGTCTCAATTCTGCTCTTGTATCACTTACATATCGTTGATACAATTCTTGTTGTTGTGGAGATACTACCGATAAACTATCTCTTCTCATTCTATCATTCATTTCAGGATGCCATACATCCACAATGAGTACTATTCGTCGTTCTATACCTGGATGCCATACTTCATGAACATAGGAATCGTCAATAACTAAACATTTACCCTCTATCCATGATTTTGTTTCATTACCCACTCGTATTCTTGGTCTGCCGTCTGGTATTGCAACACCAAGATGGATACGTAATCGAGCATTGGTTTGACCAGTATGTGGTCGTACGATTGTTCCAGGTTGCATTAATGATACTTTAGTACCACCCAATACCATATTTGTTGCATCTTTTAATTCGAGTATAATCTTTAATGTTTTGGGGAGTAGTTGAATAGCCGGTATATTGACCTTGCCATGTGCTAATATATTGAATTCCTTCCATTCTCCCGCGGTATGTAATCCCTCATGATCTAATGCTGCCACTTTTCGTAATATGCCTGACTTATCAGCTGACATTATCTCGTCTCGTATAATTTCAAAGTTGTCTTCTAAATGATGTACTGCTTTACTTACTATTGACTTATTATGATATGGTGCAAATGATATATCACGTATTAACTTTTGTGGTAATTGTAATGGATGATTGATTAATTTCAAGTTGGTTGCTATACGTCCAATCTTTGCTACTTGAGATACTGCCTCGTTGTATCTAGTTTCAGGTGATGATGTTGATGTTGATATATTGTCTTCTTTTAATAACAGTTTGAGTTTGATATTACAAACATTCACCGCGGCAGTAGTTGCTATATAATCTCGATTGATGGGTAACATGCTAATCTCTGTCATGAATGATTTGTACCATCCATTCACACATTCATGTGATATCTGTTCAACTTTGCATTCTAATGCAGCTAATGTATGATATAGTGATGATTGTTCATGTATATTTAGTTCGTTTGATCTACTTGATACTTGACGTAGTATATCGAGTGCTTTACTATCTTGACCTTGTTGATTGGCAATCAATCCAATCTCAAGCGAGGCACCAATATGGGTAGGTTGTATCGTTTGTAATGCTTGTATCATCTCGTATGCCTCATCAAGTTTGTTCACTGCATGTGCATATTGAATAGCTGCATAGATCAAATCAACATCTCCATTGCTAGATTGTATAGATTGATGTGCTTCTATAAAGACTTGCTTTCCTATACCCATGACCATTGTTGACACTTGTTGCATAAACATGCCCAATTCTTGTTTCTTACTACTCATATCATCTCTTTTGCTATTCATATCATCTTCTTCTTCTAACTGGTTTGATTGTTCTAACTTGTTTGATTCAAACTCGGCCAACATCATTGCTGATTTGAAATAGTATAAAGCAGTTGATGGACGTTTCATTTGTAGTAATGTCATTCCATGCATGTAATGTATCATTTTCATCTGTTTCCATTCATAATGTATTCGTGCAATTGTGTAGATTTGAGTAAAGAGAGATATTGCATTCTGGAAGATGCGCGTTTTATATTATATTAAGATGAAAGAGAGATGACAGTAACTTCTGTTAGTACATGTGGTTTTGCAAAGGCAATCTTGCTTGTCAATAAAGTCAAATGAAGTTCGAATGATGATGTCAGCAATATTACCAAGACTTCATATTGAACACTTGAATTCATATGATAAAACAATATACAAACTCGGACTTTCCTGCCAATCTTGTGATTGTGTTGCTTTCATTGCTTGTTCGAATAGATTTTGTAGATGGTTCTCGTCGTCTACATTGTCACTGCCACTAGTATCTTCATCGTATGATGTATCATCGTTCAGGCAGTGTCCATCCGATAATGAAGAACAGTAACCATCTCCTACTTCTTCATTTGCATTTGTTTGGATACCACCACTGACCGGAGGATAAAGGAGCGCCATCAACACTATCAACAACGCTGCTGCAATTGTAACTTTCAATCTGATAGAAATATATAACATCTTCTTCAGTTTCATGTATTAGATTCTTTCCTGCACAGCGCTATTCGATGTATAGTTTGTGAGAAGAGATAGATTTTAGCAATTTTTGTGCGGATGTGCAACTTTTGTATGACATAAAGTATCGAATATCCACACAACCGTCCTGAATCTCCAATGATCAATAAAGGGTTAAAATATAGATGTATTGACCATACTGGCGGTATACGAAATGCTTTATTGACGTTTTTAGAGTAGTATAATTAGATGGTTAGTTTTTTTTGTAATTTTGTGTTGTGCAACTTTTTTGTGTTGTAAAGTATCAAATATCCACTCCAGCGCAACCAAACCTATATCAATCGAAAGATTAGTAAAATATAAGATATATTGACTATACTGGTGGTACACAAATGTTCTATTGACGCCTTAGTTGCAGTTATAGGTATGGACAGAAGAGATTGTACTATGATATATAGATATCACTTTTCTAACGCTCTCTTGTTGGTGGGTGGCAATTGTGGTCTCTCGCTAGAGTATCAATATATTGAGGTACACTAAAGAGCGAGAGTGTTTTATATTTTACAGTTTTATATTGTATCAATATTATGACGGACGTAATAACAGCGGTAGTAGATGTCGGTACGCCGCCTACACAAGTTAGGAATAATAATCAATGGATAAAAACGGAGGTTCGTTTTCATCAATTTGCCAGCTTGAGTAATGATGGTAACGCTGCATCTGCCTTTTTTAATTGTATGGGACGTCGATGGAAGTTGACATTGTGGCCATACGGTTATAATGATACAGAAGAGGGAATGGTTTCTCTGTATATTTGTCACCATGGCAACCAAAGCATTAATAATGCTGGTGAACTGACGCTGCTAGTCGCCCTCAAAAGTATTGATTTTGGATTCACTGTCAAGGATTCAGATGAAAAAGAAGTGGTTAACACGGTCGCTGGATACGATCTATCCACCGTAAATGGTACAGACAGTTTCACTCTCCGTGAGACTTTATTAGGTGCACTTAACAGTGAAGGAACATTAACAATTGAAGTTAGAATGAGAGATCGATCAATCATATCAAAACAACTGCCCAAGAACAAAACAAAACCATTCGTACCAAATAATCCTCTATCTAAAAACATCCTCCAAAAGTTTATGCATGAAGAATCTGCAGATGTAATCTTTGAAGTAGGTACTGAAAATGATAATGATGGTGAAAGAAGTAGCAGCAGAAAGAGGACAAAGACTTCTACATCTATTTTTGTTCATCGTTTTATTCTTCAAGACATACCAACATTGGCAGAATTATGCAAGGCATCAGTTGAGGGGAATGTTACTACAGTATTAATTAATGATGTCAAACCGGAGATATTTAAGCACATGATATATTATTGTTACGGTGGTAAATTATCGGATGAGGAACTAAAGAATAATGCCAAGGACCTCATTAACGCCTGTAATAAGTATGGGGTAGTGAATTTAAAGTTAGAAGCGGAGGCATATTATGTCAAAGTAATCGAAATCACTGTCGAGAATATGATGGATAATCTACTCTATTCTGAATCTATGAATTGTGCATTACTCAAGGAGGCAGTGATTGACTTTGTCGTGGAGAATGGGAAGGATGTGCTAGAGAAAGTATCGCTAAAGGATGTTCCAGGAAGTGTGTTTGCTGATCTTCTAACGGCTGTGACACGTGACAAGGAGGAGAAGAATTCTGATACAGAGAAAAGTAGCGGGGATCAATTTAGTACCATGAGAGTTAGTGAACTTCGTATCAAGCTCAATGAGAAGGGATTGGATGTGGATGGCTCGAGGGAGGCTATGATTGCCGCCCTAAAAGCTACCGAAGAGGTTGCAGAAAGTGATGCTATTGATGATGAGTAAGATAGTACTCTTTGACTTGGATCTGGATACTATAATAGAATCTTACTTTGTCAGGGTACTAATATAAAACTTTAGGAAGTAAAAAGAGACACATCTTGTGTCCTCTTTTTCAAATTACTTAAACACACGTCGTCCTACTATCTACAAGTTTGGGGGCATCCATTGATAACTAGCCGTTTAAGATCTCTACTCAATCTGTGTCATATCCTTCTTCCCAAATGTTATCTTCACCTGTCTTGATATGAATATCCAAGTCGGAATGCTGTCCTTGCAATGTCTTATGTTGGCCATTCTCAAAATCGCCGCCTGGGCCATAGCCGTCACAACCCGGATATCAGCATGATTTGCCTCCTCATCCTTATCATCCATGGCCACAGTTGTGAGTTTCTGAGCAATAGCTCGACGTCTCATTGCCTCGTACTTGCCAGAACCCCGTCGAGTGGTACTATTGAGTTCCTTTGTATTTGTAGGTGCCATGATGATGAATCGGAGATAGGGAAGTTAAGTATCAGGTAAAGACACTTTGAGCATCGGCAGACTATTGACTTTTCAGTGCCCAAATGGTATCCTTTTTATTACTATTATATGGAGCGGTAGTGTAATCTTCTCTTCTTGTAGAGCACGGCAGCTGTGGAATGTAATATATCGTCACTGACCATATTGTTGTTGTTGAATAGTTTGTGTTGTTGATCATAATATCATACCGATTCGTCATAAGCCAAGTAATAATAACGCCAAAAAACATCTCCAAAAGAGGAACACATCATAACTGCACAAAAATTCTAATCTCTAGAGAGGACAGAATATATATATATCATAAAGATAAGTTGGGAAGTGTAGAAGATAAAGAATATGACTAGTGCAACAACCGATGGTAATAACGATCATGACGGTGGTAATGGAGATATGATGTCGAGCAAAAAAGAGTGCATATCATGTGAGCAAACTGAAGAAGTCAACAACATTACCGAGGGTATTGATGGTATAGCTATCCAGGATGATATGTCTACGTGTGCCAATTGTGGCAAGAAAGGTAATAGCGATGATATGAACATGTGCAACAAATGTAAGATGGTAAAATATTGCAACGCAGCATGCAAAAAGAAACATAGACACAAGCATAAAAAGGCATGTGAGAAACGTGTTGCTGAATTACATGATAAAGAGCTATTTAAACAACCACCACCAAAAGAAGATTGCCCAATTTGCTTCCTCCGTCTACCAACACTCAAGACAGGGGCCAGATATTATGCATGTTGTGGAAAGGAGATTTGTAGTGGATGTGTTCATGCTCCTGTATATGACGACCAAGGCAATGTAGTTGATAGTGAGAAGTGCCCCTTTTGTAGAACTCCACACCCCACTACAGAAGAATCAATGGAAAGAGATGAGAAAAGAATGGAAGCTGGTGATGCTGCTGCAATGTTCAATCTAGGAGTATACCATCGAGAAGGGGCATATGGATTGACACAAGATTATACCAAAACATTAGAATATTTTCGTCGGGCAAGTGAACTTGGTTATGCTAAAGCATATACAAGCATAGGTATTGCATATCAATACGGCAAAGGTGTAGAAGTTGACACGAAGAAGGCTTTGCATTACTGGGAGTTAGGAGCCATGAAGGGAGATGTAAGAGCAAGGTACAATTTAGGTATTAGTGAGGAAAAGGAACAGGGTAATTTCGATAGAGCATTGAAACACTACATGATTGCAGTGAAGGATGGGAGTTTAGAGTCTTTGAAGAATATCAAAAATATGCATATGACGGGAAAGGCAACTAAAGAAGATTACACAAAAGCATTACAATTATATCAAGCATACTTGGGAGAGATTAAAAGTGTTCAGAGGGATAAAGCCGCTGCTGCTCAAGGGGATTATGGGGATTATCGTTACTACTGATATATTTCAACCTGGCTAAAAGTTGAGAAAAGAATATTAAACAACACATAAATAACCTAGCGGCTTAAGATAACTACTATATATGTATATAATACAGGACATAGAATACCCGCCATATATAGGCACATGGGGCTCGACTTAACCGTCCAACCATACGCATCAACTATTATACACTCAACCTCCACCACTACCATACTCGTACCCAACACACTAAGCTATACTAAATTAAGCATCAAGATGATCAGCAGATAAAGCATCCGAGCTACTACCCGGTTCATCATTTTCAGTTATACTAGTTTCATTTAACTTGGCTTGTATCCTTTCCAATTCTTTTTTACGAAAGTATTCAGTTGCCACTGATGCTGGAGGTGGTGGTGCTTCCCTTCCCTTACTTGTACTAGCCGTGTTACTAACGCTTCCAACCTTACTTGCATCAACCTTCTTATTATTACTAACGCTACCCGAACTACTATTGGTAGTAGGCTTATCATTATCCATCTTATTAAAATGTTTCACACCGGCAGGCATATTCTTTAACCGTTCTTGACTTAATCTTATTAATTCCTGTTGTCTTGCCAACTTCTCGGCACCTACATAACCATTCAGCGTGTATTAGGTAAAATAAATTTAGTAAAAGAGGTGTAGTAAAGATGTATATACAGAAAACAAAAGATGACACACAAGATGATTGTGCACACAAAACACAAATATAAAACTTACGAGCCTTCTCATTCATCTTACGAATACCAATTGGTAGTCTATAATTTTTGGCATCATCCAAACTATCCTCATCTTCCTCTCTTCCCGCCGCACCACCACTATTGTAGTGTTGGTGTTGTTGTGGTATAACATTAATTGGTATCATTTTTGGACCCTTCTCGAATGACTGCTGTGCTGCTATTGCATCGGTTTGTTGTTGTGCTCGTTCGCGAGCAAGTTGATTTTCGAGTTCTTTGAAGTGTAGCATTGCTGCTGGTTGTTTAGTGTTTATTGAAGTATTGTCATTCGCTGTGTGTATTGTTGATACTGATTTAGTTTGACATAGTATATTTGTTGTTTCGGGGGTTGTTGATTGTTTAGTAGTGATGTTGTTTGACGATGATTGGTTATCGGTTGATGCACCTTGAGTAGACTCCATTTTTATATATCGTATTATCGTATGTTGCTGCGTGATATCGCCGTGGTACTAGAGATATCTCTAGGCCGTGTATATATTTATGATATACAAAGTCAAATGTCTAGATGTCAAGGCCACGAGATAATATTATGAGAGGAGAAGGTTCACCCTCGCAAAATTAGTAAGCAAAATTTTTGATGTATGCTCAACTTTGTGTCGTCGTGTATCGTCAGTCGCAACCTATTATATACTCTGATTTTATACTACTGATATAACACTTTTATTATTGTTCCGGTAGGCGCGTTGATATTGATGTTAATCAGCTGTCAGTATGAATAATAATAATAATTAGAGAGGAGTGTCTCCGTTTGGAGGGTCGAGTCTTATCGGTATCCTTATCCCATTTTGACCACTATCAGAGACTCAGAGGCAGAGTGGCAAAAGAAATGATGATTAACATCCCCAACAACAATAATAAGCAACACCGACTGCCTTTGAGCTCTTTATATTATTGCCATAGACTCGAGTCGAGTTGAGCCTCGGAGATGATGGAATTCAGAGAATAAAGAAGATCGAAAATTTCATTAGTTGCTATTGCTAATTAATAATATGAAGAACAAAAGATGTCTCGCCGCTTATGATATGCCCGTAGATAGCTCAGTCTCAGTGATATATAGAGAATCATCATTCTACTAATGCAAATTATGACTTAGTTGGCTGAACCTATCTGATGCAGCAGCTTTGTCCCTATCGTCACTCTTAATCTCGTTTTGTCGCTTTTGGTATGCTCGAAGGGTATCTGCATATTCATCTTTTGTTACAACTCCTTTAATAAACCCTTCCTGAACCATGTCTAAAGATCTCTTGCGTCCGGCTTTTGCTGCAATTATCCAGTGCTTATATGCCCTTTCTTCATTACCATCCAATTGCTCGAGTGAGGCTAGTAAAACTCGTGATATTGTATGCCCCTTAATTGCCGCTAATCCTATGTAGTGTTCAAACTTCTTTTGATCCTTTACCACACCTCTATCATTATTATTATAGGAATAGGCCAAGCTGTGATATCCATCAGCACATCCGAGCTCCCCGGCCTTGAGATACAACTCATTGGCCTTATTCCAATCTTGTGCCGTTCCGTATGTTCCAGCAGCATAACCACATGCAGCTAAATACGTTCCCTTAGCATGACCAGACTCCATTAGCTTTTCTATTCTCTTGACTACCTCTATTTCTGAAGTCGGCGGTGGCTTCCTACAGAATGGGCAAAGATCTTTTGTTTCCTCGCTCACCTCCATGGCATATATACAACCATGGCATACAATCTTCCCACAGCATGATTGAAATATTGCATATTCATTCTCATCACATGGTAAGGGTAAGAAACAGATTTGACACTCTGCTGGTTCATCTACCTCCTTGAACAACTGCTCATCAAACAACTCAGCCACACGTTTCTCACATGCCTTTTTATGCTTCTTTCGGTGTTTCTTTTTACACGCGGCATTGCAATATTTAACCATCTTGCATTTGTTGCATGTATTCATATCACTACCATTGCCTTCTTTACCACAATTAGCACACACAGACGTGTCAAGTATAGCTACACTATTGATACCGTCGGTAATGTTTTCAACATTATTTTGTTCACATGATGTGCTCTCATTTCTGCTCGATATCATTTCCTCACTATCACTATCACGTTGGTTATTATTATCATCGGGCGCAATCATATTTCTTATCTTCTACTCCTCCAAATTATTTGCTAAGGTTATTATTTTGTCCTGAGGGTGGTAGAATAGTGTTAGAATTTGTGTGCAATATGATGTGAGATGATGTGTTTTTTTTTTTTGGAGATAATTTTTAGGTGCTATACTCGGGCTTAAGACGAAGAATCGGTATATTATGAACAACAACATAAACTATTCAATAACAACACAAGATGGCAGTGACGATATATTACTCCTATGCCGCACTCTCTCAAGAAGAGAAGATTGTTTGGAGTTGGAGCTCTGAGTCTTACCGGTATCCTTTTTTTTTCTAAACGGAGAGCAGATTATGAACGATCTTCCTTCATGCCTTGGCTATTGATGTAGCCGACTCCCCGCCCACACATATTGCCTTATGCTCTTTATTTATTGCCGTAGATGTACTCGAGTTGAGCCTCGGAGATAGATTATTAATAAAGAAGATCAAAAATCAATTGAGTATAATTTTTTTAATAAATAATATCAAATAACACAAAGAGACGGCCATATGATGATATCCTACATTGCAACTATAGTCACCCTTTTAATATGTTGTCAAGCAATATCCACATCAGCAGCAGCTGAACTCTCAGAACGTCGATTACATTTACTTAACAAATCACTACGTCGACATAGTAGTAACAATAATGCTGACCACAATCGCGATAGTAGTGATGATACAAGAAGTAAGAAGAGTAATCGAATAGCAAATCATCTAATTAACAAACGACAACTGCTAGATAGAGAAGAGTATGCTACGGTGGAGGATGAGCAACTTAAGAAGAGGGAGATCGCACCTCATTTACTATCAAGCTTTTGGGATAACGACCTTCCCTCTGCCGACTCTTCTCAAAGCCGTCGATTAACAAATATAAATGAAATAATAACCTATATGAAAATGAACTATGAAATTGATCTGATAGAAGTACAAACAAATGAAATTCCATCACGTACAAAGATATCAGCTGTAGATGGATCAACTTTTAGTTATGGTAATTTAATAGATGGCTACGAAGATGTTGTATATTTGGTTGCGGCGAATCAAGAGGATTTTGCTTTGTTAGTTGTTCATAATATGAATTCAAGTAACGGCGGCAGTAGTGGAGGGAGTAGGGTAATGGGAGTGGCACGTCTTTATAATGGAGAGTTGGTTAAGATACAACAACAGCAAGTTGTTACCCCCAGCGGCGGCGGTGCTTCAGAAGAAGGTAGTAATGGCCATAGTTTGAGTAGTTGGAAGAATTCATTATTAGATTGGGATACATGGCATAATAATCAATTGGCGGAAGTTGATACTAACAAAGAAGAGAGTAAGATTGTAGTCACGCCATATGATGGTGTTGAATTAGTTGAATCAGACTGTGCCGAAATCTATACTGATGATACGATCGGTAGTCAAGAAGAAGGAAAGACTAATGCAATTCATAGTTGGTCAAATTCATTAAATGATTCATGGGATAGTTGGATTGAGGACCATCAAGCAGCATCGGATGAGATTAATAGTAGTACGAGTAGTAGTGGCCTTAACGGTATGAAGAGCAAGGATACAGAAGACGAGGCCGCATCATTTCTACAACAGATTCAACATAACAAGCATACCAATGTATCCCCAATGAAGAAGAAGAGTGATCAAGACCATCGGTATAAGCATGTTCATTCAGATAATAGACATCTAATGGAAGAAGATAAGATCTCTACAGCGACTACTACTAGTCAGCAACAAGTACAGTTGTATTTTGAAATCGATAGTATCAATGTACAAGACGACGATAGTAAAACGATTACAAAGAATGTGGATTATAGAAGTATCTTGGCATCTACTACCGCTAATGTCGGCGGGGATAATACTAATGAAGAGGATACGGGTAATAACGATATGAAGTGTATATACATCCCAGCCAGTGCAGTATACGGTAATGATATTACGTGGTCTGGTTCGATAATCTACATGAAACAAACAACGATACCGCCATCATTCGATTCAGAAGGGACAGATTCGGGATTGGTATTAGACAATGGTACTTCATCATCGGCAACAACAACATCAAGTCCAACCACCTCAACGCCAAGTTTAAGTCTAGTTCCATCGGACTCGACACAACCCTCCTCACAACCTAGCGACAGTACAGTGCCCTCTCTATCAAGTTTACCATCAAGTCAACCATCACAACAACCATCTTACGTCCCATCAGAATCAAGTATGCCCAGGTGAGTCTATCTAGTACATATCTTGTGTCTCTTTTTATAGCGGTATCCTTTTTTCGTTTTTGTGTCTAATCTTTGCACTTTTATACTCACACACTCTCTCATACCTCATATCATATCATCATTAGTTTGCAACCTAGCAAGTCAGAGACACCTACATTGTCCTTTCAACCCTCAGATCAACCAAGCAACCTCCCATCGTTTGCACCAACTAAACAATCAAGTGTTCATCCGTCACAATCCCCTAGCAATCTCCCAAGCGATTTGCCAAGTTTGACACCCTCATTGGAACCGTCTCGTTCTAGTGTGCCTTCACAGTCTTTGGAACCATCCGGTGTGCCTACAGACAGTGATTCGCCTTCGAGTTCAAGTGAGCCCAGGTAAGTTAGTATGTCGTTTTTGGTTTGAGGTATCTTTACGGTATGCTTTTACTTACTCACGCACCCTCTCAACCATATGCATTAGTTTGCAACCTAGTTGCTTGACGGTTGCTGAGTTTCTTGTAGAGAATGGATACGATACTCTTGTCTTTGTTGCTAATGCCACTGGTCTACTCGATGATCTTGATGGAGAGGGACCATTAACTTTGTTTGGTAAGTAGTTTTTCTCGTCTCTTTACTTTGCCTATATACACTCATCTTATTGCCATTACACCCCCACAGCCCCAACTGACGAAGCATTCCAAAACATTACTCAACTTGGAGAGATTGTACAAGACATTCCGTTGCTCACTGATATCCTCAAGTACCATATTGTGCCTAATGCTGCAGTTTTCAGCTCTCAGTTATCCAACGGTCAAGTAATCGATATGCTCAATGAAGATACAACTCAAGTTACGACAGGAGTTCCCGACACGGAAACAGGTATCCAGATCAATGATTCAAATGTCATCTCTCCCTTTGATGTTGCGGCTTGTAATAGTGTTGTTCACACCATTGATAAGGTACTTATACCGCCTACAACGAGCTCACCTTCGTCCAGTCCGACAAAATCTCCGAATAACGATCCTGTCACGAGCCCGCCTTCCAAAAGTCCTTCACAGGCACCGTCCAAGCAACCGACATCTGCCCCGTCATCTCAACCCACGTCTAGCCCGACATCTCAGCCATCGAAAGAGGTAAGCTTTTGTTTTTATTGTGCATGTCTTGTCTATTGAGACTATCGCTTGGTTGAGGAAGCCTTATCTTATCACCACACACCATTACATCACCACTCACTCTTCTCGTCTCTATCTCTTCACATCATTCATCTAACAGCCTTCACAAAGTCCAACAGCTGGTCCTTCAAGACAACCATCATCTCAACCTTCGAAACAGCCGACAAACGCTCCGATTATCGGTACTCCAGGTCCAACTCCTTGCTTGACAATTGCTGAGTTTCTCGAGAATAATAACTCTACATATTCAATCCTTGTTGGTATTGCTGACTTAACTGGTCTATTGGGTGCTCTTGAAGGAGACGGGCCCTTAACTTTGTTTGGTAAGAAGTTGTTCTTTCGTTTGTCACGTTCTCGTATCTCTACTTTGCTCATATCATGTGTACTCATCTCATACGATCATACTATATATCAAAACAAAGCCCCGACCAATGAAGCATTCGAAGATATCCTTGATGATATTCCTCAAGGTGCAAATCTAACTGATATTCTTCTGTACCATATTGATGCTGGTGCTATTTTCAGTTCTCAGTTGTTTAACAATCTACAACTCACGATGCTCAATGGGGATGATACTACAATTACGAAGGACGAAACAAGTATCAAGATTAATAATTCGACTGTCATCTCTCCCTTTGATGTTGCGGCTTGTAATGGTGTTGTTCATACCATTGATAAGGTACTTATACCACTCACTACAAGCTCGCCTTCGTCCAGTCCGACACAGCAACCTACAAAGGTGCCATCGGCGTTTCCTTCTAAAGCACCATCGGTATCACCCTCTAAAGCACCGTCTAATGCTCCTGTTAAAGGCACGATTTTCCCAACTCAATCACCATCAAGGGAACCATCAACAAGTCCAACTACTAGAAAACCTAGCAACTCACCCTCAGTGTCACCATCATCTCAGCCTTCGACAGGCCCGACATCTCAACCATCTAAAGAGGTAAGCTTCTGTTGTTGTTTGTATGAAGAATCGAGTCTATCTCTTGACTTGAGAGTATCGTATTTCCTAAGCCGTCATCTCAAACATACACTAACTCTTTCCGCGTCTTCTCTCTTCACATCTTATTCGTCTCACAGCCGTCTCAGACTCCAAGCCAAACTCCTTCAAGGAGCCCCAGCAAGATGCCATCTACGTCGCCGTCTCAACAGCCTACGACAAGCCCAACGATTAGTGAGTCCACGCCTGCTCCTTCACCAAGCAACACAGATGATGAAGCGTCGATAACAGTGATTAGTTCTAGTAATGAAATATTTCTTAACATCACAACAATTGATGATACACGAGGACGAAGAAGGCTTGCTCAAGTTGTTTCTAATACTACTATACAGATCTTAGAGGAAACTATTGAGAATGTAGCTGCTGAGAGTTTAACCGAAGGTCAAAGTGTAAAAGACGTGAATGTAACCAATACTACCATTTTAGATGATGAAGAACAAATTAAGGTTGTCTATGACCTCGTCTTGAGCGAGCTATGCGGCAACATTGCCTGTACAGAACTTGTGGAGATATCAACATTGTATAATGATACAATCCGATTCATGGCGGAGCAAATTGATAATGGTAACTTTACTATCGAACTACAAGAGAATGTAGAAGAGGCCGAGTGTGGTGATGATGATTGTTCTATACTACAAGGTGCCGCAGTTGTTGATGGGGACTTCGATACTGATCCAGTCACCGAGATTGATCAAACATTAGTGCCTACTGCTAGTCCAAATAACATTCCAACCTCGCCCAAGCCTACTTGGCCAACGTAAGTGTAATATGGTGCTAGTACTACTCTTTGCCTTTTGTGGATGCGATGTACTAACAAACCCTTGTCTCTTCATTATAGACCTCCTCTTCCAACACCGCCACCGACGCCTAAGCCTATATGGACAGTGAGTATACTTGAAATGAATATAGAGATGGATTTGCTTTTGTTGTTGTTCAATAAACTGACATATCTTATGTTTCGTCTTTTCGTTCAACAGTATCCTCCATATTCAACATATGATTGGACAGACGATGGCCATGGCAACGAGGATGATGACTGGTCGGATGATGGTCATGATATAGATTGGATAGGTGATGGACACGAGAATCCAGTGCCAGCATCCGATGAGGTTCAGTCCCCTTCTTTCAGCATAACTTCACCTACCACTTTCAACAGTAGAAGACATAAAGTCAGACAAGGGGAAAGAGGAAGATAATATATAAAGACGAGATATCAGTATCAGGAGGTAGCAGAAAAGCAGCTTGTGTGCACTACTTGTAAAACTTAATGTATAGTATTTAGATAACCAATCGTTGTAGTACCATCTAACTGTTGCCTTTCTTCTTCTAACTGTTACATCCTAATAAATTTGTTCAACATCTTCCTCATCAAACAAGCAAAACTGTTTAGGCTTGAGATACTACTTCCGGATTAGACACAAGTAAAAGCCATATTGCCTCGACATTACCTCCCCGAGCGGCTTCATGTATAAGTAATTGTCCATTTCTCCTTGCATTGATACTTTCGGGATATAATTCCAATAAATACCGAATTGTTTCAGCATTATCATATCTATACCCTTCTCTACACGCTTCATGGATTGGCAAACTACCATCGTTTGATCTAATTCTCACTGCTTCTGGATATGAGTCGATTACTACTTTGCAAAAGTCTGTTGACTTAACATCAATTGCATATTGAAGTGGAAGATAACCAAAATTGTCCCTCTGTAACATATTCAGTATCTGAATTAATTCATCATCATAATCGTTATCATCATCGCCACAAAAGTCAAACAATGTGGAAAGACCGCAAACAAAATGAATAGGAAGTGATCCGCCTTGATCCCTCATTCTAATTGCCTCGGGCCATGCATTGAACAGAAGACTGAACGCCCTAAACGTCATGCGTTTATTTCTGCTAGCGAGATGAAGCGGTGTTCTATTGTAACCATCTATTACACGAAGAGAAGCGGGTTCCAACTCATGTAAACATGTAATAATCTCAGATAGGTAGGACACAGTGTCCAAATCGAAGGTATCAATTGAAAGAATTGAAGCACCTTCTCCTTCCATCAAGACATTTCCTTAAAGCAGCAAAGGGTGCACCTAAGTGGTTGATAAGCGAGGGAGTAATATTTTTCAGAGTATGATTGGATGATACTATCTCTTGAGGGTTTGCTTTGTAACCAAAAATGTCGAGATAGACAGGAAGTTGTACTTTTATGGATAGTTCAGACCCGTATTCTAATTCTTCAAAAATAAAGCTGTGGAGACTTGTATTTTTCTTGAGAGAACTGGCAATAATGCGGATTGCAGATAGCCCAATTCTATTGCCTCTGACCTTTAGTGTATGCAGCTGACCATGTGAAATAAGTATAGCCAAAGCACTGAGAGATTTTCTGTCACACTTGTCCAATATGAATTCTAAGCTCACAAGAGAAGAACCAATAATCCCATTTCTTAGGCTTTCGGGAGTGATTTGCATGTGTGTGAATTTCACAGTTTGTAAACTTTCTGTCTGCCTAATGAACCCAGCTGCAGCATCTTGCCAGTTGAATCCATCACACATATAAATAATCAAGGTATGACATGATACTTTATTGGCCAATCTTCTTAACATATGTGGGAGTGTATCGTCCTTTGCAAAAAAAGTAAATCGTAATGTGCTAATATTACGGGCTTTCTCTGCAAGGATATCACAAATTGTGTCTGTCTCATTCGACAACCTACTGGAAAAGGAAACAATGCAACTTGTGGCCAGGGCTTGATACTCAGTGCATTCTCCAGTTTCTGAGAAAACAATGGATCTCCGTAGCCATATACAAGCTGATCATTGATTATAGATTTGTCCTATAGTATGTGACTTTTTTTCCTGAGAATGCCTAACCCTCCACTGCATTACATTAAACAAACTTTAGTTGGACCGATATGCACCCACTCGAGATGCAATACAAAAGTTATTAAAACAAAACCCAACTTCAGCATTAGTGATGATACACTACGGGAGCATTTTAAAGCCAATAAATGCACTAATGGCAAAGTCAATGCATCTAAATTAGAACAGGATCTCAATATACAAATTATTAATATGTACAACAGAATTAAAAGTAACCCAACAAAAGGAGAGGAAATGGTGGCTATCTGCTTTCCAAATAGTAGTAGGATGTTTAGGAGTGCATATGTGATAGGTGTGGGTACAATGATACTCCGGCTAGAGTCAAGCAGCATATCGAATCAAAGAAGAATAAATGTTTGCTAATACACTCAAAACATAGTGATATTATATTACAGAATGAGTACGGATTTAGAATGCCACAAGCAATATTAAAATCAATATCAGAGGGAAAGTTTGTACTGCCAATATCAACCGAGGTATCATCCCCTATGCCTACATCCCCTCCTTTACTCCAACGTGCATCTAATAGTAGTGAAGGAGCTACTACTTTAATACAAAACAACAACAGCACCACATCTCGTACTACATCGGATACACCAAATTCCAATACAACATCATTTGGTAGTGAGTCATTCGTGGCCCCTCCCGACGAGATGAATGCGGCACTATCATCAAGTGGTAGTACATCCACAGCACTCAGTGATAATGCAGAATACATCGAGGCATTGGGAAGTTGCTTTGGACAGAAAGAAGTTAGTAATGCATTAAAACATATATCAATTCTCATCCCCATCACAAAGCACCCCCAGCAGTTGAAGGATACACTCACCACACTTGCTCGGTATGATAAACCAGACCTCAATCTTGGTATTGCAACTAAGTTATTATGTTTAGCTGGTAAACGGTGGTTTGAATCCGGCTCTGCAAATATGGATGTAAACCGTTTGGGTGCAGATATACGTAATATGATTTATATAGTTGGTACTTGCA
>Ga0214479_100365_pt1 | contig 27677 bp, 21 predicted proteins | sample M1_20Mar14CPVII9_5_FD_165054 | JGI IMG/M metagenome (GOLD analysis project Ga0214479, IMG submission 165054) | Marine eukaryotic communities from Monterey Bay, California, United States - M1_20Mar14CPVII9sort6BwellE14 | ecosystem: Environmental > Aquatic > Marine > Unclassified | place: USA...
TCATGTATTCCTCGTTCTTCTTCTTGTACTTGAGGAGACACAAACAACATATAATATCCATTCAATATCTTCTTCATATGGACTCTCTTCTTAACTGCCTTGAAGTATACCTTATTGGCTTGATGTACTATCTTGGGCTTGGGGGCTTTCTCCTGCTCATCTTCTATCTCTTGTCTTGAGCAACTTCTTTTCTGCATGCAAGTGTAATAATTCTTGAGGACTCACATATATTACCGTACTATCCCCCCATACCCCCAAACAAACCATCCTACGCCGGTCTCGTCTCCCAGTCTTAATGATTAGCCTTAACATTCGCCTCAAATCTCTTAATAAATGAAACCTTACTCTTCATACTCTTACTTCGAAAGCTCGTGCTTAATTTCTTCTTAAATGATTTCATTGATGCACTTGACCTAACACTCCTATCATCACCATCGGTATACTTTTTGCTGAATAGTTTACTACGTTTTGAGGGTGAAACGGGTGGTGAGGAGGTGGGTGTATCCAATTCTGACATATCTTGTGGATTTTTAGTGTTAATTTGACCAGGTATGGATTTGAGAAAGTCTTCATAGGTTAAATCAACGCTACCGTCATCACTAATGTCATCTCCATTATTATCAGAGTTGCTATCATCATCATCGTTTGAGGAGGCAGTTAACGCCGTAATGTCACCCTCACTAACATTCAATAATTTACTCATACTCGTATCTTCGTCCTTGACTTCCTTATGATAACTATCCAATGCACTACTTAGCGGTACCAATATAATGAAAGTTAATAATACAAACAATGCACTCAAGATGTATAACTTGTTATCTTCGACGTAGGTTGCAATTGTATCAACATTTGGAATGTAGGAGTCGATTGTTGTAATGATGTTTTTGAGATGTGAAATTGTGATATCGTAGGTTGTTGGTGGTACCTCGATTACGGCGGCTTTCTTACGGAGAATATTACGGAATAGAGGCATGGTTGATGGGTGAAGTATACTATACAGTGTTGATGGACTAACGAACAATAATATGAGGGTGGAATGAAGGAAGAGCAATAGATGAATGTTGCTACCAAAGAATAATAATATGAGAGTGGAATATAGGGGATAGACGGGATAAAATGAAGAAATATTAGCTATTAAACCATCGATTGAATTCCTATGTAGAATGTTGGTATGTATGTGGTCGTAGACACGCGCAAAGATGTCAATCGGTATCTTCAAGTCGCAACAAGCTGCTCAACATCGAGGAAAATGGGCTTCAGTGATAGTGCTAATACAACCACGCTATCACACTAAATGAGTTGTTGACATAATAGTCCTCCTCCGGTGTCAGGTTGTTGGTGTCAGCATTTCCATTAGTAGTCAGCAGCGGCGGCGGCTCTCTTGATGATACATAGTTGGTCTCATAAATAACAATACAAATTGAGTCGAACATCTCATTGCAATCAAAACTTAACATTAACAACACAAACAATATGTCACCTCGTTTCATCCAAGCTTTAAAGTCACTCGGTGCACAACACTTAACTAAACATAATGGACATCCCATCATCGAAGAACCAATAACAACCTCCTCATCATCAATAACAACCGTAGCAATCAACATACTACAAGATCTCCTATCAGACATACAATACACAATCTCCGATATTAAATTATCAATAACACAAACATTAACACTCCATGATAAATCACAATCTGAAATACTATTTTTGATTGCTATACTACTTACTGTACTATTGTTTGTAGTCATACTACCAATATACGAGGCAATTACTGATGACGAAGAAGTAACTCAAATTAGAAACAAAATCGAGAAGGAGGTACCTTCAATTTCAACTCCATTGAAAATGTATAAACCAGGTGTGGGCATAGTAGAAGTTACATACGATTCACCATCGTTACTACGCATGTCGTCAGATACAAGCAATTCAGGTAGTGATCGTTCTTTAAATGGTAGTATATGTACACATCACTCATTAGAGACTATAGAAGAGAGTGAGGAGGAATATTTAATAGATGAAGAAGAGAGTGAGGAGGTTCCAGGGTTGGATACCACTGCTGTAGATGACGAGGAAGACGAGGTAGAGGAGAATGTGGATGACAAGTATGATGAGTTTCTTAGCTTTTGCAATAGTGATGATTAAGTCAAGGCCGCGACTCTTCTTTATCAAGAGATGCTCACAAGATGTGTACTTCAAGTGTGGACACAAGATGTGTTACTAGACCGTCAAGAGCTTAAGTCCTCAAGGAATGAGAGGTCGAAGATCTCAGTCAGCTACGATGTTCTCTCGAGTCTGCAGAGAGAGTACTCGCGTCCTCAAGGAATGGAGAAGAGTGTTGAGTCTGCCAAGGCTCCATCGAGAGATGACGACGGGCCATCAAGCTTAAGACCGGCCCCGTCTCTCCTTAATCCGGTGCTCCTCAAGGGAGCACGATGCGGTACTGTTCACTCCCAAGCTAATACGTGAACGAGCCGCTGCTGCCGCTGCCCAGTATATGTGGACCTTAGGGTCGCACATCCCCAGAAGAAGCAAATGAATGCAGGGGGTACTATCGGATACTCATACTTATTATAACCATAAAGACTTAATCTTGATGCTCTCTAATATTTCTTAGCTACAGGACTACTAATCATATGCCGCGGTAGCAGATCAACACACCTATGCAGGAGCGCCCCGCTGCTGTTCAAGTCTTTTCATAATACTCTTCTTACGCTCTTCTAGCATCCCTATCTCTTCTTCCTTTTGTTTCTGTGCAGCATTGATATCTTCTAATTCTTTCATGAGATAAGTCTCTACATATAGAAGAGGCATGCCCCTGACGAATTGGTAGATGGATGAGAGCTTCCGTGGGCCAATATTGGGTTCGTAATTCTCGGGCATAGTAGTTGCTGATGCTCTCTCAAACCAGTCGATAATTAGAGGTAAGACTTTGAATTCCCATTCATAGAATGGCATCATGTCAAAATCATTATGGTGCTGTAGAATCTTAATAATTGCCACTTCTTTCTTATTCTCTCTGTCATTCAAATCGAGTAAAGATTCCAGTTTCGCATTAGCAAGTTCATCATCACCCAAGTAGTTCAAGGTATGATTGGATAGAAAAGTTGAATTGACACTTGAGGTGTCACATAGCAGTTTCGAAAATACTTTCCACCCTTTATCAGTAATAGATCTGTTGTTGCTTATATTCAATGAGTGAAACTTGACATTGTTCACAAGAGAACCCACAAATGAAGCTACTGCTTGATCATCGACATTGTTGCCTTCAATGCGAAGAGTTTCCAAGTTTGAGGATTCCAATAAAGTTGCTAGATGTTGCCACCCTCTACTCGTAATGGAGATATTATTCAAAAGTATCATTGTTTGTAAATGATGGCAACTCTTCAATCCGGGAACCAAAGCAAGCATACACTCATCGTCTAATTCATTATTTCGAAGGTCAAGAGTTTCTACCTTCGTAACTGAGCACTTTAGTAATGTTGCTAATGTTATGCACCCATTTGTAGCGAGTCGGTTGCCATCCAAATCAAGATACTCTAAATTTGGATGCATGCTCAATGATGTGATGATGTCTACCAATCCTTCATCGGAGATATTGTTGCTCAATAATGTCAGTTCTTTCAAAGAGGTCGTGCAACTACTAAGTGCCAAAGCGAATACACGGCTACCCTCAACTCCAAAGTTGCAGTCCTCCATAGAGATTGTGACAAGATTATTATTATTTTTGAAGAGTTGACCCATCATTGTGAATATCTTTCCATCCGATAGATCCATGCCATAAAAATTGATATAAGTAATTGATTGGTTGTTTGCTACCCCACTAAAAAATGGCTTGATAACATCTATGAAGCTTGCACCAGATGTTGGTACAAAAGTTCTAAAGCTCAACTCCTTCAAATGATCATTTCTACCAACAAAATAACCCAACCATCCCATATCATGTGCCCCTTCAGGAACATATTCAATACAAGCTTCTCCTACAACACGTTCTTCTTCGTCATCACAAATGTATAAAATTGTCGTATTAGTATTAGATTTAGCATCAGCGCTATTTCTCCTCATACGCTCAAGTATAATTCTATTACTTTCGTCTGTTGTAATATCTTCTACTTTAATACTACTTGCCTGTGCATCATACATTTGTGGTGTCATCATCGTGTGGTTGTTTCTGTATTCTGTATCTGTGTGTTCGGCTTCGGTGCATTAATATCTTCTTATGACGCGGCAGAAAAAAAGGAATTGATATAAGTACAAACAATCAGCCAACTGTTTAATATCAGTATACAATACTAACCTTATATGAGCATGCGAATGTGTACAAGTAGAAAGTGATAGCATGTAGATTACAAGTTAAAGGAGGAAAAATAATGATATAATGTGTCATGTGAGTTGTAATAATTGTTTGGGCTATAAACATACTATCATAACATGGAATATACAGCACAATACACTCACCGTCAACTCATATACCCTTTATCAACAGCACCCTTCAGCAGTGTTCTGGTGACTCGTGATCCCCAGTCCCGTTAAGTTTACCTATAGGCATGAGGAGGCTAGGAGGAGCTGCTTGTTATATTATTGAGGTGGGGGGTATTCTTATATCACCACATATATTGTTAGACGGTGAGTTTATTGTGCTGTTTGTTATATATGACTGGTTTATGGTACCACACAACCTCACACAACTCACACCGACATAATTATATTATACATCACAACTACAATACCATTTTTTATTAATCATCAATAAGAAAATAAGGACTATCTGCCAAACAAACCAACTAACCGAGGAGTGAGAAATATAAGGTATGGTCTTTATCATCGTGTCGTGTGTATGTAGTGGCGTTATTTATATGCATTTAACCACTTTATAAACTGTATGTATCAATTTTTTTAGGTACATGCACCGACCTTTTATAAAAAACAATAACACGATGATGACACCACAAATGTATGATGCACAGGCCGACAGCATCAAGGTTGAAGATATTGCAACAAATAGCAACAACCGGATTGTGCTTGAGCGCATAAGGACAAACGGAAATGGTGTTTCGTCAAATTGTTTGTATATCCAAAATCAATACGATAATTTAGAAGGAGAGGAATGTATCGACTACGTTCCCGAGGGTGCCTATGATATGGGTTGGTTGGGGTATTTTATTAGTAAATGTGATTACTTGAAGGAATTGTACATTAGAGACTTTGAACCTCCCTCTGGAGCAAGTGTTTTGGATGTCATCAAGCCATTTTTTAGTGGGTTAACAAACAACAAATCACTCAATACGCTAAACTTCTTTGGTATGGATCTATTGGATGGCAAGATATTCACTATGTTAGTTCCATTTTTCAAACACAATAATAATCTTGATGTACTCTCCCTAGAGGAGTGTATCTTAGGGAATGAAGGATCACGTCTACTTGCCTTGGCACTTGGTACTTGCAAAAAATCATTACATCACGTGACGCTACTGAATAACAATATACCCGATGAGGGCTTGGTGGACATTATTACATCATTGAGTATGCATCCTGATCTAAAGTATCTTGATTTGGATGGGAATAGACCTCGTAAAAATGGATACATAGCTCTGGCAACTTTACTGCAACATTCAGCCACGGAGTTAAAGACTCTTGATCTTGGTAATGTTGAATTAGACGATGAGGGGGTGGACAGTTTGGTCCCTGCTTTGAGGAATTGCAGTCATATAAATACACTGAGACTTTGCAACAACCCAGCAATTACATCAAGAGGGTGGCAGCATCTTGCAAGTATACTGGAATCTCCCAATGGTAGCATTAAGGATCTCAATATTGAAGAAAACAATATCGATGATGAGGTAGTGACTTTATTTGCAACGTCTCTTGTGAACAATCAGACTTTGGTATCATTTGAATTACACAATCGATCAATTACTGAAAAAGGATGGAAACCCTTCTCCAAACTCCTTTGTGACACATCAAGTATCAATTCAACCTATCTTTCCAACCATACCCTTCGGTATTGTGATTTCCCATTTGATGGAACTATTCGAACATTACTCGGTCTAAATGGAAGAGAAGACAAGGAAGAAGTTGCAAAGATTAAGATTCTACAACACCATAATGATATCAACATGATACCGTTCTTTGAATGGGAATTCAAAGTATTACCTCTCATTATTGATTGGTTTGAGAAAGCTTCTTCAATTGCTATGCCCAAGAACTACGAACCCAATATTGGTCCTAGGAAGCTATCATCAATCTACCAATTCATCAAAGGTATGCCACTATTATATGTTGAGGCACGCCTGAGAAGAGAATTAGAAGAGATTAAAGTTGCAGAGACACAAATGGAAGAGGAACAACAGGAGTTGACAGGGAAACTGCTTGATCTGGAGACGAAGCACCAATTATCTCAAAAACGAAAGAGAAGTGTCATGGAACGGCTTGACCAGCGGTTATGATTCCGTACTCGGGGTGAAGACATTGGGGTTTGTAGATAGGCATCTAGTAATCTAATATGCTCAACTACTCAAATTCAAACCAAACTATGTTTCAGTTCTGAGTCTTTTACTTGTATTCCTTAACGAGAGAATTAAGTCTATGTTATTTCTCCTCGGGATTACGTACCATAAAATAGGATGACTCATATCTCTATATCTCATATCAACGTCACTCCCACACCACTACTCTCCACTATTCTCACATCTCTACTTCCGTCTCTATTCTTAGCATAGCAGGCTGATAGTTGCATACCCCCCAAATTATTTTGCCTCGGCCTTCTTCTTTGCTTTCTTGGCTGCCTTTCTTCTACGATTTCTCATCGTCTTGGCAGAAGGCTTTTCTTCAGACGTCACCTCTGGCTCAGGAACCGCTTCAGCGGGAGACTCTTCGGTCGAAGGTGTCTCCGATTCAGGGACTTCAGGAGAAGGCTCTACAGGTGCAACTTGAGACGTCTCTTCTATCTGAGGTGTCTCCGGCTCGGGGACTACAGCGGTAGAACTTTCTTCAGGCGGTTCTTCTATCGGCGTTGCCTTTTTAGGAGATGTTTCCTCTGTTACTGTACTTTCCTCCACAGGACATTCAACAATACTCTTCTTCACTGCAATTGATTTACGTGTACGTCTTCTCCTCATCCTACTTGCAGAGCTCACTACACTACTCTCATCGTCATCTGCACCGTCACGACGGATCTGATGGAATCTATCCGCCTTGGCTGCAAACTTCTTAGCTCTCTTTTCGAGACGCTTCTTATTCTCAATCCTACGATGTGCCGCGGCATTCTGCTCCTCCAACTCCTTCCGTTCTTCAATGTTCTTGGATCTTGTAGTTTCGGCAGTAAGGACATGTGAATAGATGGAGGTTTGCCACTGTACTTGCTCAGACTTTAATACAGAGGTATACACATTCTTCTTCCAATCGTTACGTTCCCGTTCTTCTGGTGTAATGGCTGCCAGTGCTGACTTCTTCCTTCGGATACGATGTCGCCTTGAGATACCTGACACGGCAGTATTATCATCATCCATATCCTTACCGGCATTCCTTCGTGCTGCCATTGCCTCCATCTTCTTGGCTCTTGCTTCGGCGCGTTTCTTACGAAGTTTGTCTTCTTCTGTTTCCACCTTGATACGAGTTGGAGTTCCGGCACTACTCTTATCATCACTCTTCTGTGAGGCAGAAGCTGCATCAACACTATCTTCTTCTTGTGTGGCTGCCATTTGTACCTTCTTCTTCCTTCTCATGCGGTGACGCTTAGAGATACCGGACACGGCTGATGCATCATCATCCTCTCCAGCATTACGACGGGCGGTAATGGCCTCCATCTTCTTGGCCCTTGCTTCGGCCTTGAGTCGTCGTTGTTTCTGCTCCTCCGTTTCCTCAACTACAGGAGCAACATCTTCCTCCTTGACATTATCGTCAGGTTTAGCACCAGACTCTTCTTCCAAGGGAGGTACCTTCAGCCTACCCTCCTGTTCAGATGACATGGGAGGCAAGCACTTCTTCCGTTCCGTCGGGGTCAGTGCCAACATAGGACTCATTACCGATGTATTGTTATTACTTTGTTTAATGAACAAGGCTTGGGGTATCGATCGACCCTTGAGTAAGGCATTGTGTTCTATTGAATGGATGGTAGGCTCGGACAATTCCGAAATCTCATCGTCCGAGGCATTATCACCACCACCAGCAGATTTACTAGACTTGCGTTTGAATTCAAATGATGGGGACGAGTTAATGATGGCATCTTTGGACTCGTCGATTATGTCAAGTGGGTCAGCAACTTGTTGGCGTATTCCCGAGGAACGTAATGGACTACTTCTACCACCAACACGACGTGGGGTGCATTCGTTGGCAAAGGCCTTCTTCTCTTCCTTCTCCTTGGCCTCGAGCATTTCTACGGCACGGATTTTATCCATGACGTCTTTACTTGATGGACGACGGTCCCAACTTGAGTTGGAACTTCGTAATGCCATTTCATATGCTGGTGAGGGTGGTGCTACTAATTCCTCCTCTTCTTCATCAGGGGCATTCTCCAACTCCGTCATGGCAGCTTGGATATCACGTGCCGATGGACGTTGTGCCCATGATGATGTTGAGGTAGAATTGTTGTCGTCAAATAATGATGAAGGTATATCTACCTGCTGCTGATTACTACTAGCATTGCAATCGGGTGAGGAAGAGATAGGGACCATGATTGGAGGAGGAGAACTTGATTGGGATGAGGCATTGCCGTCATCGAGCTCCTTCTTGTTGATCTGTTTATCATCTTGGGCGGCTACCTCGGCAATTGACTGTGGGATATCAGCTTCGGCCTCCTCGTCAACTTGGGCGGTCGATGATGGCATGGCTGGTGGCATCTCATCACCCTTATTATGAATTTGTGGAGGAGACTTGACAGACGTACTACTACCACTCCGACTCATATTCGACTTCTTGGGTGTAATAATCTTAACAGGACTCTTGGCCGCCATCTTACCAGCCCAAGTTTCATCACCCTTTTCATCGGCAACTACCCATGTCTTGGTATCACGATCCCAACGCTTATCACTCTTGGCACCAGTTGGTAGATTACCTGATAGGATTGTGGAACTACCTGGACGGGGGGCGGGTGAGGTTTTAATTTTGGACGGAACTTTACGTAATGATGCACTCTTTAATCCACCTTGACCACCACCGATTTGTCCCAGCATGGCTGACTTGGCAGCACTTGGATCAGCAGATGCCGTGGTAGATTTGGTACCAATGGTGGTGACAGATGATGTAGACGTGACACTACCATCTCCCTGCTGCTTGACACTGCCAATATGAACTGTGCCCTTACTATCCGACTCATCCGTCCCCGTATTAGTAGAACTACCACCCTTCTTCCATTTGGTTGAACCAGCCTTACCCTTTAACTTCATCTGTCTTAACCGTTCCTTGGCAATCAACTCCTTCTCCTCCTCATCCTTCTTCTCATCTTCAAGTTTCTTAGCCTCCAATTCTTCCGCTTTACGTGCCTCCTCGGCCCTACGGACTTTAATTGCCTTTAACTGTTCAATAATACCCTTATTCTCTTCTTCATCATCCATCCCCTCGGCTAGGAATGAGTTTAATATAGCACCATCGGGAACGCCTGCCTTGACCATCATATACTGTCGTCCATGCATCTTAACAATCTCTTCTTGTTCTTCGACTAACTTCTTTTGTGCTTCTTCCTTCTCTTTTTCTACAGCCGCGGCACCCTCGAGACGTTCACGTCGTTCTTGGACACGTTGCTTGGCTTCCATTGCAAGTTGTGCCATTTTAGCTTTTAATCTTTCATTTTGTAACATTCGTTCACGTTTTTTACGTTGTGCTTCTGTTTCACCCTTCTTGGCGGCAACGGTACCGTCTGCCTTGATGGATTTATCAGTAGCTGATATAACAAAGTGTTTCATTGGATCATTTTGGATAGTGGCTGAATGTATCTTGTACGCAATGTAGTGTGATGTTAGAAATAGGATGAAGGTGTATAATGCCGTTAGGTACGTTAATGTTTGTGTTTGTAGTGTGGTTAGATAATTTGATATTGATTTTGGTATGTGTAGTTTGTTGGTAAGTAGATTATTGATTTTGGTACGAAGTGGTGATGTTACTGGTTGTATCGTGTACTCATTTGATGATTGGGCAGCAGCAGCAGCCTCGTCAAAGAAACTCTCTACATTGCATACACTTGTTGGATCCTATACGATAAGATGAGGGGGCAAAATATGGAGAATTGAGGATAGTTGTATTGTTTGATAAGAAGATCATAAATATCAGCGGCTGTGTATTCAGCTGCTATACCTCAACTTAAACCGTGTCCTTATATCAACAATCTAACCAACCCATCTAATACCCAAAAATAACCCAACCCATATATTCCTAATACCCATTAATCCCCACAGACAAAACGCCAAACAAACATAAAACTTACCACAATACCATCAACCTCAGCATCCAATAAACAATTGGCATAATTCTCCTCAGCTACACTACGCATATTTAATGGATAACCATCTGAATCTGTTGGACCATTGTACGAATAGATTTCTCCATCTAATCCACCTTCGCTGTTCATACCTCCCAAACTGTTGCTACTTACTGAGCTGCCCATACCATCTGCTGAACCTCCAATACCACCACTTGGTAAACCATCCAACGAAGAGTTAGTACCCCTAACTAAACCATTTAAACCCCACAAAAAAGTAAAACCACTCAAACACAATCCTGCCACTAATAACACCTTCACCACATACTCCCAACATTTCATTAAATTTATATAATTTTCATACTTTTTACGTTGATATGGTCGCATTGCACTTAGTGCTGCTACCTCTGCCTTATTTGCCTTTTCTGATAATTTAACTATTTGTTCACTACCGCTTTGGGTGAGTTGTAGTAATACCCTACCTTTGATGAATGAGTTTAGTATGTAGTCTTTGAGATTAAATGTTTTTCCGAGGATAGAATGTATCCTAACCAATTTCATCATTTTCTTATTCCTCAATTTAACTCCATACAATATACCAATAGTACATAACATTAAAAAACTAATTGATGATACATGCTTAGTATGATGTAATTCATCATGTAACCAATTCTTAGTATTACTACTATAGATTTGTAATTGGTTATGTATTTGAGAGGTGGTATGTGTTTTAAATGTATTGTAATAGAATTGGATTTGTTCATATGGATCCTCGGGTAGTTGTGTCCCTTTCTTCTCTGTAGGTTGTTGAGTTTGTGGTGGTTGTTGTAATAGTAGTTCATCATCTTCATCAATGTATATCCATGAACCATCTTTGCCACGTTTTTTCTTTTTCTTTCTGCCTGCTTTATCTTTAGCGAATAGGGAATTGGCTTCTGCGGCGGCGGCACGAGCTGCGGTGGCTTCTAATTCGGTACGGTAATCTCCGTGTTCATCGAGGAAGTTTAGGAATGCCCTTGCTAATCGAGCTTTTAGTCCACCCATTTGTTGTGTTGTTTTAGTTTTGTTATCTATGTTTGTTGTTGTAATGTTGTAATGTTGGTACACTTCAAAAAATGACAACGGAATTTTAGTAGTTGCAGTAAAACTTGAACCCGAACTCTCGTACCAATTTTCTTAGAACCTAATTATTCACACAATACTAACGCCACCGATAGAATTAATGGTGTCAAACTTATATCTCCTCTGATTACTTATTTAGATTGACGATTGTGACGGCCTCTTATCTCTAGTTACTAAATGTTGCGAGCGCGCGGTCGTTTTTTAGCGCGAGAGCCCGGGGGCGGTATCATCAAACTTCAACCAACGTGTTTTTATAGGAACCACTACCATTTGAACTAGAGCAGATTATATTAATAATCTATGGTGGTGTAGCCATACATACACAAATATGTAGGAGATTCTATCTGTCAAATCTCTGCGATTACATAATAAATGTGTTAAGAGTATCTCTCTTCGGTATCCTTTTTGCTTTAGACTTTTGATATTTATTACCCCAAGTTCACGCCGATAAGAATAAGGAATAAGGTGAGTGTATTGTGGTGTATTTTATATGGTGTGGCAGACGGCGGTGGCGGTGGGTACAGCAGTATGATGTCTGTTGTGTACTAATACCTAATTCTCAAACATCATTTTTTTAGTACTCTTGTAGCATATATTTTAGGTAGAAGAAGGTCTTTAAGAAAGCTCATTACTGCAATATAATATCATAAGGTTAGTCATTTGCATGCTGATGTTATACGGATTACTAATTGCTTATACTTATATCTATGCCTTTTACCGCCGCCGAAACATCATTTAGAGAGGAAGCATTTCATGCACCAAAAGTTACATAACATAATTGCAAATCTGACACACGATGAATACAATTCAAATGTATGATGCTCAAGCTGATACTATCGACATAGACGATATTGCAACGAATGAAAATAACAGATTCGTACTGGCTCGTATTAAAAGAAATAATGCTACGGATCATAATAATGAAACTTTATATATACAATATCAGCATGATGATGATGGGGAAGATTGTGTCGACTATGTTCCCGAAGGAGCTGAGGATATGGGATGGTTGGGGTACTTTATTAGTAAAAGTGATCAATTGAAGGAGCTGTACTTTAAAGATTTTGACAATATGAGTGTTGATGTTATCAAGCCATTCATCATGGGGCTAAACAACAACAGATCGATTACTAGCTTATATTTTGGTAGTATGGAACTATTAGATGGCAAGATATTTACTATGCTTGGCCCTTTCTTCGAAAATAGTTTCAGCCTTAGCTACTTAAAGGTAAGCGACTGTCAATTGGAAGACGATGGTTGGCGTTTGTTAGCCTTGGCCATTGGAAGTAGCAAAAGTAAATCATTGAGAAATGTGGTACTTGCTGAAAATGATATATCTGATGAGGTATTAGTTGATATTATTACAGCACTGAGTATGCATCCACAATTACAAGAGATTGATCTGTCATGTAATAGACTCTACAAGAATGGTTGTAATGCATTGGCTACTTTATTGCAAAACTCAGTAACTCAGTTACAGAATCTTGATCTCGGCGATAATGAATTAGACGACGAGAGTATATCTGCTTTAGTACCTGCATTAAAGAATTGTTCTCAGTTACATACATTGAGGCTTAGTAGAAATGAATTAATTACTTCAAGTGGGTGGCAACAGCTTGCAAGTATACTGAAACCTTCCACCTCAAAGTTGATAAGAGTTCATTTATTAGGTAACAATATTGATGATGATGCCTTGGTCGCATTTGCAAGTTCACTGGTAAACAACCGCACATTAACTACATTAAATATAAACAATATAAACAACAATGAATCAATTACGCGTGGTCGAGAAGCCTTCGTGAAACTTCTTTGTGACACATCAAGTGTCAACTCGACCTTTTTATCAAACCACACACTTCTGTACATGTTTGATGGACGTCAAGGCAGCTCCTTTCAAAACTTAGTAACACCATTGCTTAATATGAATCAAAATTTTGATAAGAAAGAAGTTGCAATGATTAAGATACTACAACACCATAATGACTTTGATATGATGCCCTTTTTTGAATGGGAGTTCAAAGTCTTGCCTCTCATGATCAATTGGTTTGAGAGAGCATCTTCAATTAGACCAATGCCAGCAAGTTTTGGCCGGCGAATCAGTCGAGGGAAGCTATCATCCATTTACCAATTCGTCAGGGGCATGCCTCTTTTGTATGTTGAGGCTCATCTCAAGAAAGAACTCGAGGATATTAAAGCTGCAGAATCACAAATGGAGTTGAAATTGCAAGAGTTTAGGAAACGCAAGAGGAGTATCATGGAAAGACTAGGACAAAAGCAGTGTAGTGACTAAGAGGGGGAATGATACTTAGAAACAGAATAAGATAGAGGTAGACATTGTAATTAGTAGTTCTCTTAGAAAGACTAAACATCTTTTACTTATGTCTACTCATATCCCTAACATACACTCAATTCATCCTCCTCCTCACATTCCTCTTTAGATACCCTTAAATCCAGCAGCATTGTAAATCACCTCAATCATTAACAATTGGATAGTAGCCTGTGGTGCAAATCTTGCCCAAATTGGGATGAATCCCCTCCACAAACTCAATACACCACCCTCGGCAATTGTCTTCCTTGCGCAATCCACAAATCCATCATATAACTTAGCATCAGTGGGTTGATTCATTAACTTTGTACGGATCATATCACTCGGTGCCACGGTAACTGTCATGAAGAACCCAGCAACGAATGCAGCAGCAAATGATGTCTTAACATCCTTACGACTCCATCCTGTAGCATCGGTGACATATCCCTTGGTAACATCATACACTCCCATCTTTGTTGCATTTAATACACATGCTCTCAAAATATTCACTTGCACACCACGGTAAAATCCTGCAATACCCTGATCACGATACATCCCACCGACTAATCCACCCAAACTTAGCGTCTTATCTGTATTTGTTTGTGCTAATGTTTTACATACATCGAATGGATTGCCGACGACTGACCCGACACCTCCGGTTAAGGCACCGGCGAAGAATTTTAAATACCATGGTGAATCGGGTGATCCTGCCCCTACCATGTTACGTACGGGTGCATCTATTTAGTGTATGTGTGGATAATGTATTTTTGTTGTTGATCAATTTTTTTTTGAGGAGATGAGATGTTGAGGCGGAGACACGACGGACGGTAGAAAACGAGAAGATAACACATTAGTCAGACATATATGAGTATAAAACACGAGTATAATATACCGCAATAATCTTTGCAATATAGATACATAAAGATAAAGGGCGAAATCTTGAGCATATCATAATATGCACAAAAAATAATAATAACTTACAAGCACCCAACTTAATACTAGTATAACTCAATTCTCGTCCATAAGCAAATGGTAATCCCTTCCAGAAACTTAATAGTCCCTCATTTTTCATTACAGCACTGACTGTACCACCGACTGACCCTCCTGAGGCTTGCATACGTGTTTTAACTAATTCGATAGGATGGGTGAAATTAACGGCGAAGGCAGCGGCGAGTCCGCCGCATGCCATTGATTCGATTAATGTTGGTTTACGTGGTTCTCCTCCCATGGTTTTTGTATTAGTATATTATAGAGGTATTAAATGTATGAGTTAGATTCAAAGTATTGTTTGTTTATTGCAATAGTTCAGGAGTTGTGGCAAACGTCATTTTTTGTGTGGTGAAATAAGTCTCGCTGGCGGTATCCTTGATAGATAGTATGGCCGATATTTGGGGGGGGGGGAGTGAGGATAGGGAGGATAGGATAGGTTGCTCTACTGCTTTGGATGCTCAATATACCGCGACGATACGTACTATAGGATAATCGACACTGTAGTAGCGTAGTAGGAGGATACATAGGCTGAGGGGATACTGACATATATCGTACGATACATATTATCTTTTGAAAGATCGGCTACCTCTCTCTAGAGATAGAGATAGGAGAGAGATATTATTAGGTTGCTGCTTTGGGTGCTCATATAATAATACCACTGACAGTAAGTAAGGCTAAGGGGATACAGAATTAGCGGATATATCATCAGACTGCACTGTCAACATATTGCAAAAGCACATCATATCTTTGTGCGAAAAGATGAATAATAATGATGATGATGTGATGTTTGAGTATACGGGGGGAGATACGGGGAAAGAATATAGAGGTGATTGGGATATAACACATGTTCAGTGTCACCCTAGTATTACTGATATTAGTAATAAAGCGTTTGAAAGTTGCAGTAAATTGAGAGAGGTAGTATTAAATGAAGGATTGCAAAAGATAGGATACCAAGCATTTCAGAATTGCAAATCACTACAAAGTATCAAGTTACCATCAACTGTTACTGAGATTGGTGATTGGGCTTTTGATGGGTGTCATAACCTAAACAAGGTGGTGTTAAATGAGGGGCTACAAACGTTAGGTGTTCATTCAGGGAGTTCATTCAGGTGTACATCTTTACGAGAGATTGTACTCCCCTCAACAGTTCGTGAGATTTATGGTGCCTTCATTGATTGCAGGAGTATGAATAAAGTAGTATTAAATGAAGGGCTTCCATTTATTGGTCACAAGACATTTCAAGGCTGTACGTCATTAGAAAGCATTAGCATTCCAAATACTGTTACAAACATTAAGTATGGCGCATTTAATAACTGTCAGAATCTGAGGGAATTAAATCTGAACGAAGGACTAAAAGACATAGGAATACTTGCATTTGAAGGGTGCTCGTCATTACAAGCGGTTAGTTTACCAAGTACTCTGACTGTGATTAGGAAGAATGCATTTGATCGATGTAGTAGTTTGAGGGTGGTTACACTTCATGAGGGAAAAATAGATATCGGGGGGAATGTATTTCGACACTGCACTTCATTGGAAAGTTTCAAGTTTGGTCATACTTCAGCTCGTCTAAACAATATCATTCAGAGTGGGCATTGGGTAGGCATTGAGAGAAAGATAGACGATATCTCTCATGTCGAATTGAGTGGTAGTGAGCTGCTTGTCTCTGCGGCAGGTATTGATATGGCATCGACTTGGTGGGTCACTGTCAAAGAGAGACTCGATCGAGTTATCAGTCTCATCACATATTTCGAAATGAAGGAGGCCACATCTCTTTTTGAGCTTGCATTGTGGAAAGCTAAGATCGATCAAGCCGAGGATACAGACATGGGAGGACGTGATGCATGTCGTATTGAAGTGCCTGGGCCAGTCAAAGATGTTATATTGTAATATCTTGCAACCAATAATGACATTTTCATTGCTACGGCATGCCATCTCAATGTATTTGACCCCTTATATCCCTAAAACATAAGTAATACTCCCCACAATTATGTAGCCGTAACCTCTATTAGATTATCTAATTCTAACTATACATTTTCATCCGCTGGACCTATTGCCGTTTCATCATTCTTCTTAATATGAGATGATGATATGTCCCCTCGACAGTCAAGCTCATCTGCATCCTCTTCTATCTTCTCTTCTTCGTCAAGATTAGATAAATGTCCTACATCTCTACTTGCATATACTTGATGGATATTCTCAGTACTGTCATTCAACATATTGTTGTTTAAGCCATCGATACCTGTAAAGGAAACACGATGGCTCCTTTCTGGCTCTACCCAGTAGGTGATCATCTCTCCTTTGCCCTTGGCAGCTACCAATGTATCACGCTTAGTGAGCCATCTTGACTTGTCATCTCGTCTTATAAGCTCTGCAGTCTCGGCTGAGACTTGAATCTTTCCTCCCAACCCAGTACTTTCCATTCGGCTGGCTGTATTGATTGTATCACCAAACAACTCAAACCTTGACTTGGTACCTCGTAAGATGCCAGCGGTTGTGGCACCAGAGTGGATACCAAACCTCATATCCAAGTTGGCAGTGCACAGTCCTTCCGTGTCTAATCTGGTACAAACTTCACGGACCTTATCTCTACAATCAAAGGCAAACTGTGTCAAGACAATGGCATGATCATCAATCGGCTCGGGTATGCCTGTCACTGCAATATAGCAGTCTCCAATCGTACCAAGCTTAAACACGCCATGTCTTGCAGCAATGTCATCAAACTCCCAAAAGATCTTTTCAAGTAACTGGAACACTTCATGAGGAGTACGTTCCGAACTCCACTTGGTAAATCCAACGATATCCGAAAACATGATGGACGTATCATGAAATAGGTCAGCTATCGGCTCTTCTTCCTCAAGGATACTCCCTTGATCTGCCAATAACGAGTTATGTTCATTCGTTCGACCTAATCCTTTCATAAATCTATCAATCTGTTTTAAGGCAGCCTTGGGATGATTCGATCGATTGATCATGATACTTGATAGTCGTTTTGTTGCTCCCCTACTTGGTGTACTACTACCTCTCTCGATATCCTCGTTTGTAACTGATGATCGTTTTGAATTAACAGATGATCTTCTATTCCTTGTTGAACTTTTATCACTACTACTACCACCATGGTTACTATGATCAGCTCCCGCTCCAGTTGATCCATCACTTACTCGTCGTGGATGTGAATTATGAACTTTGTATAATCGTTCACGGAAGGCGGCTGGGAACATACTATCCACGATACTACCAGTCTGTCGTGCCAATCTTGCAGTCTTTTGTTGTCGATCCTCCACCAAGTAATCATACAATAGAAATAGTCCCGCCGTGAATACAAAGATTAATACCGCCCCAGCAGCATAAATGGCTGCTCTATTCGTAACATACTGTGCCTCAAATTCAGAGGAGGGATACATGTGTAACTTGTAAGTGATATACTTCTCTCCACCCTGATTATCAACTAGTAACTTCCCTTGTACATCATGTGCATACTCATCATAGTTTGTATCATGTTGATCACCCTCTCCTAATAAAGTAACTGTATCTCCTGATATACTATAACTAAAGATTTGTCCCGTGGACGATTCGAGTACGCATATCATTCCTTTAATGTAGTCGGGAAGAATCCTATCAAGTAACGTATCCCAGGAGAATACGATCGATACACTACCAACAACCTGTTGATTATCATGATTATGATTGGAATGATCTGTATCGTTTCTCAACTCACTTGTATCAAACAACCCTCCATCCATCCCATTATGATTGTCAACAAATTCATCAAACACTGGATAGAATAATATACTACTAGGTCGTAATATCGAATCCTGTACTAATTGTAATATAGCAGTTAATGCCGGTACCTTATATTGCATCATATGATCTAATGCAGATTGTCTATTATATTCCGAATGTAAATTAAACATAACTGCTTTTTCATTGGTAACAATTGGTGCAATTTGCCATACTGGTACCATAATGTTTGAATAGTTGATACTTGTTGATGTATATCCTGGATCATATACTACATTACCGCTTGAGTTGCGTGAATATATCCCGAATGATACTGTACGATTATCTGGGAATGTAGTGTTTGGTGGTGGATTGATTAACTGTGGTGAGCCAAGTATGTAGGCACTTTTGGTAGCGTGTTCTTCCCATTCTAATCTGTTAACGTCTTGTGTAATGATTGGATTGTAACTTAATGCTCTGCCGTCTGCTATTGCCAAGTTGGCCATTGTTTGTTCTTGAAAGTCGGGAATAGTAACATTAGGCCACAATGGCGGCCTTCCCATCGCCTTCATTGCAACATTACCATACCTACTCGTTATCATTGCACTAAAAGTCTTAGCAACTGAATGTTTAATATTAATACGATCTTGAAATGCAGTAGCAACTTTGGAAACAGCATCATAATATTGTAATTCAAATTCATGTTCTTCTTGTTTAACTATTAAGAGACCGACGAGTGTGGCTACTACTGTTGTTGCTGTTATTAATACTAATATTACTGCAAATCGGAGGTAGCATACTTTTTTATCTTGATGGGATTGTTCTTCTTCTGTTGTTGTTGTTGTAGAAGAGGGCTGGGTTGTTGAAGTTGATGGGGTATTCTTGATGTTTATTGCAATTGATGCCTTTGTTGATCGCGGCGGAGTTGATAGAGCATGCTCTGGATCGTCGACGGTAGAGCTGCCAGTCATGTTGCTAGTAACGCTACTATTCCGGGTAGTAGTAGGAGAGTATAGTTTGTTTATGATGTTCATCATACTACTAGCGTATGTCATCATGAAAAATGAGGAGTCACACGATGGCTAGCAAATAGGTATCCTAGAAATACTGCTCAGCCTTTTTTATTCAGCCTCCATGCAGTCTTTTCAGACATTCAGACATTCCTCTGAAGCGTTGTAGATCCTTTGCAAACTGCTACTCCCTTAAAGTATATGTCTATGAGAGTCTTACAAATAGAGCTTAAAGCAGGGGGACTTGTGATCTATCTCTTGTTGGGAGGGTATCCTTCACTTACCTTTTTTACTTACTTTGACAGACTTCGACTTAGGCAACAGCAGACAATATATATAGGGGTAGAAGTCCGGAGAATATTTGCATCATATGATAGCTGGTATGAGAGGCTTACACTTACACACAAGACAGAAAGAGTGGGGATATACGGATAAGTAGGAGTAGGAGTAGGATACCTTACTATACTATAAGTAGCAAACACTATCATACTCTATTTTTAAAGGCAGTGTTACACCATGCATGCACATACATATCATATGATGATATGTATTCCAGCACCCTCTCTACTCTCTACTTCCCATCTACTTTCTAACCTTGAGTTTGGCGTGCAGAGAGAAAATGTCCGGCGCGCACACGAAAGAGCCCGCGGGCGAGCAAGCTCAATATTTGCTCGTCTAAATAAAACTACAGCCCTATGTACTTATATTACGTTGCTCTCTAATAGATGCCACCTACACAACAACTGCTATCGAGATATCACTCTACTACGAAGAATAACTGCTGTTTGGTGGAGAACTGCTGACGGCGAGAGCGTATCTCCATTATTACTACCAGTACAACACCACAACACAAAAACGAGAAAAGCACATGAACACATGAAAATCTACATACACCTACCCATGAATTAAAACAAAGAAAGTATATAAATCAAACGTCAGATATGTCGTCGTTGTCTCAACTTGATATGCTCAATCGGTACGTGCATAATATTTCTCGAGCTCTCTATGTTGCAACCCTCACTCACTAATTGCTATTCTCTCATAATAACAACACAATTATAATGTCATACTATGATTTATACTCCTATCTACCCTTCCTCCTTTCCACAACTAAATCAAATAATAATAAATCAAAAACTGTAAATTATCCAACAACGCCATATCAAAATGCAAATTATTTATCATCGAATTCATTATCTAAACATGATAAAAAATACCGCCGCACTACTGCTGCTCGATATACTGATAAATATAACTGCACGTCTGCTAATTATCAACAACGATCAATTGGAATACAATCTACGGCACCATCAATACATACACAAATTACAATCAAAACATCCAATACTACTGCAAACTATCTCAACTCTCCCAATAACAACACTGTAAACTTTATGAATAATACACAAAACTATTTTAACAACTCAAATGACAACACCGTAAACTTTATGAATAACAAACCAAACTATTATAACAACAGGCCACTAGAAGAACAGTTATTACAAAGGCCAGAGATTGATGAATCATCACTAAGTTCAAAAAGTAGTTGTACTACACATAGTTCATTCCAGGTACGTCGTACTCTTTTAACTGCTGTTTATGCCGCGGTCGCTATATGCTGCTTTTTGACCGCGGGTCTTTAATGTGGTGTAGATTAAGGCAGAGATTTAAGGCCAGGGATTGGATTGGTGGAGGGTTGTGCTACTTAAGGGAGGCAAAGGAGGTGCGGTTTTTAAGGCCCTAAAGAGAATGAACGAGAGAACGATGCGGGGGGGTGTGCGGCTCTTTTGTTCCGAGAGAGTGACGTACATTGGTAAAAACTTACTACGTATCAAATATGTAACTAACCTCTCTTTCTTTTCCACCCTTCTTAGGATTTAAAAAGTGCATGGGAACATACCATCGTAACAAATTCACCTCCAACTAAATCCCAAAGTACTACTACTACTAAACAGCCATCCAAATTACGAACGGGATTACAACAATTCGCCGAACAGCAATCGAACTTAGTTACCAAGGTTAATAATGCCCGAAGTGGTAGAGTAGCAGTAGGGGAAGGGAACAAAAGTAAAAGACGATATGTACCAGGAACCAAAAGCAAAAGTATAATATCAAATGATAGTTATAAATCCAATTTATATACCAACACCGAGCAACGATATGGTGAGTCAGATTCGCCATATGAAACAACTACGGCATCTACTACTGCATCGGGTAGTCATTATCCACGGCATGGCCGTCGTAGAGATTTGGCACGTAAGAAGAAAAAGTCTTCACGAAATGATAAAGAAAGGAAGAAGAAGGGGGATTTGGCAAGAGAGTTCGATGAAACTTCTGGTGGGATATTGAGTAAATTCAAAATTCCTGATAGTCCAATTCAGAGTAATGAATCAACTAGTAGTAGTGTGGCTACAAGTGATATTGGCAGTATTGCCACTGCAACTGATGATGATTTAGAAGAAGAACATCATATAGAAGAAGAAGAGCAGACTCCGCCGGTGCCGCCGGATTTGGATGTGATACCCTCAGACTTAAATGAGGGAAGTAGTTTAGATGTGATACCCTCGGCCTTAAATGAGGGTGAACCCTCTCCCAAGGGACAACCGGTGGGGATCAACAACACCTCATTATCATCTCCATCAACAGGCGGCCTAACCGAAATGCTGCAAGTATGCAATACAATCCACGGCGAATTCACATCCTTACAAAATGAGGTAATGTCCTTACTCCTATCAGATAATTCAACAGTCCAATCGTTAAACATATCATCATCCAAACAAAATCAATTGAAATGTGATATATGTCAATCAACGACTCATCCAACATTACGTTGTAAGGTATTAACTGAAGATTCAAATACAAGTCATGTCTCGATTGAAATGATACAAATATTAAATAAATTGAAGAATAAATTGGATGTTGAACAGAGGGAGAATGCATTGTATATTTCAAATTTAAATGCAAATACGGCTAGTAATCTACCATTGCCGCCACCACGAGCTGCTCCATTAGTAAAGAAGGGTAGTGATATATCAAATCCGAATGAACGTCAACCAACGGATGGGGCGGTATGTCAAGGATCTTCTGAGATTATTACAGAACAAACACCGCCACTGCCACCACAATCATCCAATAATGCCCAACAACCGGCCGAAGGAATAAAATTAGACAAGTTCGGTAATGAAATCAACCCCGAGAAAGACAAAATAGCATTAAACGCCTTCCTAACCAACCCATCCGGTATGAATTGGGAAGACTTAGTCCGTTCCATGAAGAAGAAGACTGGATTAGAAGCCTTGGTCGGACAAGAACTTGTCATAGATTTAAATGATGATAATGTATCTGATTTAGATGCCGATCCACAGGAAGATGAGGGAAGTTATAAATATACCGGTGACTTGTCATGTATGGGTAATATATTAAGTAATTATATGAGAAGGAAGAAGAGTGAGGGTAATGATGATGGTGATAGTACATTGTGTGATCCACTTTGTGATGATGATACTAGTATATCCTCGAAGGATGATGAATCAGAAGTTCGTTCATGGGGAGGTAAAGAATCTAGTGAAGACGAAGCTGAGGATGAACCGGAGAATGATTTGGTAGAGAAGGTGATTGCTTGTCAACTTTCACCTAAAGAGGAGGTGTCACCGCTAAGGTCACCTCGACAACATGATACGTTGGAGAAGAATATTGAACGTGTCATTCTTGGTCAAGATCAAGAAGAACTCAAGCACATGTATGAACAAGAGAAGCAAGACAAGGTTAATCCCAAATCAAGTACCCAAGAAGAAGAAGCTGCTGCTGCTGCTGCTGCTGAAAACAAGCCAATAGCTCCTCTATCTCCACCTAGATCCTCGAGTATGACACCAAGATCAAGATGGGCCAAGGCACGGGGAGGAGCAGTAGCAGCTAAACGGCCAAACATAACATCTGGTAGTAGTTCGGCATTCTCCCCCATCAAGTTGTCTTCACCAACAACACCAATAACGGCGTCGTTGGAAACTACATTTGATTCCTCGGAATTCTCCGATCCATTCAAGTCTAGTTCGTCATTCTCATCACCACAACGAGTGAGGAGTAAATCAACTCCTCCGAGCAAGTTTAGATCAATTGAACCTCCTCCTTCGGGCTCACCACAACAAGAGCCATTCAGTCCAGAGCCAATATCACCTAGACCACAACGAAGTCCGAAACGAGGACGGTCTGTAGATAGTAGAGCTCATCATAATGTGAATGTTGCCCCGAGGATACCTTCAGGTCCATCCGAGCCACCTGTGTTGATAATGTCAATGTCAGCTGATGATGAGAGTTCATATGTTGATATGGATCAACCTCTCTTATTGGGTAGTACGGATAGAATGGACATCTCGGCCATGAAACAAGAGTCATTACTGGATGAGCCCCCGAAGATAATACCATCAGTAGATGATGTTGACGAGGAGACTTTTCACCAACAGATACGAGGGGCAACACCGTCCCTGCTGAATGACAAGGATCTGGCTGTGGCTGCAAGTACTGCCAATAACAAGAAGGAAGAGGACACTCCAAGTACTGTTGCTCCCTTCCCCACTAGTTTTGATGCCTCTGAAACGAACAACAATAGAAACCTCAACAAGAAGAACTCAAGTGAGAATGGCAAGGCCGTCCTTTTGGGGTGGGTAGATGATAATGGCAACTTAGTATATGGTGAACAAGAGAAAGAAGCTGCTTCTAATAGACAAAAGGATTCCAACGAGCTAGATGCAAAGCAAACTCTATCCACAAGTCTAAGGAGTGTCACTGATCATGAAGAAGAAGTGGATGATTCAGTCGATGGTCGACGAACACCAAGATTGTTCATCCTACCACAATCACTATCTATCAATCGAGAGAAGAAGGTCACATGTTGGGAAATGGCATTTCACCGTATACGTAGAACTAAAGGAGAGTTCTAATACCCCTTCGTTTGCTTTTTGGTTATTCAGACTTTTTATAACCATAAGCTAGTAATGTAAACTAATATGTTAATTAGAGTTATCTCTATTCTATGTACATTGTTATATACTACATCGACAGGACGATGATGATTGCTTTGATATTGATGAGCTCAAGATCGTCTTGACCTTGACCTTGATCTACCTTGATGATACTGATACGACTTTGATTCTTGTGCGGATATCTCTATTGAGTTGCCACATATTGTATTGCAAATCTTTGGTTGACCGAGAAAATTTACTAAGTATTAGAGAGCAGGTTGTTTTTGCTACTTCACGAGGTGCCAAGAGAGCAATGAAGAGGCAGTAGTTTGATCGTAGACCTGAGAACCCGACTATCGTATGAACCGTTTGTTCGTGTCTCACAAAAGTATCTTTGTGAGTCCTCAATTCCTCATCGGCGTTATTTATTGGGTTTATTGAGCTACGACATCACATATTGAGGCATGATATGTCTCAAACGAAAGGGCACTGAAGGTTGCCGGCACTAGCAATAAAGCCTATCCTGCTCAGAGGTTTCTTTTTACTGAAAAAAAGAAACCTCGCCGGCAACCCGATTAACATTGGACAACATTACATACATTTACATGCACTTATACATTAGAATGAAGAGTAGTACTACTACCGTCTCAGTTTTGGTGGCTAGTAGCTTTGACATTGACATGAGCAACAACATAGCAACAACACCTGAAGACATGAGCAACAATAACAGCAACAACACCAACAACTGCTCGGCGAAGATCACGAAGATGACAAAGAGAGTGTCCTTCTCCAAATATAGCCAAATGGTCATCCTTGATAACATATCATACACACCAAAAGTTATAGCCAAGCTCTGGTATTCACAGACTGACATAGATCTCTTCAAATTGCAATACTCATATGATATGCATCACTTATTAACAACAGCCACAATTAACGAGCTCACATGTCAAGATTCAGTCTACTTTTTGGGATTAGAGGACTGTTTTCGTGTGCATGGATGTCGAGAAGGATACAGTGCAAGACAGCTTAGGCAGGATATATATGCGTCAGTACTTTTGGAACAGCGTAGACAACGTTCTCTTGGCATAGATGATCCTCAGGCAATGGCGGATTTATCTTTGAGAGAATCTGATATGCCTCGACGAAGAGCTGAACTGATTGCTATGGTGCATGCAGTTACACGTCATCCTACACATACCCCATCCTCTAGTACTACCTCGGATTAATGGGTTGAGGATGCAATGTACATATAAATTTTGACGAGAAGTAATGCATAGAGAAATTTTGAGAGAAGTAAAAGAGTTGCTGTAAAGATAGAACTAGAACTACTGTATCTCTTAATCTAGATGTAATATATACTAATACTAATACTTCTCTAATCCTACACTTACAACTGACCTCTACTTCTTCTTGCTCTATCAAGAATATCTATGATCCTTTTATAGGTGCCTCTATCAAGAATATCTATGATCCTTTTACAGGTGCCAAAGCCTCTTGTCTATACATCTCATCCTCCTTCTCACCTTCTAGCTCCTCTGAAGTAGACTGAAGATCTCCACTGATCATAGTCTTCATTCGGACTATTGTGTATGAGATGAGTATAAGAGGGAAGGTGTTGTTGAGTCAACAAAAGGGAGGTAAGCTTGAAAAACAGAGATTTCAATATATGCATATAACACTTACCAGTCGAAGGGGCAGTAGACGGAGGCATTAAAGGATCTATGTTCTTCCCATCCTTATTCCCATGAGAACATAAGACAATCGATCTTAATTCACAATTACCTGCCAATCGTTGCATATTATCCATATCATCTTTATGTAAGTTCTCTCCGAATTGACCAAACAAATGCCGAAGGAAGGATGAGTGTGTAACGACGGCAATACACTTCTCTGGACGTTTATTCAGCCATTCTAAGAACTTAACAGCACGGTCACAGCAATGTTCGTCTGTTTCACGTTCGTTTGAGTAGAAGACGTCCTCGTTATGTACAATTTCTGAGAAGTCGAAGTTAGGGAACCTTTGAGAGGAGGTGAGAGTTGTAGATATTAGTATGTTATTGTGCACATGATATGCACACATGATATGCACACAAGATATACACAAATGAAACCTACTCGGCAGCAATCTCAGCAATTGATCTACGTCCATCACAAACATAGTGACCCCAACGTTCACGACACTCTTCTCTAACTAAGAAACGAGGTGGAGCAATCTTAACACCCGCGGCGTGTTCTGGTGTATCTACGGGTGCATCCTATAGACAAATAGTAGGTTAGACTCATGAATCCTCATCCATATATATACATACATATACTCTCTATGTTCTTTCCGTACACACATACAATATACATACCACTCGAGACAAGAAACTAGGCTGACCAGGAGCTCTAGGTTGACCAAACACATGTAATGCAGTTTCACACGTCCGTGTTAATGGACTAACAACAACCAAATCAAAAGCTGTAAATGATCTACTACCAGAAGGTCGTTTCGCTAAATGTTCTCTTAATGCTTTGGATTGTGCTATACCCTTGGGTGTTAATCGAGAATCATATAAGGCGTGTGATGATGGTAGTTCGGTAGAATCAGATGGCATTACTAGACAGTGATTTGATCCTGTTTCTTTTGTTGCTACGTTGTGATATCCCTATTGTATTTATATGTTTATTACATATGTTGTTGGCAGGTATCGGTTGGATTGGAGAGAACATGAGATGTGTCAACAATTTCAAAATGAGTGCATATCTAATACAATCTCATCTAGACATACTAACAGACGTACCTCAGCATGACGTATGAAATGGACCTTCTTAGTTCTCTCGGCTAAGAACAATGAAAATCCAGATTCCGGCGGTCCCAATGAGTATTCGAATCCGTCATCAACCATTGCATTTAATGCACCGCCACTCTTGGACTTTTTCAATCCAAAGAAGTTTGTTGACATGATTGAGTATGTTTATATGTTTTATTATTGAATTATATGAATGTACCCTCCAAAAGGGATTATAAGCTATGCAATATGAAATAGTTGGTTATGTATGCGCGTATTGCAATGAACTATTATTCCTCCTGCTCTACAATCTCTATGAGCGCCTTGTTCCTCTTCCCTATTGCAAAGATCGTCATTTTTTCTCATAATTTTGAGAACTTACATAAAGAT